>Ga0307513_10006346_pt1 | contig 15480 bp, 15 predicted proteins | sample 15_EM_MG_FD_202174 | JGI IMG/M metagenome (GOLD analysis project Ga0307513, IMG submission 202174) | Populus trichocarpa ectomycorrhiza microbial communities from riparian zone in the Pacific Northwest, United States - 15_EM | ecosystem: Host-associated > Plants > Roots > Unclassified | place... | reverse complement strand
TCGAGGTCGGCGACTTGGTAATGTTGAATGCGAAAAACATACGTACCAAACGACCATCGAAGAAGTTGAGTCCAAAGCTGTATGGCCCGTTCAAAGTCTTAGAGAAGAAAGGAAGTCGGGCATACAACCTAGAAATATCGCCTAGGTGGAAAATTCATCCCGTGTTTCACGTTTTGCTGTTGGAACCCTACCGGGCCTCGAATCGACCAACTCGCGAACAACCTCGACGAGACCCCGAAGAGATCGAGGCAGATTTACAATGGGAGGTAGAAAGGATCGTCAAGAGTGAGATTATTTCCTACATGTGAAAGGTTCGAGGAAGGAATAAACCGATGAAAGAGCTTCGGTACTTTGTGAAATGGAAAGGCTGCACGGAGGATGAAAATACGTGGGAACCCCGCGAGGGCATGGGGAACGCGCAGGAAGAGGTGGAAAGGTTTCATAGAGAAAACCCAGAGATGCCGGGCCCAGGAGAGGTCGAGTGACATAAGAAAGGTTTTCCATCGGTGGACAAGCAAACGCCGATGGTTTTTACCCCTACTATGTAGAGCTCAAAATAAGATGAAAAAATTGTATAATAGACATAGAGTATTCAGGACGAACACTTCGAAGAGGGGAGCTCGTGTTAGGCGCATGGACTCCCCGTAAGGATTTACAGGGCAAAGTTACCCTACCTTGGCGCATACGAACTCCGAAGGAAAAAGATAACACCCCCCTCCAGCCCCGGCGTTGGGACGGCGCGTCATCACTGGCCGCCTGGGTAGTTGCGTCCCAACACCAAAGACCACTATCAATGGAACACATCTTATAACACCGTATACATCGCGGCTGTCCGTCCGACCGGATCCTGTTCGCAGGATATATGAGGGGAGACCTTCGGGCACCTTATGCAAGTCGAAGCAGGTGAGTCGGACGACGGCGCATAAAGTTACAGACACTTGAAAACAGGCCGTCGGAAGAGTGGGTCGAAGGTAACGGGACGTTTTGCACGCAAGTTAGTCCCCTCGTAACCACAAAGTCGTGTGGGGTATGAAGGAGGTAATTATGCCCAATAAGTGGATCGGGTGAATCCACAGAGGACAAGTTGGTAAAAGATCGAGTCTGAGGGAAAATGCCTATAGGTACGATCCCGAGGACAAGTCGTGTAATGCCGGAAGACCAGAATACGAGATGCAGTTGCATACCGAATTCTCGACGGAACCAACCAAAGAAGAATGGCCATCTTCTGTCCAGCGAGTTAGACTACCTTCGACGAGCATGAGGGCAAGATAATTCGTAACCACTGTTGTCAATGGATAAACGGATGAGCTGACACCTGATGTGGTCTCCACACCATCAGGAATAATGGAAGCGCAGACCGATAAGTTGGCTATGGGAGCAAGAGGTGTGGGAGAGAGTTTTCAGGGTCTACGAGTATTCGCACTCAGGTGCTGTTCGCAGAATTGCTGGCAAGGTACTTAGTTAGTATAGAGTTAGCATGTATACCGCGATTGCTCAGACGCGGAATATAAATATCGAAGCATCTTCGCGGCTATTAGATACAACAAGCACGGACAAGAGATCTTATCAATATAATAAGTTATTCTAGACTTTTATATCGTTACCAATACTTCGACGATCTATATCGAAGTAAACCATTATATCTAGCCTACATTACTCGTGTCTTCTTAACGCGTTCTCCGATATAATCACGATTAAGGTCCTAGCTGTCGGAATACCTCACGCCGAAGCTACCACCTAACACCCCTCTTACCTCCAAAGACACATAGGGTATGAAAGAGGCTACTATGTCTAGTAGGTGGATCGGTTGAATCCACAAAGGACATGTTTGTAGAAGATGGAGTCTGATGGAAATAGCATATCGGTGCGATCCTGAGGACAAGTCATGTAATGCTGGTAAATGCGAAGAGGACATCCAGTCGTATGCTGAATTCTCTACTGAACCAACAAAAGAGGACTGGCCATCTTGTGTCCAGCGAGTTAGAATACCTCTGAGGAACACATGGGCCAGATAGTTCATAAAGACTGCAGTCAACGCATGAACGGATGAACAGACACCCGACGTGCTCTCCACACCATCAGGAGAAAAGACAGCATAGACTGATAAGTTGACCATGGGAGCCAGAAGATGTCGTAGAAAGTTTTCAGGGTCTAAGAGTATTCACACACACGTAATGTTCGCAGAATAATTAGCGAGATACTTTCTTAGTATAGAGTTAGCATGTATACCCCGATTGCGCAGATGCAGAATATCAACATTGAAGCATCTCTGCTGCCATTAGACACAACAAGCGGTCAAGCGATCTGATCAATATGACAAGTTGTCTACATATCGCTACCATTACTTCGACCATCTACGAAGAAATCTTCCATTATATCTAGCCTACATTACTCATATCATCTTACCGAGTTCTCCGATATAAAATGATTATGGTTCTACGTGTCAGCATTTGTGACGCTGACGCTACCACCTCACAAATGAACCACATTGGAAGATTGTACAATCTCCCAGGAGACCCAATGGCGATTGCGCGTGGATTGGACCAGTACCTTGAGCAGGATAGATTTATGTGCTCCCCAAGAGAGTATGAGGTAGGTATGCACTTTGTGCTAGCCCGGCCACTACTAAAGCGTATGCACTTGACACAGCAAGTAACGCATCTATACCTCGAGACTCAGATCCCGACGCAATATGGGGAAAGTGTTTCAAGAGCAAGAAAATGTTTGGGATTTCCAAACCAGATTTTCTTGGTCAGATTAATGGCACCATGGTTTGCTTAACCTGTGCTATACGCTGCCATACTCCCCGAGCATGGCAAACAGGAGTCTATCTTGAAACATGCGACTTCAAGACCGAGGGAGGCAGTACGAGGTAAGCCTGATCCCGAACCCAGCATACTCAAGTTCGCGCTAGGATACTAACATGACATTGAGCACGGATGACCTTTTTGGACACCAGCACCACACGTGGGCCACTTGCCCAGACTTGGTACAGACTATAATCTTTAAGAACATTTGCCAGACTATCAAAGCCAGGATTGAGAAGGAACATAGCATAGGGAGTGATTACTGTGAAGGGTTTACGGACGACGGGGCTGCAGTCACTGCTGAGGTTCAGAGTCAGCTGGCCAGTCTGCCCCCGTTTTGGACTCCACAGATTCAGAGTCAGCTGTCAAGTCGGCTCCCTGCTTGGGACTCTATGGATTCACAGTCAAACATCCGTCAACCGGCATATTGGGACCCTGGCGTTCGCCCTGGATAACCGAAAACATTTCCAAGAAACTGTCGCCTCTTCTGATTTTGGCCTGGCATGGGCAACCCAGCCCCTTACCTTTCTTGATTTTGATGTGCGGATGCCGGATGGCTCATACCACGTAGGAGTGGGGCTAGCTTTAGAGAATACTGCGACTCTTACTATATTGCAACCCCTGGCGCTCCACCTTGATGATCTTGAGCTGCCAGAGGAGGCAGCTGCGGATAGTAAGCTCTCCATCCTCCTTCCAGGTCATAGTCCTGCTGCAAACTTTCTCCAAGATCATGGAAAGAATCATGACAAATATACTCTCTTACATAGCCAGAGTAACTGGCCTCCTCAATCCCGATCAATGCTGTTCCCTGTCTAGTCTCTTGACTTCAGACGCGTGCACCACTCACCCACGATATCAACACCGTCCAAATGGCCAAGCGCAAGGTCTCAACGCTCTACCTGGGCATCAAAGGTGCTTTCGAAAATGTCAACTCCTCACAGCTCCGCAACATGCTCTAGTCTAAGGGTGTAACCTGTATCAGGTGGCATGAACCTGCTCATTTCTCATGGGTAAATCATGCCATCTCCTTTTCCAAGGCTCTCCCAATGTGTCCGTCTGGGTGTCCATCAGCACCCCTCAGGGCTCGCAGGTCTCCCTGCTACTCTTCCTGATATACATTTCCTGCCTCCATTTGGAAATACCTATAAGGCTCACCCTCTCTTATGTAGATGACTTCGCACTCACAGTCTCAATCTCGTACAGGGGGAACATGCAACAACTACAGCGCTACTACTCCACTCTAAAGACCAATGGCTCGCGTCTGGGGGTTGGTTTCTCTGTTCTGAAAACACAGCTTATCAACTGGCGCACAGCCAGGCATAGGTCCCCACTATCAACATCCTCTATCCATCACAACAATGCAATTTTCTACCCCAAGGCAGAGCTCAGGTGGCTAGGCTACTAGGTCACCCATTCCTTTTCAACTAGCGCCCACTTTGTGCAACGTCTGGCCAAGGCGCAGGCGGGATTCGGTGGTCAAGAGACTCTCCCCTCTAGGGAGGGGCATCCCCCCCTTCCTCTGCCACAGGTTGGCGTCCTCCCTGCTGTTCCCGATACTTATTTACACGGATGAGGTATTTGCCCTGACCGCCCAGGCCCTGCGCATGCTATCCAGCTGCTGGCACAAAGTCCAGAGGTGGTGTATGAACTGCTTTATATCTATAACGATCAATATTGTTGCCATTGAAGTGTGCCTTCCCCGCTTAACCTACTTCCTGCATACAAGTGGGGTCTAGCTGGCCTTAGGATTATGTGTTGTCTACCAGAGATCAACCGAGTAGCTGCCTGCCTCACCCAGTCAGTACAAACCCTTTCCCTACACCGACACGCCGAAGATCATCGCCTCCTCCCAACTAGAAACAAGGGGTGCCTCCTCCCTCTGAAGTAGACACAACCCACGCCCCCTTTCTACGTCCACTGCCACCTTCCCATAGACGCCATCGCGCACTGCAGGATGTTCCTGCTGGGCCCTGATGGATGCGGCCCGATTCCGGTCACCTCCCAGCACCTACTGTTGGAGACCTATCTCGATCCAACCCAGGGCCGAGCCTATACCCCACTGAAGAAGCGCTGCCGCGACCTCATTCTCACGGAGTGGAAGGACACTGCCCACCCTACTCCGTATGGCTATCCGCCCTCCCTCAAGCCCCACCCCTTCATGGGCCTCAACAAGGTCGATGCGTGTTGAGTACATCATATGAGATCTGGCAAGAGCTGCCTTAAGGCACACCCCTCTTGGGATAACTCCAAACCCGATACCTGCCCCAGCTGCGAGGAGGCTCCCGCAACCTTCTACAATGCAATACTATTACCCTAGCGGGAATAGCTTGCATAATTATACGCGAGGTATATGCCACTATGGGGGAGAGCATATATCCGAACCTAAGCTGCCTGAGTAAGGACTTCCCGGAGGTATCGGGGAGACTACTCAGGAACCCCAATTAGTTCACGTTCCATGATATGACTAACCGATTGGAACAATGATTAGAGAACTAGTTCTCTACTCTTACTGATGCATACGCATCAGGCATTGATAGATGAATATTGGAACTGATCACTCCATATTCATGCTACTATTAGTATGTAGCCATTTGGACTGCATATTCCATTATAGTCTATCAGCATGAAGAGATCGAGGACTGACTACAGGTGAAGTGGAGACACCATCAGAGGATATAGGAGTCGGGGGAATCTCCGAGTCGAGTTGGGTAAGTTTTCAGGGTCAAACAGTGTTCGCACTTTGTTCTGACAAACTGAATTTTAAGAAAGATACTTCTTTGCTAGAAAAGCCCATGTAGTGTGAACATTAGTATAAATAGTAGCGCTCTCCCTAATGGTTGAGAACAACATCAAGGAACAGACAAGAGACCTTAACAATATTATAAGTTATTAAGATATTCATCTATGATTATATCAAACAATTCATCTTGAGCCTTCCTGACCTATCATTCATTGTTGCAAATATCCTCGGCCTAGTTAAACCGGAATCCTACCGTGTTAGCTACCCCATCACAAATACTCTCCTGGCCTGCCAAGAGGCCCACTGGAGACCACCCCCTTCAAGGTGTTTCCTACCTGGCCCTGGACGCCCTAACTCTGGTCCTCTGTGTCCCTCCTCCGCGCCCTATGTTGGTTTATAAGAGCCACCCCCACTGCCTTCCCCCCTTGAATATTCCCCAGCCCCACCTCTGCTGCCGCTTTGGTCACCTCACACTATTGTACTTTGATTTCCTTTGGTTACTTATGTTATCCCAGAAGGTTTAGATGTTTCTTTACTTGCTCCCATAGTCGTATTTTTTTCCGCTGGTCGGAGGCAGGTTTCCTTTGATATACTTGATGGAGTTAGTGCCCATATATGGGCCGGGGAGGGGTACAGACCACCTTTGAAGATGATGTGTCACGGATCTTGCCTTTGTTTGTTGGTTTTCGATTTTAAGTTTTGTTTTTGCAATCGCTAGCGCTCCATGCGGTTTCTTGGACCTTAACAACCAATACATGATAAAAAAAGAAAAAATAAGAAAAGAAAAAACCCCCCTATTGCGTTCAGGCAAAACGTCCGCTCCACCTCCGGCGATTGAAATATCAACACCATAAGAAATCAGAGCAAGAGTATCCTTCCCCTCTGATCTCCCCTGCCGGTCGAAACTGCTCGGGAAGCTTTTATGCACCTACCTCTCCTTTCTTCCTCATCCTGTGGCCCTTGGGCTCACCTCTCACTGGGTTCTTGATTCTGACTTCGTTTAAGCACACTTGCATTGAGGTTTCTCCCCCTTACTCCGTACTTCGCGATATAGCTTGGTTAGTGATTGGCATGGTCAGCAACCCTCTCTCCATCGTCAACTCAAGGTTACTCGTTTAGGGCTATCAGTTAAGTAGTTGCCCTGGTGGCCCTGCTGTCTGGTATTACACTCTCTCTTGAGTTGCTCGGTCGGTACAGTCGGCGTTCGAAATATCGTGACCTCGTCTACATCGTGTGTTTTCGTCGTCGTTGGTTTCAGGCGAGCCATCCATCACCCGCTTCCCACCTCTGGATCTGGTGGCACCATACTGCTGCATCCTCTTTAGCTGGCACCTGATCTGCCTCCCAAGCGGGCACCTTATCTGCCCCATCCCCATAGCTAACACCTTCACTGCTAAGTAGCTCTCCACGCCAGGTGGCCCCTCTCCCTCTCCTCATCCGCTCCCGTGATTTACTCTACAGTCGCAACTTCCCCTACGTTCCAGTGGTTTATTGTATAGCACCAGCTCCTTGGACTATCACAATGCCGCGGTGTCACCGGCCTCGCGTGTTTGCCTGTGGCACCTTCACAGCACCTCTATGAATTGCGTAAGGCCCAGACTACACAAGTTTTATTGTTACCTCCACGTCAGCACTTGGTACTGTAAGAATCTTTTCCTTTGTTTAGGGAAGCCTGCCGAAGGGTTTCTTTGCTCCTGTACATCTTCACATTGTCTTTCTTCATGTGTGGCTTTCCTATACTTTCCTCCCCATTAGTTTAGGCTGGTGGCTGGCTTGTGGTAAGGCCCATAGCATAGCGTCTTGGGAGTACAGCAAGTTTCTCATTATTGATTGTTTTCCAACAGGTGGGAGGTATTTGTTTGTCCCATGCCAAGGTCAAGCAGGCCGTTGGATTCGTTATAGGTTTTGTTTTTACCATAGTTAGCGCTTCATGCCGTTTCTTGTACCTTTAGCAACATATACATGATATATATATAAAAAACATTTATAAAAAAAACCCCCTATTTCCTTAGTTCTTTGTGCTACCTGGTATTTCTTTCATGACATCTGTATTTCAGAATATAACGTCTTCTATCCTGATAACCAAGACCCACACCAAGAACCCATTCACCCCGATTCTCATCTGCTACTACGCAATCACCCTTGAACTATGAAGCTGAGAGTGTCATCTCCGAACCCTCACACTAGGCGACCCTCATCGCCTAGGCCCATCTTGTTAGTTGGGTGCTTTGGACTAACATTTACTGCCAAGACCCCATTACATACCTCTCGTAAAGCCTGCGTAGGTTGTCTTGGTTGTAGTGGACTGTGGATGTCGGGGCCATGTATTGGTTGGGGTTTCTTCAGGGGGTAGGGGGTGTGCCACCTAATATGACAAGTTACGTTGGCTATACTGAATCTGGTTGAGTTGAGGTGAGTGATCAGTCTCATCTGGGAAGGAGTTAGCAACATGAGCCTCAAGGTCGCTTGTCTATAGGCGGAGCTCCTACACAGCCGAGCACATAGCAGACATGGTCAAGACAATGGAGCAAAGGAGAAAAAGGATGGTGGCCTCTGCAATGGCATGATCGTCAAGGCCTTAGAGGGAGGGGATTGCAACCTGCTCAGCGGAGAGACCACTGAGCTTGCCAGTTTTGCGAAGGAAGTAGTAGTAGTGGCGGACTTCTACATTGAAGTCAACAAGAGAAGATGAAGCGCAGGGAAGATGATGCATCAGAACAAAAGAGAGGGATGAACCAGGCCAGGCAATGGCAGGGATGCGCAGGGATACAAAGTCTACGCGAGATGCATAAGTGAAGGAAAGGACGTGATCATGCACTATATGATAAGATGTTGTAAAATGTACAAGCAGCCAAATACAGGGCGCGGAGCATGTACTATTTCCTTGACTTTTTTTTTTTTTTTTTTTTTTGTAATAATGCTTGATTTGTTTTAAGGTACAAACAGCCTCATGCAGCGCTAGCTATGGAGAGAAAAAAACCTATAAACAATAGCCACAACCTGCTTCACCTCTTCATGGGAAAAATCAGGCACCCCGAATCCATAGGAAAAGTCCCCCTCGCCCAGCACCTAAGATGAAAACCTCAGATACGTAAGGAAACAATACATAGAAACGTACAGGTAGAGAGACCCAAACCCTTCCGCAGGCTCACCAAAACAAAAGAAAAGACTCTAACGGCTAGAAACGCTGCCCGCGGGGAGAGGATTGTTGATCGGCGACATAGGAAAACTCCAGTAGAGGGCCCACCGAAACCATGTTGTACAGTCAGGCAGGTCATTATATCGATCCAAGGCGTTGGACAAAGCCTCAGAGGCAGTGCTATACCACGACTAGGCGTAACCGAGCAGGGGCTAACCGATCGGAAGGGTAGATGGCGAGCGGAGCCACCGGGCAGAGGGGATGCCAGCCAACGACGATGAGCAGTAGGGTGCCAGCCGGTGAGTAGCAGTAGGGTGCCAGCCGGTGAGTAGCAGTAGGGTGCCAGCCGGTGATGAGCTGTAGGGTGCCAGCCGGGGAGAGGATGGTAGCAGTACGGTGCAAGCGGACAGAACCGGGAGGGGGAGGGAGGAAGGATCGCGAGCAAGCTAGCCGCAGCCGACAAACGGGCCATAGCAAGGGCTTTTGGGACGACGACGAAACTGAGCGGGACCGTGATGTTACTAACCGAGGCTTTCCCCATCAGAGGTACAAGCCCAGCAAGCCGAGGCCTACTTCGACCGAGAGTCCGGCACCGTGACGCCGACCGTGAACGAAGCGAAAAGCTTTCCGACCGTGCAAAATGCTAAGCAAGGTGCAAAGCAAGTGCGGGGTAAGCGGGAGAACCGAACTTCATGAGCGGGTGTCAACGATGAACAGGAACAAGAACCCCAAGGAGGGGAGGCAGGCGTGCCTCAGGAGAGGAGGGAAGATGGCTTAAAGTTAACCCCTAGGCAGTAGCCATGGTGGGAGAAGCGAGGTGGGTGGGGGACAGTGACGATGAATTCTCGTGCTGTTGAGGTTTCAATCGCTGGAGGTGTTGTTGCAATGGTTCGTGGTACTATTTCCTTGACTATAACCAAGCCTTATATTGGTGTCATCTCACAACCCTAACTCTAGTTACTTATCACCCTTAATCACAGGCTCCCCATGACTCATGCTGAGTCATAGTGTACAATGCATCAGCTGACTCCCCTGAGTCAACTGCCCAACATCTGTCAACTAATCAAAACCCATAAAACAAGTTATGTGCCTCAATGAGTCAGATGCATAAAACTCATGACTCCTAATATCAGTCATATGCCAAAGTCATTATATCAGCTGATGTTATCATTGTCAGTCATAAAACGATTAACCAATTCTAATATAACGTTGACTTGTACGTGTATTGTCATGTAAGATGTTATGAGTCAAATGACTTCATAGCGTGAAACCCCCATACCTGATGACTAATAAATATTAGTCTTGTGAAATATGCCTTGCTTAGTTACGATTTGTGACATATTAAATCAACTAAATAAAGAATAAAGAAACAATAACTCTAGCTTTACTGATATCAACATGCTACAGAGAAAAGACCTTATCAATATCATAAGTTACTAAATGAAAAATTCTTTATTACTATTTTCACCCACGTGGATATTGCGCCCTTGTTAACACATCTCTATCTACAATAAAGTCCTCGGGCCCTCCCTTCCTCCCTTTGTCTTAGAGATTTGGTGCCCTCTAACTGTAAACGAAGAAAGAGTGATCGTATTGCAACTTCCAGTATGTAAAAGTACTCACATTATTGTGTGATGATCCTTTCACCTTGGTCTTTTATTTTATTGTATTTTAATTTTTTTTGATATCATGCATTATTTGTTTTAGGTACAAAAAGCCTTATGCAGCGCGAGCTATGAAGAGAAAAAAAGCTATAAATCCAAATATCCAACCGACGCTTCACCTCCTCATGGGAAAAAATCAAACCTCCCAAAACCATAGGAAAAGCCCCCCTCGCCTAGCACCTAAGATACTAATACCCCAGACACATAAGGAAACAATTCATAGAAACGTACAGGAGAGAGACCCAAAACCCTTCAGCAGACTCCTCCAAACAAAAGAGGTTTTCCCGAAAGCCCCCTGGGGCTCGGGCACAAGCGTAGAGAGACCGGGGTGCAACAAAACCACAAAGTGGGCCAACCAATAGCCACTACTGGCTGTGCCGGAAAATTACAACGATGATCCAAGGCGTTGGCGAAAGTCACGGAGACAGTGCAATACCACGACAGGGCGTAACCGAGGAAACCCGATTGTCAAGGAGGGTAGAGTGGTGAGCGGGGCCACCGGGTGGAGGGGATGTCAGCCAACGACGGGGAGCAGTAGCGTGCCAGCCAGTGAGTAGCAGTAGCGTGCCAGCCGGTGGGGAGCAGTAGCGTGCCAGCCGGGGAGGATTTCAACCAGTAAGGTGCCAGCTAAGGGGGCAGTACGGTGCCAGCGGACAGAACTGGGAGGAGGGAGGAGGAAGGATCGTGAGCGGGCTAGCCACAACCGACTAACGGCCATAGCAATGGCTTTTGGGATGACAGCGAAACCGAGCGGGAGCCTGATGTTACTAACCGAAGCCTTCCCCATCAGAGGGCCAAGCCCAGCAGAACCGAAGGCTACTGCGACCGAGAGTCCGGACGCCATATCACCGACCGTGGACGAAGCGAGAAGCTTTCCCACCGTGCAAAATGCTAAGGGAGGTGCAAAGCAAGTGCGGGGTAAGGGGGAGAACCGAACTTCACGAGCTGGTGTGAACGATAAACATGTTAGGCGCACGGACTCCCCGTAAGGATTTACAGGGCAAAGTTACCCTACCTTGAAGCATTCCAACTTCGAAGGAAAAAGATAACACCCCCCTCCAGCCCCGGCGTTGGGACGGCCCGTCATCACTGGCCGCCTGGGTAGCTGCGTCCCAACACCAAAGACCCTGATCAATGAAACACATCCTATAACACCGTATACGTCGCGGCCGTCCGTCCGACAGGGTCCTGTCCGCAGGATATATGAGGGGAGACCTCCGGGCACCTTATGCAAGTGGAAGCAGGTGAATCGGACGACGGCGCATAAAGTTACAGACACTTGAAGACAGACAGTCGAAAGAGTGGGTCGAAGGTAACGGGACGTTTTGCATGCAAGTTAGTCCCCTCGTAACCACAAAGTCGTGGGGGGTATGAAGAAGGTAACTATGCCCATTAAGTGGATCGGGTGCATCCACAGAGGACAAGTTGGTAAAAGATGAAGTCTGAGGGAAAACGCCTATAGGTACGATCGCGAGGACAAGTCGTGTAATGCCGGAAGACAAGAATATGAGATGCAGTCGCATACCGAATTCTCGACGGAACCAACCAAAGAAGAATGGCCATCTTCTGTCCAGCGAGTTAGACTACCCTCGGTGAGCACGAGGGCTAGATAATTCGTAACCATTATTGTCAACGGATAAATGGATGAGCTGACACCTGACGTGGTCTCCACACCATCAGGAATAACAGACGCGCAGTCCGATAAGTTGTCCATGGGAGCAAAAGCTGTGATAGAGAATTTTCAGGGTCTACGAGTGTTCGCACTCAGGTGAAGTGCGCAGAGTTGCGGGCAAGGTACTTAGTTAGTATAGAGTTAGCATGTATACCGCGATTGCTCAGACGCGCAATATAAATATCGAAGCATCTTCGCTGCTATTAGACACAACAAGCACGGAGAAGAGATCTTATCAATATAATACGTTATTCTACTATTTTATATCGTTACCAATACTTCGACGATCTATACCGAAGCGAATTATTATATCTAGCCTACATTACTCGTGTCTTCTTAACGAGTTCTCCGATATAATTACGATCAAGGTCTTAGCTGTCGGAATACCTCACGCCGGAGCTACCACCTAACAGTATATTGATACTTCTCATCGTTACCGAGACGAATGTTTGGCAGAGACACTCATACTCCCAAACCCACAAAACCGTTCGAACCAAGACCACTGAGGACTATCTTAATACAAGAAGTCCTCACTCCTATAACCGAATTAAGGACTCAAGAGCCCTACTACGAATCTTATTTCTGGTGGACAAACCCAGAAAACAACGTTACCCTCGAAGATATCACCGCACTATACCAATAGCAGAACGGGGAAAACTTTACCTACCACCCACCCTCGGAGAAATCAAACTCCATTTGGTACACCCCGTACCCAAAAAGCGACCAACACTCAAGTCAGTGTTTTGAGATACCAATAGTCTGGGGAGGGAACAAAAGATAAGTTTTCCTTATAGAAACCCCAGAGATGTCTTCTGACCCCATAGCGCCGGAAGTCATGGACTGGCGACAGGCAGAAGGAGGTGAAGGAAGCGAAGAAGGAGATGAGCTCTCCTCCGTCCAAGCTCCAAGCGTGGAAACCACCATCACCCACCTCGTTCAATCACATTCGGCGGATCGGACGCCTCGATCCCCAGTCGGCCTAGACTTCATGGCGAAATACGGGGGCAGAGTGCAGAAACCCAGTCGTCGAACCCCCTAACCTACCGGTGAATCCCTCATGTCTGTTCGGATCAGAAAATTAGACCAGATCCTCGGCCGATTTGACCCAAAACTCACCACCAGCCAAGATAGAGAACATCTTGCGTTCAGCTCCCTCCCGACCAATATGTTATTAATGGCCCAAGAACTGGTAACCGTAAAAAACCAGTTGAAATCCGGGGTCCAGATAGTCGGTCGAGAACTCACTCGAATAGACGAGCAAGTTCAGCTTTTGGACTTGGAATCTCAGAAGGTCCAAGAAAGTTTCGCCACCCAAGTCGGGGAACGACTTGGTGAAACAGATGAGCAACAGACTAGACATGAGGCCGTCACGTCCCATCTCCACGAAGCAGTGCAAGGGACTGGAGAGCAGTCCATGCACCGGGACCTGCTCCTAGACCAGCAAATTGTGCGGATAAACGAGCAGCACAAACGGGAAATGGAAACTCACGAGATAAGTATTAACCTCGTAAGGGATGAGCTACAACGACAACAGGAGTCTAGAGAAGCCCAAGATGGTGAGATGGCGGTGCATAAGGCTCTGGTGGAACAATTGTTGGGACAGGTCAAAGGAAAGGGGAAGGTGTCAGACCCGACACCAGAAGCTTCTGGGGCAGGTGGAGGAAGACCACCACCGCCACGACAGGGAGCGAAAGGAGCTCCAGGAGGAGGAGGGGGAGGAGACCCCGATGATGACTGAGAGGGATCTGGTAGGAAACCAGATGAGGGTAGGAAAGGAGGACGGGACGAGAGACCAGCACCCCAGCCAGAGGAAGATGGTTATGACGCCGAAAACGACGAACAGTTCAACCTGTTCTCACGGGTCATGGCCAACGCCTTGGGACAACGAACGAGAGTCCCAGCGGAACCCCCTGCCATGTTTAGGAACGAGAAACACCAAGATATCCGCATGTGGTTAATGACATGCACGGATTACTTTGGTCGAAACAGTTGGCAGTGGGAGGAGGAGGCACAACGAATCCGATACGGCATAAGCCGAATAGACGGGAAAGAAGTCGCACCGTTCGCGTTGACCTACCGACGACAAATGACCGGGGAAATAGGTTATACAAGACAAGAAGGATACGAGTTCTGGCCTGTTTTTGCAGAACAAGTCCTGCGACGCTTCGGACCCACCCATGCAGCGGAAAAATCCCTCAGAGAAATGGGATCGGTGAAATATCGCGGGAATGTCGCCAAATTCTTGATGGAAATGGAAAATCTCAATATCCATGCGAGTCACCGGGATAGCCTGGAGAAAAATGATGGAAGACGAGCTTCCCATTGAAGCATTGCGACGGCTTTCACACTGAGAATATGTCGACAATGGGGAATGGTTAGAAGCAGTCAGGACTATAACCCGAGCGGAAGAAGATTTCAAGGAAAGAAAAGATCTTCAAGGAGGCGGTCCCTCCGGCGCGACACGAGGCGAAAAACGGAAATTCGAGGATTCGAAGCCCACGGTTGCCGCAAAGCATGTAAAAAAGCAGTACACGGCTAAGGAAAAGGCGGACTACCAGAAGAAAAAGGCTGGGGAAAGAAGGGTGAAGAAAGAAGGGTCGGTGGCACCGACGGGGGAGGTTAGACATATGGTGTGGTCGGAAGCACACAAGGGCGTCGACCAGAAAGTTGTCGATAAACGGAAATCTGACAACGAATGCACGCGATGCGGGATGAGGAACCATCTTTGGAAACACTGTCGAAAACGGATACAAGTCTCGGCGGTGTATCGAGGGCAATCAAAGCCCAGACGACCATCGGCATTCGCGCCAAAACGAGGCCCCCAGGTAGCCACTGTTGCCTTTGATGGCAAGGGAGAAAGCTCAAAGCGAGCGGTGCAAAGGCCCCCAGCATGGGCCTTTGACGATGACGACATTTTATAAAAAGTCATCCAGGTACCGACAACCACGGTGATCGGGTAGTGAGGTTGCCGCCTCGAATCAAAAGACCTGCGGCGTAGTCGGTGACGAGATCCCACCGGAAGGCTAAAAGACCAAAGGATCGCGGTTGCCAATTTATGTCCAAAATTGGGTAGTCCGTGCTTACCACGGGAGCCATAAAAAAACTACAAGTGAAGAAAGCGGTTGAAGAGACTAAAAGGGAAAAAGAAGATTACCATTCGTCAGAACGGAACTTGAGTTGCACGACAGGTGTGAGGAGGGTCGAAATCCAGGGCAACCTGACTTTCCCTCCGAGTAAAAAAGCCAGGCAAATAGAAGTGTAACGACCCTACAGATAGGTAGCTACAGTGGACTAGACTCAAGCCCGTATGGCATACCAAGTGGTAACCATATTGAGGATAGGCCAGTATACTTAGTATACTACCGGTAGACATGAGTTGGTACAAGTGTCTACAAAGTGACTTGGTGACATAGGGTTAGACAGGGTAACTTAGGTAGGCCAAAGTTACCCTACTAGGC
>Ga0307513_10006345_pt1 | contig 15480 bp, 18 predicted proteins | sample 15_EM_MG_FD_202174 | JGI IMG/M metagenome (GOLD analysis project Ga0307513, IMG submission 202174) | Populus trichocarpa ectomycorrhiza microbial communities from riparian zone in the Pacific Northwest, United States - 15_EM | ecosystem: Host-associated > Plants > Roots > Unclassified | place... | reverse complement strand
CCGGGCTTCAATGATTCGCGAAGGTGGCTAGTGTAAGCCGAGCCTGCCGAGAACGGAAATCAAATGGCAGGTGATGGCAGCCAAGTGCGGAAGCCCAAATCCTGCCGTGGACTTCCCGCCAACGCTAAGCAATGCCATGCCAGCGACTACGCGTCCATGATCATCGTAGATGTGAACGCGTCGAGCGGACCGAGAGGTATAAATGTATGACGTGGATCTCGAAACCCTAGGCGAACTCTAAAGCGGTGATTCACGGTACGTAACGTATGAATCTGAATATTCCTTCGCAGGCGTCATGCGTCCGTTACGGCCGGCTAAAACCTCCTCGGTTCAACTTCACCGATTTCGCACGTTCTCCGCAACGCTTGCCCATGGGCCTCTCCCCGCATTCCCACTTGATGAATGACCCCACCCCGACCAGCGGCATCACGTCAACGGCCATATCTAAATCCTTCGGTCTACTTCAGTAGGTGAGCCTTGACTTTCAAAATGAACGCATACAATATTCATTCAGAACATTCTGTACGTTAAGAAACGGTATCACTAGACTTGGAAGCATAGATACAGCGATCGCCAGGCCATGCTATAGCCATGCGAGGATGACGACAGCTGGACCAGAAACGGAACGGCTTCTCTCATATGACGATAAGTACATTCAAATGTCAGTCTCTCTACATTGTCCAATGCTTCTCCCGAGTGCCTTGACATTATAATCAGGATCTAACGTCCCCCAATAGTAAGTCGACGATTTTTGGGCGATTACACCACTAAAGGAGAGGAACTTAATTGGGGTAACCGGGAATCGGGCCAGCATCATTAACATTCATAAGATGTAATTTCGTGAAAATATCTCTATGCAAGTCTACTACACTGTGTACATCGAATCTCGTCAGTATACTGCTTAATTTCTGTTGGTTTCTATCGAAATTTGTTGAATAATGCTCTTCAAGTTGTCTTCCATTTCGAAATGAGATTTCAAATGAGATTCCGATCACAATCACTCACTCAAAATGGGATCTACAATGGTTAAACGAGGGAACTATCGCTAGAAGTCTCACGCTGCAGATGAATATGTGCTAACAACGGAGGTTCCAATGGCCCGTGGCGCGTGCAGGAAGAAACCGTCAAAAGTGCCGCATCCCTAAACGAAAACCATCCACTTAACCACGACCACACATTCAAATGGGCACGAAACGGTGGATAATGTCGTACGTTACAAATATTCCAAAGCCATGGTTGCTCACGCAACCATCATTTCTAGTAGCGGCATAGAAGCATTAGCGCCCAGCGCAGCCCCACCACGCGAATACCCACAAAACGCCGCCAGTGCTCGAAAAATCCCAGCACATCCACCCCAAGCCACAGGAAGCCACAATTCGTTGACAGAAACCAAAAGCTTCAAACCTGCTGAAGAAAGCAAAGAAGGCGAGCAAACGAAAGGCTCACAATGCAAGGGATGGCATCCTCCATTCCAAGAGTCTCGTCAAGAAAATCGAGCGGTCGACCAAAAAAAGATCCACGCAAAGGCCATGGAGGGCGGGGGCGAAAAAAAGGGGGGTGAGTACCAGGAGCAATTGCATATGAAGGGGACAGTGTCCCTTTCCTTCGATCCCACACACGATATTTCCGGAGAGGTCATCTCGCTCATCGACGATGCCAGCTGGGAGGTGATAGATTACCCCGGCGGTCCTGCCTAATGGATATAGTCCCTGGTTCTTTGGGAGGGAGACCACGGGGAGAACACCGTGAAGGGCTTGGCAGACCTCAAAAGCGGGGCGAGCACCAGATTTAAAGAATATCTCCTGCTTTCATCATACAATAGGCAATAGGAATACGCGAAATTGACCACTGTAATATTCTGGGGGGGAGAGTAGATGGCTGCAGGAATGAGTTCATCTGGTTTCTTGGACGATGGGGATGCGGGCGGATGAGCCCCTATTTCCGATGACCCTTGTCGGGACGCTGAGTCCAAAATAAATGCAAAGCTGTGAGCGCTGTATCGTTGATCATGAAGAAGTCGGAAAAAATAGGGTGAATGACACTCACACGAGGTGATAAGCTGACGACAGACACGCCTCGGGAGAAGCAAGAAGGTTTTTGACGACGTTGACAGTAAGAGGTGTGATACGAATCCACACAATTGGCATACCAGTAATCGCCGACGCAGTCAAAGGACGTTGGCAGGTAGCAGCGAGCATGTCGGAGAAGCGTAAGAGACGCCTTGGAAAGCAAGAAGCGAAGCAGTTGGTAGAATGTTGCAAGTGGCAGTCCGGCATTGATACAGAGACCTGATTCCCTTGATAATCTAGAGAGAATCCAAATGTCCAAAACCGAGAATCGAAAATGGGAGAACCAAAAGGATACAGGTGTGAATTCTGAGACTCTGATTCTTCAGGCACCTTGAAGCTGAATGTTCCCACTGAGCGAAAAAAAAAAGGCTACATAGATGGAATAAAACCGGGCGTGTGCTGTGCAACTCGGGGCCGTGGAGTATTTGGCTGTCAGATATATTAGGCTTGAAATTTCCTGTAACTCATCTTGAAATTGAGGACCAATGAATCGAGCAGGTATGGCAAGAATTATGCGATTGTGATGCGAGTCTTCCTTCAAGAATATAATGGGTCATTGGGGCTGATTGGAAGTTAGGCATTCCAAGAGAAGATGATGCTTGATCGTTCATCTCACAGGTCATGGGGGTGGCTTCTTTTTAGTTCTTGTATGCTCTGTCGTTCCGGCCAGCGGGACGAAGGCCATGAGACTTGAGGCAGAGAAGAATGCAGACGAAATTTGTGGTAGAAACGGGGTTGTATACATTGGAAGATTCGGAAACACTTCGTGTATATTCAAAGGAAATGGGCAGTGGATCGGCGGAGGTGCGAAGTGGTTCATTTACGATGAAGTTCAAAATGCGGACAAAGAAAAGCAATAGTAACGAAGCCTACCATTGAAGGGTACCTCTCGACCTCTACCGGTGTTTGAGTAGTTGATGTCGCCTAGGTTATATATATTAGCTACACGGCGAGCAAACAAACAACTGAAAAAGTGTATCACGTACCGGCCTCAATCTGGCGTTCCAGCCTAGGGATATCTAGGGTACTCGCCGATATGCACAGAGGGAAAGATGGCCCGCCATTGGAGATTGGGAAGGCGAGGTTGATGAGCATCGGCTCGCCATTGAGTTGTCCATCGCACATCTAATGCCCACCGAAAATGTCCAATTTGGCGGGTAAAGGGAACAACGATCCGCTTTGGGGAGCTGGGGCGGTATCGTCGATGGCCGTAGGACCGTCCCTTGACTGGTTCCCGCCCATGAAGCAACCGGTGAAGGTGCTCAACGATGCAGGTGGACGGAATGGTGATTTTCCAGGGAACTGGTTCAAGTCTATGGCGGGTAGGATTAGATCAACGGCGTGCAATGTTGAGCAGAACCCTTGTCAAGCTTAAGCGTCGGCGCTTCTGAACAGCCACGGCGTGCGAGATTAAATTAATGGTGAGAAAAATAGAAAGCAAAAACGGAGGCGTACATTGAGAGAACCATTGTGTTCTGAATCCGCTTCAAGGCCCGAATCCTTGAAAGCCTCTTCACCCCTACAGGTGGCATCTACGTGTGATGGGAACAATTAGATACAGACCGGCAAAGGGAAGTGACTAAAAAAAGCACATACCGCCGAAGAGGGATTCCGAGTCCGCCATCGCCATCAGAATCGGCGGGGTTGTCCTCCTCGCTGGCCTCCGCATCCTTAGGGTCAGCTGCGGTGTCGGCGCCTATGGCGTGCGATATAAGAAACATGGCAGAAAAATAAAAAGGGCAATGACATACCGTCGGAGGACTGGGATGTACTGTCGGGGGGTTCTTCTTTACCTATGGCGGTGAACATGGTTGGTTAACGACGCGGCGGGTAATGGAGCAAGCGCAGGCTCGCAGCTTACTCATTGTAATCCTAGAGAAAGATGAAGGGATTGAAGTGCTTTTGTTCTTGATTTGATGTAGATATTGAATGAATGGTTGAGGGTGGATGACAAGATTATGAGGCTTTGATACCCCTCATATGTCTGCCGCCGTGCTTCTCCCGGCACGATCGCTTACACAAATTCGCCTGGAAGCGCGACGATTGATAACCTAAAGATCGATACTAATAGTCAGCCACGTCCACTTCCATTCTTTTTAACGGGAAACGTACCAGGTTCATTGGTGTACGTGGTTATATGCAAGCCAAGGAGTTAATAATTTTGTTAAAAAGGGTGTCTGAATGTCCACGGGGGAATGAAAACTGCATTCGAGAGGATGTGCCAGCAATGTGCCAGCAACTACGCGTCCGAGTTGCGAGAGTCGAAGTGTGTTACTGTATCTGAACGCATCGAGCGAAGGAGTGGATGACGCCATAGCCAGACTCAGTGGTCTGAGAGGTTGGGATCAAAGAAGTAGCCAAACAAGAAGAGACAGTGTTGGAAAAAGGAACTCCAATAATAGATAAAATGATAACAAGCAGGGAAAGACGTCGGCCGAACCTCAAGAAGCAGAAGGTTCGTGATGGACGAATTGACACGATTGTGATACCGATAGCCACCACTGGCAGCGAGCAATGCCAGATAAGTGTGGAAATTCCCACAGGATAGAATACCAAGAAGCAAAACAGCCGGCGGCATGGCGCAAGTGGTAATTCAGCATTGAAGAGAGTCCGGCAGCGGGCGTCCCCTAGGGCCAAATTTGAGAACCAAAAATGAGAGAATGGAAATGGTACGCACCCGAGCAAGATTCTCCAGAAAAAAACCTATTCCACAAAGAGCCCCCGAAACTGAATGCTCCGCAGAGCAATGAAAGCAATTTGACAACCTGAAGGCGTACAGCTGGCAGGCTTCAACTGTCAATAGCATGATGGCAACAGGACCTGTGTCAATGAGAAGTCATGAATCTCACTCTAAGGCGAAGAATGTTATCGATCAAACTTACGGATTCCCACCCATATGCCAGACCCCCATCGTTCTTGGCGCAGGTGAGGCAAGTGTCAACGGAGCGACAGGTTGGAAATTTTGTAAGAATGGGCAACCGAGGACGTATTTCTTGATGCCTCGTGCAAGAGTCGCTGTGTTGGGGATGTAATCTCTGATTACATAATAGTAAGATAGGGGAAATCCAAGGTGTAAACGATTGGGAGGAAGGGAGAAAAGGTACTGTATAGAGAAGGGTTGACATGCTGACCAGATGTCAAGGAGGCAAGGACGCGCCCTTGACGATGATGGGAAGAGGTCGCAACCTCGAAATGACTGGTTTATCATATACGATGCGGTGAATGTTCTTGATAACTTGACGAGAAGGGCCAACTCCTTGTTCATTAAAGGTGCATTAGGATGAAAAAGTGCGAAGTGAAATGAAATACTCACGAGATGGCCAAGAATCGACTGCAGGAGTTCACATCGGCCACCAGCCTGAGCTCTTGTTGCCTTGCGAATGATCTTTCTGGTAGGTCTAGCCGGAGGAGCCAGCTCAGCAGGGACTTCAAGGTTTGGGTTCCGAAGAGAGAGCAAAAACTTGGGGGAAGCCAAGAGAGGTCCTTGGGTATCGGCCACCACGGGACCAGGGTCGAGATCGAGACCCTTCGCGTACATAAAGCACTCTCGTTGAGAGTGAACCCATCCTCGCAATTGCTGCAAGAGGGAGAGATCTTGACGTCCTCCATAGGCATGATGGCATCGACATCATCGTAGAAATTAATGAGATTGCAAGCTGAGTCCATGACGATGTCATGGGTTTCGGATACACGAACGAATCCAGGGCCAAACTCATCCATGATTTTATCAATGTAGAAGGCTTTTTCGGCCTCTGATGCAGGCAATCCCATGAAGTAGTCGACGTCGATGCTGGGTATACGTAGCTTGAGGTCTTCGTATGGCAAGAGAGGGTCGTCGAGGCTGAGGTTGGAAATGGTGATGCACAGGTTGACGATCAAGAGATCCTCTGGCGCACACGTTTTCAGGTCGTCGACGTCGCCTACAGCAAGTAGATTTAGTTTCAAGGCGGACAAAGGAAAGATAATAGTAACGAAGCCTACCATTGAAGGGCACCTCTCAACCTTTACCGGTGTTCGAGTACTTGATGTCGCCTAGATTATATATATTAGCTACACGGCGAGCAAACAAACAATGAAACAGTGCATCACGTACCGGCCTCAAGCTGACGTTCCAGCCTAGGGGTGTGTAGGGTACTCGCTGATGCGCGCAGAGAGAAAGATGATCCGCCGTTGAAGATTGGGAAGGCGAGGATGATGAGCATCTGCTCGCCATTGAGTTCTCCGTCGCACATGGAATACCCACGGAAATGTCCAATTCGGCGGGTAAAGGGAACGACAACCCGCCCTGGGGAGCTGGGGCGGTATCGTCGATAGGCATAGGATCGTCCCTTGACTGGTTGCCGTTCATGAAGTAACCGGTAGAGGTGTTCGACGATGTGGACGGAATAGTGAATTTCCAGAACTGATCGAGTCTACGGGTAGGATTAGATAACACCTCTGTGATCCAAGACTTTGAGCTCCTTTGCTTTGCTGTCCAGCAGGAGCGGGGTAATTTCTAAGAAGGCGTTTGGAAGGTAGGAATAGTGGTTTAGAAAAAGGAAGAGACAACATACCCTTTTTGTGTTTGGCAAACTCGGGTCCCTCGTTCGCCTTGCCCTTGCCTTTGTCAAGCTTAGGCGTCGGCGTTTCTGAACAGCCACGGCGGGCGAGATTAAATTAATGGCGAGAAAGATAAAAAGCAGAAACGGAGGTGTACCTTGAGAAGAACCGTTGTGTTCTGATTCCGCTTCGAGGCCCAAATCCTTGAAAGCCTCTTCGCCCCAACAGGTGTCATCTACGTATGGCGGGAACAATTAGATACACGACAGGCAAAGGAAAGTGACTAAAAAAGCACATACCGCCGAAGAGGGATTCCGAGTCCCCGCAATCGTCGTCAGCGTGGGGTTGTCCTCCTCGCTGGCCTCCGCATCCTTGGGACCAGCTGCGGTGTCGGCGCCTATGGCGGGCGATATAAGAAGGATGGCGGGAATATAAAGGGGTGATGACATACCGTCGGAGGACTGGAATGTACTGTCGGAGGGTTCTTCTTTACCTATGGCGGCGAACATGGTTGGTTAACGACGCGGCGGGCAATGAGCAAGGGCGGGCTCACAGCTTACTCATTGTAATCCTAGAGAAAGACAAAGGAATTGAGGTGGTTTTATTCTTGATTCGATGTAGATATCGAATGAATGGTGTGCCAGCGACTGCGCGTCCGGGTCGCGAGAGTCGAAGTGTGAACAGGTTAGGTCGAGCGGGCCGAGAGGTAAAAACCAAGCAATGTCAAACTTGAGGCCGACTTTCCTTTCCCCTTTTCCATTTGCTCCGTTCCTCGGAATAAAATACCTTTGAAACATACTCCTGATGCCATGAGAAAGGGAGAGGAATCACGACCGACAAATCCTCGTCAAACGGAAATACGTCAGATCTTCAGTTCCTCACATTTCTTCCGGTGATTGCGGGGGTTGAGTAGGAAAGCTGTGGTATGTCGAAGATTCTACGAAATATTCAGTGAACCAAAAAATGATCACCATCTATTGTGCAGAAACCTGATGATCCCTCCAATCGTCGGTCTGATATAGACCCTTTGGCATTGAAACGACCACCCAGACGAAGAAGTATTTACTCCTTCGTTCCATGGGGACTTTCTGTTTGAAATCCCAGCTGCATCCGACTCTAATGGCGCCTCCACGTCGCAAAAAGAGCACCATGCAAGGTCGAGGAGAGGCTTGCGAAATCAAAGTCGCTCCGGCTCGCTTGCAGCAACCACGCCTCTTAAATAGATTGTGACGCCTTCCTTTCCCAGTCTTGATACACCTTCAAAACGTCTCCAACCCATCCGACCTCCTGACTTTCCACCCGCAGCTCCTAAGCCCTCTATAACAAGAGCCAGATATGCACTCGATTTCTGGACGTTCTTTTTTCTGGTAATGCGGAAGAGCTGTCGGGGATTTTATTGAGGACGACCCCTGCAATTTAGTGCATGAAGGCCACCCCGACGATCCTGTTTATCGTGGCTTATATTGAAGCCCTGAAAAGAAAGAGTAAGGCAATAATCCCAACTCTCTTCACTACGAATTGGAGTTGCTCAATTATTTCATGGCTCATACCTTTTTTTCTTCAGAAGCGCACTTTCGCTTCAATCATTCAACGACCTCTTTTATTCTATAGCAAGAAAGAGGTGGCTGTTGAGCTAACGCCCCCGGCCTTGGTATGTGCGCATCCATGATCACGATCTGTATCTAATTATTTTCGTTGAATGATCAATTCGGCCAATCTGGTGTCTACAGACGGATAGCAGATTCTTGATGGGTCTAGTGCCGGCGACGCCCTCTTGGGCCGTTTCGTGAACTATTATTGACTCAATATCAATTGAAGCGTAGGACGTCAAATGGACCTAGAGGCTTGGGCTCATTTGGGGATGTGTATGGAGGTGTGAATATGAATGTTATGTTGTAGGGGTTCTCTGCAGAACTCACCTACCGAATACCTCGGAATTGACGTCGCGATCAAAGAAGTACTCCCTTTGACGGAGTAACGATGTGGCTAAATGGTATATACTTTGCGAACGGTGTACGGTTGGCGAGCTGGACCGGGTCTACATTTGGTAATCCGCGACAGGTATTTGGGTCCTTGACAGAAGTTGGCAACCCTCGAAGGAGCAGGATTTCATTTTGCACCTGACCTTCGGTTGGTGTCTCTGGCCCGTTCCCAAAATATGAACAACACAGGTAGGCTCTCAGGTCAAAGTAAGCTACTGGAGGGAATTTCCGAGCATATCTACTGATTTTTTATATAACTTGGACAAGAAGACACTAATCATCGAGATCCATCATCAATCAAAAACTATTTTTATGTGTTCAGAAGCTTTTTGACCCCTGCTATTCTTACCGGGACCCCTCCTGGAACCGATGCTTCACGCCTCCTCGCACCTCTTAAGTAGTTGGCCGGGATAAGTTGATAAGCCGGTGTGAGTTACAATCCTTATGTAAAGGTGCAAATTCGAACGGAATATATTTACGGGAAAATCTTCAGTATCATGAAAATTTATGAGCAGTGCTAAACTCCATCAGTCTGTGCTCTCGCAATTGATGCCTTTATGAGCAGACTCAGAAGTCCGGATCCGTCGGGGAACGAGGTGGGCAATCAAGGTTCAACCGATTACTCATAGCTGGCTACTTTCACACCTGCCAACTTGAATGCATGCCACTTGTGATTGTTTATTCTGCACAGAATGGCTGGAATAAGTCTCTCGCCTAATTTAATCATATAATCGAAGCCAAATGCTCCAAAATTAGTGATTATTGAGACTCGAAGCAACGCCTAACCAATATTCGAAATGACTATCTAATTACTAATGTTACATAACGCACGTTTCAATGACCGTGGTATTTTTGAATAGTCGCCTTGTGATTACCAAGTAAGTACCAAAACCTCACAGTATGGAGTACTATCCTAATCCCGTGATTTCCATACGGCATGAGAACTGAGACCACGGACTTCGAATTTTCAAGCTCTTGTCTCGAAGAAATTACTATTTAGAGATATATTAGGCTTGAAAAGGCATGCCTATCAGCACTGTTCAAGTTGCCCTTGAGAAGGCCATCAAGTGCGCCATTCCTGTAACTCATCTTTGAATCGGAAACCAATCGAGCGGGTGTGGCGAGAATTATGCGATTGTGCTCATTAGCGAAGCAAGTCTTCCTTCATTCTTGAAGAATGTAATGGCTGATTGGGGCTGATTGGGGGTACGCATTCCAAGGGAAGATGACACTTGCTCATTCATCTCACAAATCTTCCATCAGTGCCTCAATTTTCCTAATGGTGTAAAGACTCCAGATTATTTGCGGTGCTGGCGGTCCAGTGGCCATTTGAACTCACGGCAGCGCTTAGTTCTGAAAGGCCGGGAACTACATTGGGTATATACTACATAGATGGCTATTATAAACAACTAAGTACTAAATCTCTGTCGTTCCAACCACTGGGACGAAGGCCATGAGACTTGAAGCAGAGAAGAATGGAGATGAAACTTATGGTAGAAACGGGGTTGCAAATACCGGAAGATTCGGAACACCTGGTGTTTATTCGAAGAAAATGGGCAGTGAATCGATGGAGATGCGAGGTGGTTCGTTTACGATGAAGTTCAAGATTCGGTTGAATGTAAACGGAAATCGTGCAAGGTCATTCAACTGATGTTTGTGTTTGTTTGTTTGTTGATAGTTCGGAGATCACAAGTCCGAAAATAAAAACTGGAGCACAAAAATCACTCACAAATGGAGAGAATCATATCCAGAAAAATCGTTGGGGGGGTCGTTGGATGTACATCGTTCTACTTTGTCTGTGAGAGTGTAGGCCCCCACCACTGTAGACTGGGCATCGGAAGCTAACGTCCGTGAGGGTCGTGAAAGTTCGTAAAGTTTCGTAAAGTTTGTAAAAGTCCTGACGACTTCGTGAGCCCCTATGGGCAGCGAGTGTTTGAGGGAATGAGAATCATAAATGGTCAGTTGACCAATAAAGCAGGGAACCTAAGGCGCAAGGCGGAGAGGGAAACAGGGGAAGGTTGGTAAGAGTTGTCGAGGTCTTAACGACAACATGAAATCCCTATGGGCAATGACCGTTTCAGGAAACGAGAATCCTAAAATGGTCAGTCGACCAATAAACCAGGCAACCGAGGGCGCGAGGCAGAGAGACAGAAACAGAGAGACTGTTTGAGGAAACGAGAATCATAAATGGTCGGTCGACCATAAACGGGACAGCTGAGGGCACGAAGCAGACAGACAAAAACAGGACAAACGAGGACAGATATAGAGAGATACAGAGAAAAGAAATAGACTCGGTGGCCTGCATTGCAGATCCGCTTGTAGAGAGAGAACCGGCATCCAGAGGAAATAGGTACCAAAAATCTTGTAAAAAGGAGTGGATGGAACCATAACTAGGCTCAGTGGCCCAAGAGATTGGGTATCGATCAAGTAGCCAAAAGATCAATGAGCAACTCCAGCAATAGGTAAAATGCCTCGGACAGACAGGGAAAGACGTCGGCCGAGGCACAACTCCCAGGAGGTACAGATCGTTAGGTGCAGGGTGCACAAGCAGATGACAAGCCTCGAGGCAGTGGACTTTGATGTTGACAGTAAGAGTCATGATGGACGAATTGAGATACCAATAGGCACCGGTGGCAGCGATCAACGCCAGATAAGTGTGGAAGATCCTACAGGGTAGAGTAACAAGAAAAAACAGCCAGCAGCGTGGAGCAAGTGGCAGTTCAGCATTGAAGAGATTCCTGCATCGGGGTGTCCCGTAAAGCCAAATTTGAGAACCAAAAATAAGGTGTACAGCTGGCAGGCTTCAACTGTCGATAGCGTGATGGAAACGGGACCTGTGTCAATGAGAAGTCATGAGTATCACTCTAAGGCGAAGAATGTTATCGATCAGACTTACAGAACGGGCCGTTCAAGTATTCCCACCCATATGCTAGACCACAGCCCCCATCGTTCTTGGCATATGTGGAGCGAGTGTCAATGGGCGAATGTTTGAATCGTGTAAGAATGAGCACCCGATGAGGTATTTCTTGATGCCCCGTGCGAGAGTCACCATGTTGGGGATTTAATAGTGAGATAGAGGCACAATCCAACAACCCCCAGGTGCGAACAGTTGGGAGGAAAGGAGAAAAGGCACTGTATAGAGAGTATCTGAAAGGATCAACGTGCTGACCAACTGTCAAGGAAGCCACAATCTCGGCAGGGGGAGTAGACAAGGATGCATCCTCGACGACGATGGGAAGAGGTCGCATCCTCGAAATGACCGGTTTATCATATCCGACGTGGCGAATGTTCTTGATAACTTGACGAGAAGGATCGACTCCTTGTTCATCAAAGGTGCATTAGGATTAAAAAGTGTGAAGTGAAATGAAGTACTTACAAGATGGCCGAGAATCAATTCCAGGAGCCTTAACGTCACGTCGACCACCAGCCCGAGCTCTTGTGGCCTTGTGAATGACCTTTCTGATAGGTCTATCCGGAGGAGCCAGCTCAGCAGGGACTTCGAGGATTATGTTATGAAGAGAGCGTAAAAGCTCGGGGGAAGCCAAGATAGGTCCTTGGGTATCAACCACTATCGGGACCGAGGTCGTTCAGAGAGCCCATCCTTGTACTTGCTGCAACAAGTGGGAGAGACCTCCATGGCATGACGACATCGACATCGTCGTATAAATCAATGAGATCGCGAGCCGAATCCATAACGATGTCCTAGATTTCGGAGACATGAACGAATCCAGGGCCAAACTCATCCATGATTTTGTCGATATATGAGGTTTTTTCGGCCCCCCTCTGATGCAGACAATCCCATGAGGTAGCTGACGTCGATGTTGGGCATGCGCAGCTTGAGGTCTTCGTATGGGAAGAGCGGATCGTCGAGACGGAGGTTGGAATGGTGATGCAAAGGTTCGCGATGAAGAGGTCTTCTAGCGCACACTTTTTCAGGCCAGCGACATTGCCTACAGCAGGTAGATTTAGCCTCAAAGGAAAAAAAAAATAAATAGTAATGAAGCCTGCCGTTGAAATATTCCTCCTAATCTCCATTCTCCTGACCATGGTGTTTGTGTATCTCAAGACCAAGCCCCAAGATGTTTGAGTTAATATCGCCTAGGTTACATATATATATTAGCTACACGGCGAGCAAACAAACAAGTAAATGATTATTTCACATACGATTGGCGTCAGGGTCTGCCTCCTCAACAGAAATTGGGACGGCGTCGACCTGGCCTTCCAGCCTAGGGATATCTAGGGTACTCGTTAATGCGCATGCAGGGAACGAGCCGTCGTTGAAGATTGGGAAGACACGATCGATGATCATTGGCTCGCCATTGAGTTGGCCACCGCATATGGCATGCCCACCAGAAATGTCCAATTCGGCAGGCAAAAGGAACGACAACCCGCTTTGGGGAGCTGGGGCGGTGTTGTCGATGGGCATAGGATTGTCCCTTGGCTGGTCCCCGTCCATGAAGCAACTGCTAAAGATGCTTGATGATGCAGGTGGGCGGAATGATGATTTTCCAGGGAACTCGTTCGAGTCTATGGCGGGCAGGATTAGATCAGGGGCAGGTAACGTTGAACAGAATAAATAACACGCCTTCGTTATCTAAGACTTCGAGTTCCTTTCCTTTGTCCCTATCCAGCAGGGGTGGGGTAATTTCTAAGGCGTTTGACAGGTAGGGATAGTTAGGTACGTGGTTTAGAAAAAAATAAGACAGTTTACCTCCGTTGTGTTCGACGAACTCAGGTTCCTCGTTCGCCTTGCCCTTGCCCTGGTCGAGCTTAGGCGTCGGCGTTTCTGAACAGCCATGGCGGGCGAGACTAAATTAATGGCGAGAAAGATAAAAAGCAAAAACGGAGGCATACCTTGAGGGATTCTGATTCCGCTTCGAGGCCAAAATCCTTGAAAGCCTCTTCGACCCTATGGGTGTCGTCTACGTATGGCAGGCACGATCAGATACATGGCTGGCAAAGGAAGGTGACCAGAAAAGCACATACTGCCGAAGAGGGATTCCGAGTCCCCACCATCGTCGTCAGAGTCGGCAAGGTTTTCCTCCTCGCCGGCCTCCGCATCCTTAGGAGCAGTTGCGGTGTAGGCGCCTATGGCGGGTGATATAAGAAACATGATGGGGAAAGAAAGGGGTGATGACATACCGTCGTATGATTGGGATTTACTGTCGGGGGGTTCTTTATCTATGGCGGCGAACACGTTAGTTAACGACGCGGTGGGCAATGGAGTAAGGGCGTGCTCGCAGCTTACTCATTATTAGCGTACAAAAGAGAAGAATGGGTTGAGTTGGGTGTTGTTCGCTTTGGTCGCTTGGATCCAAATGTTGAAAGAGTTGTTGAAAGGGTGGACAACAAGGGTATGAGGCTTTTATACTCCCCATGTCTGCTGTCGTGCTTCTCTAGGCATGATCGTTTACACAAATTCGTCTAAAAGTGGGATGGCGATCAATACTAACACGCCGACTTCCATATCTTTTAATGGGAAGCGTACCACCCAAATGGCCCATAAGTCCGTCATGATGGAAGTCGAAGAACTAGTAACTATGGTTGACAAAGATGTCAGAACGTCAGACATAAAACTGCATCTGATCCCCAGGGTTCCAGCAATGTGCCAGCGAACTAGGGGTCGGAACTAGGGTGGTCGTGACTCGGATGCGTACTAGTTGGAAGTTGTGAGTTCAACGTTCAACAGCGGACCGAGAGGGAAGAACCAAGCAATGCCAAACAGAAGTTCTCCCTTATTCCGTTCATCAGAATAAAACGCCTTTTGAAATACGTCCCGATATCATCAGAAAAGAAGAAGATTCATGGCCGATCAAATGTCGTCTAACGGAAATGCCCTAGCAGAGGGATTCATCTCAAACGCGCCACGTAAACCCAGACCTTCAGTACTTTCCAATTTTCCTTGGCTTTTGGAGGTTTTTCGGGTGGGAAAGCTGTGGTACGTCGGATGTGCAGTGAACCAAAGGTCCATGATCACCATCCATTCTGCAGGAACCTGATGATCTTTCCACTGGTGCTCGTCGGCCTGATACAGACCCTTTGGCATTGAAACGACCATCGAGACGAAGAAGAGAAAATAATCGTACAATATTTACTCCTTCGTACCATGGGGATTTTCTGTTTCGAGGGCCCACCCGCAGTGAACCAAAAAAAGGAGATCAGGTCACGCAAGGAAACCAGCGTCGAGGAGAACCTTACGAAACCAAAGTCGCTCCGGCTTGTTCCACCACTTCCGCCTCCTGTGGTTGCTTCAAGCTCGCGTGCAGCAACCACACCTCTTGACCAGATCGTCGCGCCTTCGTTTCCCAACCCCAATCTTACAACATTTTTGAAGTGTCTCTAACTCATCCAACCACCTGCCCTTCCACCCGCACCGCCCAAACCCTCTACAACAGGAGCCACAGACATGCGCTCGATTTCTGGGGCTTGTCGGATGATCGTTCTTCTAGTAGTACAAAAGAGCTGGCAGTGATTTTGTTGAAGGACTGGCACCCCGCAATTTAGCGCATGAAGGCCACAATAATTCTGTCCACCATGGCTTAGATTTAAGTCCTGAAAAGAAAGGGAAAGGCAATAATTCCAAGTTTTTTCACTACGAGTTGAATTGGAGTTACTCGATTATTTCATGGCTTATACTTTTTCCTGAGAAGCAGGTTGGCTATGTATGCATCTTCTCATGAATAATTCAATGACTGCTTTGATTCTATGGCAGGAAAGAGGTGGCTCGAAGATCCAAACGCCCCCCAGCTTGATATGGCACATCGTTAGTGTTTAAAGGTCCGGTCCGGTCCGGTCTTTCACCTTTGAGAGGCTTGGACCGAGACCGAGACCGGTCTTCGAAAATCCCGAAGCCCTAAAAGACTGGACCGAACCGCCCAAGACCGGTCTAC
>Ga0307513_10006344_pt1 | contig 15481 bp, 15 predicted proteins | sample 15_EM_MG_FD_202174 | JGI IMG/M metagenome (GOLD analysis project Ga0307513, IMG submission 202174) | Populus trichocarpa ectomycorrhiza microbial communities from riparian zone in the Pacific Northwest, United States - 15_EM | ecosystem: Host-associated > Plants > Roots > Unclassified | place... | reverse complement strand
AACAGGATTGTACGGGTAGAACACCACTGGCATGGGCGGCGAGAAACGGACACGAAGGAGTGGTCAAGATACTGCTGGAGCGGAATGTCGATCCCGATCGGGCAGATAAGAATAATCTAGCACCACTAGGGTGGGCTGCTATTAAGGGGCACGACGGAGTGGTTAAGTTATTGCTGGAACGGGAAAGCGTCGACCCCAATCGCCCAGATGTAGATGATCGAACACCACTCGTGTGTGCTGCTATAGAAGGACACGAAGGAGTGGTCAAGTTACTTCTAGAACGGGGAGATGTCGACCTTAATCACCCGGATAAATATCATACAGGACCGCTCGGGTGGGCCTCTAACATGGGACACGAAGGGGTTCTCAGGCTCCTGCTGGAACGGGGGGATGTCGACCCCAATCGCCCAGATGTAGATGATCGAACACCACTCGGGTGTGCTGCTATGAAAGGACACGAAGGAGTGGTCAGGCTATTATTGGAACGGGAAAATGTCTACCCCAATCACCCAGATGTAGATGATCGAACACCACTCGGGTGTGCTGCCACTAACGGACACGAAGAAGTGGTCAAATTATTGCTGGAACGAGAAAATGTCGACCTCAATCATCCAGATGTAGACGCTCGTACACCACTCGGGTGTGCTGCTGTTGAGGGACACGAAGGAGTAGCCAAATTATTGCTGGAACAGGAAAATGTCGACCCCAATCGCCCAGATATAGATGATCGAACACCACTCGTGTGTGCTGCTATACAAGGACATGAAGGAGTGGTCAAGCTACTTCTAGCCCGGCGGGATATCAGCCCTAATCGCCCAGATAAACACGGTGGCACGCCGCTCTCTTACTCTGCTAGTAATGGACACGGAAGAATCGTGCAGGTATTGCAAGCCCGGATATCTATTGAAACTCTAAATACACAACTGCCCGACCCGCTATAACACAACTATGATGAAGTAGTAGCACTGAATGCTCTATTCATCACTCTCGGATCTCATAGGGTTCATCGCTTTCCTATACCGGCCCCCCGGCCCCCGGGAGTCTTGTATAGTACGCATTGCTGGTATCACCTTCTTCCCTTCTTCCCAGCGCCCTTCACGCCAGTCCGATTAGACATCGCCAACATCGCCAACATCGGCAATACCTTTAACTACACTACCCTCGATGATAGATCTGAAATACTAGCCTGGCTATCTCCATTAGAGCCACGGGTGCGACATCGAGATATCGGAGCCCGCCGGGTCGACAGCATCGGAGCCTGGCTACCGGGCACGGAAGAATTCAGGTGCTGGCGCAATGGCAGCAGGGAGGATGGATCTTATCATCCGACCTTATTTTGTGACGGCAACCCAGGAGTGGGAAAGAGCTACCTCATGTACGTGAGCATGTATCGTTGCGAGAAATCAAAAAAAAAACTATTGCTGACAGGTTGCGATGACAGTTCGCTAGTTATTGACAACCTGTGTGACGAGGCCGTCGAGGGAAATCCTACCGTTGTCTGCTTCTACTTCGACTTTGCTGCCCGGAATGAGCAGTCACCCGTAAATATGCTTGGCTCGCTTCTGAGACAACTTGTTAGTGGACAGGAGGGAATTCCTGAGGTAATAATCCGGGCTTTCCGAAAGGAGAAAATGTCTATTGGGGGTAGAGGACTCCAAGTTTCAGGAATTTTAAAGATTTTCCAGACAATCACAGCCACCAAGCACACATTTATATGTGTAGATGCGCTTGATGAATGTGTGCCAGAGCATCGAATGCTGGTTCTTGAATCATTGGGGCAGATGCTCAAAGGGTCCCCGAATACTCGCTTGTTTATGACCGGAAGACCACATGTGCGGAGTGAGGTGGAGAGGGAGTTGGGTGGAGTGGCAACCTTTCTATCCATACGGGCTACAGAAGATGGGGTCATTAAATTTCTTCGCGAGAAACTGAGGAAGGACACGATCCCAAATATTATGAGCAGCACATTGAAGGGAGATATTATAAAGAGTATTCCCGCAATAAGTTCGGAAACGTATGTTAGAGCTAGGTCCGGGGCAAGACTACCTCAAATTAATGGCTAACATTTGAACCTAGATTCCTGCTAGCCTCTCTCCACATCGAGGCAATCCTTAGAGGTACCACGGTTGCTCGGAGGAAAAAAACACTCAAGTCAGTGCAAGATGGTGTAGGGTTAGGGGATGCATACGATGCGACACTGGAGCGTATAAATGCTCAAGATGAAGAAAAGGCAAACCTTGCGATGGCTGCTCTCACATGGGTCTGTCATTCGGAGCGGCCGTTACAGGTGGATGAGTTATGCCATGCGCTAGCAGTGGAAATAGGAGAAACGGAGTTTGATTCCGAAAATGTTCCTTCAATAGGCACACTGCTAGACTGCTGCCAAGGCCTGATCATGGTGGACGCGGAGGCTTCGACCGTACGGTTAATCCACTATACCGTCCAAGAGTACCTTTGCGGTCATCCAGATCTCTTCATCAAACCTCACTCGATGCTCGCAGAAACCTGCTTAACCTATCTAAATTCACAACAAATCAAGGACCTCACACCCCACTCTCTCCCATCCCCTCAAAGCATGCCATTCCTCAAATATTCTGCGAGGTATTGGGGAACACATGCGAACAGGAATCTGTCAGATAATGCAAGGGCGCTTGCGCTAAAGCTTCTAAACCAGTACGAAGACCACATATCCGCAGTATCACTTCTAGAACAGGTACTAGATCCCCGAAATATCGGATTCATCGCTACACACCTACTCTTCTCTGGATTGCACTACGCATCCTTCTTCGGGATTGCTGAACTTGTGACAGTATTAATAAATGCTGCGAGTTATGAGGTCGACCAACAGGATTGTACGGGTAGAACACCACTGGCATGGGCGGCGAGAAACGGACACGAAGGAGTGGTCAAGATACTGCTGGAGCGGAATGTCGATCCCGATCGGGCAGATAAGAATAATCTAGCACCACTGGGGTGGGCTGCTATTAAGGGACACGAAGGAGTGATTAAGTTATTGCTGGAACGGACGGATGTCGACCCTAATCGCCCAGATAAATACGGCGGCACACCGCTCTCTTACTCTGCTAGTAAAGGACATGGAAGAATCGTGCAGCTATTGCAAGCCCGGATATCTATTGAAACTCTAGATACACAGCTGCCCCACCCGCTATAACGCAACTATGAGGAAGTAGAAGCACTGAATGCTCTATCCATCACCCTCGGATCTCACAGGGTTCATCCTTTTTCTGTGCCGGCCCCCCTACCCCCAGGAGTCTTGTATAGTACGCATTGCTAGTATCACCATCTTCCCATCTTCCCAGCGCCCTTCACGCCAGTCCGATTAACGTGTTCTTTAAACTCCCCCCGGCCATCATTCACGAGAATGCCACCTGTATGTAAGCATACACCCATCACATCCTCAGATATTTGTTCACGCTTATGAATAAAGGCTCACGAATTTCTGTTCATTCTGTTTAGTCTACAGCATCCGGGCGAATATTTTCCTCATTTTTTTTTTAACTCCCACCACTTATTGGCTGCCATTCCTCGGCGAAACAGATCCCTTATTTCAAAATTTCCTTTTTTGACTCTCCTTTATGTACAGTATCCACTTCTTCCCCGTTTCCCCTTGCTAGCGATAGATGGATAGATGGGTAGATAGATAGACCGCAAATAGAGTTCTCTTTCCAATACCCGAAGACCCAGTGCAAACGTTGCCGAGCCACCATGAACCAGAGAATCGACCCTAAACATTGTGATCCCAGGGCGATATTCCTCTCGGTATCAATTAGTGCTCAAGTTACCCATGCACACCGGAAAACATACCCGCCATTCCACCAAACCCCATCCACCCTCATACCAAACCAAGCGCATCGATTGGACCTTTCCTACCTATCCGGTGAATATCACTAGCCATGCAGCGCCCAAGCAGAACTCTCAAATTAGCCACAAGGCAGCCTAGCGAACCATAGTTGCACGCCAGCCCCTCAAGCCCACCACCCTAGATCTGCCGGACCTGAGTCGTGTAGAAAGTTGTGACCATATTCAACCCGCACAACGGCGATCTGGGATCCGTGGTTTCGCGATATCTTCCGGTCAAGTTCGAAAAATGCGATCCATGGAGAATCCGCCGAGTTTGAATAAACCTTGGCTGGCGCCAGAAAGTACGGAGGGTAGGAGTAGTGGGGGGGGGGGGGTTGTGCGGTTGTCACCATCTCCTTTGTTGTGACTTTACCGATTGAGGATGCTTGGCAGTCTTGGCTAATATGGCTGCTGCAATGCGGCTCCACGAACTGTTGAGCCGCAGACGAATTCTGTGTCTCTCTGTTGATCATTCGTTTACCGCACCGCGATGTCTCCTACGATACCTTCCCACCAATTTTCGCCTCGCTTGAATCACTCCCAAACAACTACCAGCCACTGCGCTACTACTAGCTAGTCCAGCGTGCTCTGATGCTCTCGACAATAGCCCGCCGTACTGGTTCTCCGCTGTTGGGTGCCCAATTGTCGCACGCGTTGTGAGGCTCTGGGCCAAGACGCAAAGTGCGCAACCCTCTACTTTGACTCCTCTACCCGTTGAGCCGCATATAATGGATATTAATTATTACTCTTATCATAGATAACTGCTTCCGCCGGGGAATCCCAGGGACCTGTTGGTTCGCAATGAACCCCTCCGTTCGAATGATCAACTGTTCACTGCGACACTTCCTCCCAAAACAATGCTACCGATATGCTCCATTGACCTCCTTACCCCAGCGCATGCCTTCAAAACCATTGCCGCACAATAGTATCACACGGTAGCTATGCTCGCTAATTGAGCCACTATCGCCATCCCACACGACACTAATGCACATATTTCCCGGGATTTTATCATTTTTGGCACGGCAGTACCCGTAACGATTGATGTGGACTTTTGCGCATGTGGCGCAAGCGTGCTAGCACTTGAGCAGTTGCCCTGAGGGGCATCTGGATCTGGTGCGGGAAAGGCGTGGGGATGCAAAAGCAAAGCTTTGGAACATGGAAGTGACTCGCACAAGCAAAACTAGTTACAGTAAGTTTGTCATTTTTGACATTGGATTTAAATTTAACTAAAAAATGCTACAAACGGACTAAAGCTGCGGTTCTGGGGATGTCGAAATTAGTCTTCTCAAAGTTTCCTTCAAATGCGATCGGGAGCGCAGTACTGGTAGAGGTGGTTGGGCTAAAAGTATTATTTGATAGTAGATGGAGTAAACCTTTCCACTGCGCAGATTCTTCGGGGAAGGAAGGTTCAATTTGTCCCCCCACCCGCTAGCTCAGAATCGAGAGTGAAGCGGCTCCAAATACAGGTAGGAATTGGGTCCGACGAAAATTTATTCCGTAGCTTCTCAACCAGCATACCCGCATTGGAGTCCCCAGCAATTCACGACTCAGCCCACGCTCTGGTAAATTTTTATTAAGTGTGCTAGTAAGCATTAATGAAGCCCCGCCACACAAAAACTCGTAAAATCCACCACCTCTGCCAGCCAAGGATAAGCTTAATTTAACAAGCTAACAGAATCGCGGATACGGGTCAACAAGATCCAATAAGCCTTGAAAGCCGATCTTCTCAGGAACTTTTACCTCGAACTCCGGCGATTGCTAGGCTAGAGAAGGCAGTGGATACTCTGAGCTTTTACGGTACCTCACACACCGCAAGCTTTCGAAGAAGAGGGACCGGAGACCAGGGGTTCTTCCCTCCTCTCAAGCGGAAACCAGATCCGCGATCTACTAGCGAATACCCGAATCGTTAGAAAATTATATAGATAGCATACCCCTGAATTCTAACCTTGTTCTGGGGGCTCAATGGCGAAGGCGGGGGTACCCTAAGTACTAGTACACAAATGAGGATGGAAAACAGTGTACGAGTAGTATCCAAAGAGCAGGTGTCGTCAGAGAGGGAAGGATGACCAATCAGCCTTGCTGCAGGTACCGTAGGAGAACGACCCCCTATTTTCCTCTGGTGCCATTTACGAGGATCTTTCAGGGTGCTGATGTTTACGGGCATCAAGGGTAATGACCGTCACCATACGGTAGTAACCGTCGCTGCGGTCGGGTACCGCATTTCATAACCGAGAGTGGACACTCCAGCACGGAAAGAAAGATAGCGGAAATCCACCGGAGGATAGGCTAATTTCGTCGGTATGCAGCTGGGCGGGTGGGCGCTCTGGGCTTTTATTCCACTTGCGCAGGCTACATGGGGTGCGAAGAGAGTGCCACCGAAAGCGAGTGATTAATTGTGTTTAGAGTTGTTGTCTTGGATTTTATTGGGGCCCAAGACCATCCGTAGGGTAGCGGCGGATTCCGTTTAACGCTGACCAAAAATCAAGCTTTGTTTAACCAAAGTTCGGGCTAAGGGAGCTATTGACCGATGTGCGTGTAAGTCATCCTAGACCTCCTGAACACTCAGGGCATGGGTTTTGCAGGGGGGGGGGGTGGGCTCACAGGGACTCACTCGAACCCGCGGTTTTAGGAGTCTTGGCGCTTGGCTGAATGGCCTTGCGACATGACGTTGAACCAACCCACCCCCCAGTAACATAATGTGGCAAAAAAAAGGCCAGAAAACGGAGATCGGGCTTCTGGGGCTTTGATTGGAGCGTTCGGTGCGCTAAGAGCCAACTGAGCCACCGTGTTTCTGACTTTTTCATTTCCACATCCCCGATTTTTTTTATAAAAATAATTATTTTACCACAAGCTCTAGCGAACAAGGCCTGCCGGAAGAGGCGCAAAATAGATTTGGATCGCCGGCCATCAGACCTCGATTCCCTCTTGCAATTACCGTACCGTCCTTCGGCGGTCGTTGCCCACCTGGGATAGTGAGCGGTGCTGTGGCACGGTTTGAGACACGATCTCCGAGCGGCTTCCTCCTGGTGTAACTCCCTCCCCTGGGTGCCAAAACGGGGAGCTCTAATGATTGACATTTATTGTGCGGAGTATTCCTTAGCTTTTACTTTGGGCGGAACAAGGAGTAAAGTGCCTTTATTAATTAATTGGTGGTCTGGGCTTAATTTGAGGACGAATTACTCCTTGAATAATGGGAGCTCTATTTGTATAGTACTAGCATCGGGGAAACATTGAGGATTAAGGTGGCGGGCACATGATTGAGAGTGTAATTGTGAGACTCGATGGGAATTGAGGATAAGATGGGAGTTGTTCGAGCTTTATTTTTGGCGTGTTGCGGTTACTGAGTTAAGTTGATAGGTTTCGTGGGGGGAGCGAGCCAGTATCGTAGAACGGAAACATCCGCCTCAATCCCGTGTCTGTGCTCACCTCCTGAAGGCTAGTCCCGACCAAACATCCCGTGGGACATATTTTTGGGTTGAAGGCCGCTGATCAGGGCTTGTGGCTGACGGGGGGAAATTGCCACCCTGTCGATCCCTCTCGGCTCCAACATTGAACCTATCGTGACAACCAACGCTTAAGCTCACAACAGCGGTCAGGGTATCCCAGCCCCAAAGGTGGGCAAACCCACTCAAACCTTGGCTATGGAGAAATGTCGGTTAGTACGATAGGCAAGTGGGCAAAAAGGGGGAGAGAAGGCTCTTATAAGGATGGACTCGTCCAGTTTGCTTTGTTCCTCACTCGCTTGTCAGTCGCTCCCTCGCTCCTCACAACTTGCCTAGCTTCGGCAGCACATTCTTTACGATATAGTCTCTTTTAATTCCTTGTTTCTTATTACAATGTATACTAAATCCACACTTTTCGCGCTTGTGGCCTCCGGCCTTGCGGCAGCTATTCCAGTCCCTCCCAAACAACTATCGATAGCGGCCACCTCTTTGTCAACAGGGCATACGCACAAGGCCCCAACCGCTAATATTCCGGGGTACAGTCCTACCGGCGGTGAAATAGTTGCCACAGTTACTGTGCCGGGACATGAGCAGAATACGCCGAATGTTGCTGCTACTTCTACGACCAGCTACGGGAATGGTTTGGTGCTCCCGAGTGATCCCTCGATTTCCCATCCGACCGACCCACATAGTTTGACTGTGCATCCGGATGTGGCCGCCCCAACTCATGTCGAGACACCATATCCGGATTCGATTTCACTTACCCATATTGGAAAGCCACTTCCTACGGAGGTGAATGCTCACCCTGGTGCCTCCGTCAGCTCGACCGATGTCTATACTTCTACAGAAGTTCGTCAGGAGGTTGTCGTCTCCACACCAGCTCCACCGGTCGTCACCCCTACTTCTTATCCTCCCAAGGAGGGAGAAGCTAGTGTTCCGGCAGCTGAAAAACCGGAGGTCCCAACTATCACTGGTTCTTCGGGGCTATTACACACCAGTGTCCCATACGCTGAGCATCCGGAGGTCAAGGAGCCGGGTACTAGCGCTCCTTCTGGCAACATACCGAAAGTCGGGGAGCCTACCACCTATCTCCCTTCGGTTGAGCATCCTGAGATTCCCACCCCTAGCACTACCATTCAGCACCTAGATACCAAGCCCACTGAGACCCCCAAGATTCCCAGCACCGAGGCTCCTTCGGCCGAGTTTCCGGGGGTTGAGAAGCCTAGCCCATCTGTCGAGTATCCGGGGGTGAAGCCTAGCACCAGTGTCCCATCTGTGGGGTACCTCGATGTCAAGCCAACAGATATCACCCTTCCTTCTGGAAGTGAAGCGCCCAAGGCTTCTATTACTTATATCCCCTCCCCCACTCTTCCCGCAGAAGTCCAGAAACCCACTACCAACACTCCATCGGTTGAATACCCCGAGATTAAGTCCACCACAGTCATCCCCGAGGTATCTGCTCCAACTGTCACCGAAGTCAAAAAACCTGAGGACGGGAATGGCCCCTCAGTTGATCATCCGTCTGTCCAAGATATCACCAAGGTCGGGGGTGTCGACGACCACATTGGCGACAATGGGCAAGGGGATGCCCCTTCAGTCACTCACCCCCCCACCCCGGATGCGACAAAGACCAAGGATCAGGAGCACAAAGTCCCGGATGTGTCTCTGCCCACCCCATCATCCACCACCACTTCAGTTCCCGAATTCCACAAGGTCCACCACCCGTCCGGAACCCCCGACGTCGGCAATATCAAGGGCAAGACCGAAGGGGGCCCTCCAAGCCCAAATACCAGTGGCGTTCCCACCCCCGAAACCGATGACGTGAAGGGTAAAGGCAAGGGATCTGGCGAGCACGAGGTTGAGGAGGATGGCGAATGGGAGATCGAGCACACTCATGGAACCTGGGGGGCTGAGACAGAAGGTGATCATGAGGGCGTTGAGGTGGAAGTTGAGCATGACGGGGACGACTAGGTGTTTCCGGACTTTTGGCTTGTCAGGATAATTCATGTTGGTATTTTTATTTTATTTTGGAAAGAAGACCAAAAGTTTTAGTTCGCTGGGAGTTGATATGTAATTTTCTGTATTTATTATTACTAGTTCGGTGGTTAGGCCTTTTTTTCCTTTCCCCCGACTCGTTCGTCTTTGTGATTGTACATAACATAACATACCCTTTGGTTAATCCTCCATTGCGGCCAGTTTCTTCCATCCGAGTGACTTTCTGTGATGATATTCAATCCCTTGCTCTCGTGATACAACTCCCGTTTCTTTTTCTTTTTTCTAACCACTTTCAAAGCTTTGGATTGCGTTGAAGGCGCTACATTCCGCTCGGATATTGAAAGAAAGAAGCCGGGCCAGCCACTTTTTGCTTGGTCGGGTGTTGGAGTCGGTTCAGCACCTGTTGGACCTAGCGTTTGGGAAGTGATAAAAACCCGGAACAGGTGCGCCGGAGGAGTAACTGATATTCCTGGATTAATGGGCGAGAGTTTTTTTTCCTCCGGTGGGTGGGCGTGTGTGTTTCAAGTCTCTCCTTCTGATCAACCTATCATAATCAGCCACTGTCTTCATTATCTCCGCTTAATAATTCAAATCTTATGTCTCCACTTAAGCTCCACCCTGCTGCGTAAAACCCTCGCCGTCAATCATTACCCCCGCGGCGATTATTTTCAATACTATACTTCCGGTATGATATCAAAAATCTTGGGCTTTAAGAGACGCGATGAAGCTTTTAGTTCGCATTCCGTGCCAATGCTCTCATAACCTGTTGCGCTGCTTTATTTTCATTACTAGGGGTACAGATGGGTAACTTAGGGGTACAGTACAGAAGAATGGCCCTGCTTAGGTTCTGGACTGATATAACGTTGTCGTGGACGCTTCAACAATATACCCGGACACACCCTCCCCCCATCGATTTCCCCTTCACCGCCGGAGCCTAGCTCACCTCCCCTCACGCTCCGTAGCCCCCCTCCTTCTTGGAAACCATGAACATGATGCTTGCTCGGCATGCTCTCACGACAGTTCCTTTATTGTTCGGATAGCTTCTGGGTGCGCGCTTATTTGCAGCTTCGGAAACGCGTCTTGGCTCCGGGCGCGTGTTTGGGCTTTCGGGAAAGGATTTCGGATGCAGGAATGAATGCGCGAGAGTTTTGAAGGGGGTTGGAAGCCCGGAGGCCAGGGTAGTGGGAGTTTGGTTTTTTCCTGTTGTTAGCCTAGCAAGGGGGGGCTTGGATGGGATAGCATGGGAATGTGTGGTGGCCGCTCATGGAGGGATAGGAGGTCTTTGGGATTGATATATACCGCTGTCTTTGTCGTTAGTTGGTTGTTGTGATGACTTGGTTGTTTTTGAATTAAGTGAACTTGCGCGCTCCTACGTGGGCGATCATTTTCTGGGGAGAACTCTTGGCGTTTTGCAGTCCCCGTTTCGTTTCGTTTCAACCAAACGAAACGCCAAGAGTCCTCACAAAAAGCGATCGCATAGCTCACGAGGGGGGGGTTCTCTTCTTTCGTCGGCGCTCTCAATCTCACTACATCAACTAATTAGCGGTAAATACAGGAATATATGTCAACTACAACAGAGTCCTCTTATCCTTCCATGGACCACCACACATGCCCATGTCCCCCCTTCCTTCTGCGTGCTCATGCTAACAAGGGGGAGACAAACTCCCACTGTTCATATCCCCCAGGTACATAGCCCTCGTGCCTCCGACTCTTTCACGCTTTCCTTACAGCTTTCCCGGCGGACGCACCGATCCAAAACTCAAGCGCATTCCTGCAGTTGAAATGCTTTCCCGGGAGCCTTCCAAAGCCAAAGCGCGTTCCCGAAGCCACAAACAAGCGCGTTCCCAGAGCCATCCGAACAACAATGTGACTATTATGGGAGTATGCCGAGCAGGGCATCTCACGGCTTCCAACAACCTAGACGTTCGAGGACGATTCTCTCTTATTCTAATCGGGAGTGTTGAAGGGGGGGGGGGGGTCGTGAGTAGAGATTTGTATAGGGTTACGGTAGTAGAAATGGTTTTCGGGTTATTGGCATGCTCGGGGAGGGTGTATGGGTGGATGTGGACAGAGCTTTGGTGGATCTGAATGGCCGCGAGATTCCGCAGGAGCGAGTGACTGGGGGTTATACCCGGGGGTTTGTGCTAGGTTATGGAGCTCGGTGAACTTTGCTTTCCTCTTTCCTGGCCCCTTTCCCTTCTTTGGCTTTCGATCGCGCTTGGTATCTCGTTTGGGTATTACTATGTAACTCAACTCATCGCTTTATCGTTGGACCGCTCGCTCTCTTCTCTTCCCTTTTGTATAGACTATTGTTTAGAATGAGAATCTGTTCCGGGTTTGTCGGGGGTCTTCTATTTGCGTTGTATTAAAGATGCTCATCGTTTCTGTAACCATAAGCTAAGCAGCTTCCTCAAATACTTGTATAGGAAACAAGGTCACTTGTGTCTCTCTACTAATTCCCACCTAGATCGCCACACCCTAGCCAAGTATTCACCCTCTATCTCTCTACTAGTATACTAAGGGAGGGAGGGAAGGAGTAGAGTAGCGAAGATGATAGCTGGGAAATATGGCAAGGGGAACTCAAGCTCTGCGCATCCTGCAAGCTACTGGATTTTCGGGGGAGTACCGTAGGTGATGATTTATGTATGTTGGTTTTGTTAGTTATCCGGATATTGGCGATGAGCTGGGCAGACAGACAAAGCGTTGTGGAGAGTGTTAAAGAGTGTATGGACTTGGGGGCTAAAGGGTAACCAGAGTACAACCTCCCCAGAATATAGGATACGGAATAACCGTAGGTAATTGAAGTCGATCGGCAGTGCTGGAGCGGCCTTCTTGGTTACCGGGTATCTAGGGTATGTATAAAGAATCTATTTTAATACATTTTCCATAGGCGGAATATATAATAATACATAGGGAATCGCAGGACTAGAGTAAGAGTAGTGATGAGGCTATGGCAGATGCTAAGAGTACTTGATGTTTTTACAAACGAAGGGGAGAAAGAGAGATAAGGAAACATTGGACCCATAGAACTAGATGACGAAGAAAACCCCTTTGCTCTTTTTTTGGCGACACGCTCTTGTGCGTGGTTGCTTGAATCCAGACTTAGGGAGGTTCTGCCCCCACCAACCCGACATGTGTCGCCTAGCTATGCGCTGGCGAGAAGGTGGGAAAGAAAGAACAAGGCTGTGATGAGGAAACACACATCGATCACTATCCTGGGGGAAACCAGTGGTGCTTGTGGTACTTGATCAGGGACAAAATATCTGCGCTCCAAGAATAACTCCACAACTCGCTCATGCTTCCTTGAGGCAGCCCACAAAAGTGGTGTTTGGCCGCCGGAATCCGCCCGGTCAGGGTCGACACCCTCACGCCACAGTAGTGCCTTTACCGCTCCCTCACACCCGGTCTCGGCCGCCCACGAGAGCGGTGTCCGGCCACTGGAATCCACCGGGTCGGGGTAGACATCGTTTCGTTCCAATAGCGCCTTTGCGACTTCCTCATGACCTTCTCTAGCTGCCCATGTGAGAGCTGTACTCCCCATACAATCTTTCGCATTAACATCCAATTCCTCCATCTCCAGTACGGCAGCAACAATCTCAGGAATCCCTAAAAATGCTGCTCCGTGGAGCCCTGTAAATCCTATACGTTTTTCCATCCAGTCGAAATATGAGCCCGAGCCCCTATCTCTATTATGACGCAATAACAGGAGTTTGGCAGATATATGCCGATCAAATCCACTCAGAAGCCGCAGTGCAAGTATTTTTACATTTTCCGTTAAGCCCTTCCTTGTGTGCTCTCTCCAGTAATAAGAAGCATATTCAAGAAGGGGTATTTCTGCGGGAGCGGAGAAAAGAGCGGGCGGAAGGGTTTTGATAGATTGAAAATTGAGGTATGTCAGGCAAACCTCTGCGATTTCTGAGTGGGGACTATGGAATAGTGTTGGATTACTCAAGAGATGTTCTCGCAGAGTATAGTGCACCAGTCGGACCGTAGATGAAGACGTCTCGACCGTGAGAAGACCCAGAGAAGATCTCAGTAGTGTCCGTAGCGCAGGAATGTTTTCGGGGTCAAAGTCCGTGGACCCTACCTCCACTCCCAAGGCGTGACAGAGCTCCTCCGCCCGCAATGGCCGTTCCGAGTACTGCACCCACATCAGGGCCGCCAGTCCGAGCACTGATCTGGATCCCTTCTGCGCTTTCATTCTCGATAGAGTTGCTGTATAGGCATCACTTAATCCGTTCCCCCGTGTCATCTCTTCGAGTTTCTTTCTTCTTTGATAAATTGTCACCTCGTCTAGAATAGCGTCCATGTTGAGCGAAACGAGGAGGAATCTACACACAATCGTCAGTAAGTATACATACTTGATAGAGTGGAAATGGCAGGTACTCCTACGCACATATCGGGTGTTTTGTCAAGGGTAATTCTTAGAATATCCGCCCGTAAATGGTCACTCATCGCCTCTGGCTCGGGGTCCGCGTCTAACCTCATCTCCACATATCTCCTGATGTCATCCAAATTAGGGCTGATGGGTATCACAACAGCCTTGGCGAAATATCTCTGAATATGCTCTTTGACATGGGGCCTGCCGGTGAAGAATACCCGCGTCTTTGATGAGTCCTGAACAATATCTCTCAGTGACCCAAGAAGCTCTGGCAGATACTTGGGTAAGCATTCGTCCAAGGCATCGATGCAGATGAAGACTTGGGATAGTGAAGCAATCGCGGTTCTCAGCATTTGCATCAGATCGGGAAGTCGTGGTTTTCGGTCACCGGATTTCATTTCCGCTTCCTGAAATGCCTCGCGTAGATACTTTGGGATACCCCCCCTGCTAGCCAGCTGCTTTAGAATAGCTCCAATCATGTTGGTGGTTGTGTGCTCTTGCTGGGAAGTGAAGTCGCAGTACAACCCCACTACAGCGATATCCTCCACCCCCGCCTGATCGCACAGGCTGTCAATCACCAGAGAACTAGTATTTCAGGCCATCAGCAATATTCTCTTCTTCTTGCAAAGAATCCCGCTACTTACGTCAGGTATGTCTTGCCCGCTCCGGGATTCCCGGGGCAAAACAACACAGCCTTACCAGCTCCACCCTCACCACGACTCCACTGGCGATACTCACTTGTTTCAAAAAGCCAGTACCCAACACCATCAAGTCGCTGGGTGCGCACGCTTTGGTGTCGATTTCTGGGCTCTAGTGCAGAGAGCCAGTGCATAATTCGTGCATCCTCGTCGTTGTAGTGGAAAGTGCTAATTATGTTGCTGTAATTGGCAGTATGTGTGTTGTGGGTCATGATGCTCTGCCCGGGTGTTAGTTGGAGGTGGAAATGGTATAGCAATTTGTGGGTATTTGGAGGTGGAAAGCTTTCTGCGTTCAGAGTTGATGTGAGAGGGGTGATGTGGCTTGTGCGACAATAACTGCCCAATCGTCTCTGAGCTGAGATTCTACTTGTGGAGCCCCCGAAAGACTACCAGTCTCCTCTAATATCCGTATTCCGAGACGGATTCCCCTAAGAGGGAATAGCGTTTGCCTGACACGGAATAGCCTGAGGCCTCGTGGATCATATTAACTGGTGGTGGCGATACTGTTAACTCGTTAAACCTATCCTGGGCTGATACTCAAGCCTCGGGCACGTGAATAGACTCATGGCAAGTGCGCGGCTACTCGGTAAACATTGTGTACTTGGTAGGTTTGAAGCAGTGAATTCAGTAGCATTTGTATGAATTTGTATGAGAGACGAAGCGGTATTTCAGGGGGAAAACTTGACTTGTTTTCTCGGAAACTGCCATCCCCATCAAAGAACCCCCGGAAACCGAAGGAGCATCAGCAGTACAAGTATATATGATACCGTATCATACTAGAACTGTACTAGGGTAGTGAACAGTAAACCTGAACCGTTGGAGAAAACCTTTAGAATAATTACCATGTGCTTGGCGGTCAACCCCTTCGGATACAAGTAAGTTACCATCCACCGGGACAACCCACATTGCAACGAACGCCTGTTTACGCGCCCAGGCATGCCTTTTATCTTTAAACAATCGAAAAGAATTTAACCTTGCTACTCGTGCCAAGGTTGCGGCGTGCGGCCGCAACCCCCGCATGTTCGCTGGCTCACAACCGGGGCCACTCTAAAGAGTGCCTGACAGCTCAACGCAAATTTACAGCTCAACGCAAATTTGTGGCT
>Ga0307513_10006343_pt1 | contig 15482 bp, 20 predicted proteins | sample 15_EM_MG_FD_202174 | JGI IMG/M metagenome (GOLD analysis project Ga0307513, IMG submission 202174) | Populus trichocarpa ectomycorrhiza microbial communities from riparian zone in the Pacific Northwest, United States - 15_EM | ecosystem: Host-associated > Plants > Roots > Unclassified | place... | reverse complement strand
AACCTAGAACTAGTATAAATAGTCCCATGTATCGTAGATAGATCGATAGTCTGAATCTCGAAATTGGACTCACCCTCTTCCTCGGTTCTTCACCAGTCGTTTTGCTACTGGTCACTGATCTTGCGGGAGGAAGAGGGAGAGTCCAATTTCGAGATTCAGACTATCAATCTACCTACGATACATGGGACTATTTATACTAGTTCTAGGTTCACTGCTTCGGGGATTTCGGCAAGAGGGATCGGGGTCGGCTAATGTGGAGAGAGGACGACGATTAGGTGCTTGTGTCAAATCAGAAAGCGGTGAAGTAGAGTACGATAGTATCGTAGAGGCGATGGATGAGGATCGGCGACGGTTGGAAACAAGATATGACTCATACTACGACGTCGTCGGGAATCGATCAGGAAGTGCCCTAAGCTAATCGGAGTGAGGGATGCGCGACGCGGGCGCTGGTCTGTCAGCGAGATCAGACTATTTATTGGGTAAACGTTCCGCTTGAACTGGGCGGGGTGAACATTGCATGCGCGCGAAATCCGATCGGTTTGGCAAAGGCGTGGTCGATCGGGAGGCAGGAAACCCCGGAATCTAGCCGAAAGGGAGTATGAATCCAATTGTGGTACATCTCTAGCAACGTTCCTAACAGCGAATGAAATTGAAATGACGGTTGGCCCTTTGGTGGAGCGGCATATAAGTCAAAATAAATAGATTAGTTGTTTATAAATTAAAATACAAAGAAAGGCACCCACCGCGTGCACCACCGCTCGCTGGATTCACAGGCCACCTATCCCCGACAGCCTTGAAATTATTCACTATTTCATCGAGCTCCTTGATGTCATTTTCGGCAAGTATTATGTCCAAGGCCCCGATGTTTTCCCGGAGACTGGAGACCCAGCTTCAGCGGGTACACTCCAAGAGTTGGGACACGTACTAATTCTCTTTCTTGGTTCCGCTGAGGGTAATAAAGTCGTCGCCTTGCGCGATGACCTACGCGAGGCAGAGTTGGCCTGAGGTACAATTCTTCTTGGCCACACATCGGTGAAGGGCAATTTCAATGTATATGAAGGCACTCACTTAAGAGTGTCAACAATTTTTACGTTCTGCTCCTGGATTCAGCACCATGCGGTCAACACTTGGCACAGAAGGCAGTGAGACAAAGCAAATACTTGCTATATGTAATCATCATGACCTGAACCTTTACGAGGCAAAACAATCATTGATTTAAATTGAATCGGCCTTGAGCATACAAATGAAGAGTACAAACACTTAGTATAGTGTCTGTTTGATGGGACGAATTCGTTCTTTTAACGACGGACTACAACATACAGCGGCAGTCGAAACACGATCTATACTTCCTGGAAACACTTTTTTGTAATCCAATTTTACGTGCTAGGATCTAGTCTATGGTACACGATTCGTCGGATGAATAGTAACTGTGCTGTTCGTAGACCCTCTTCCGCCCTAATGTCGGTAGGACTTAGACAAGGTCTGCTAGAGCATCTGTGGTGGTGGTGCTACGCGGTAAGGTGTTTTATACAGCTGCTCGAAAGCAGAACGCAATGCGCTAACAGCTCGGTTATCTCTCCTAATCGGATGCAATGTGCAATGTCTCTAAAGGTATGCTTGAATCTTCCGATCTTGTTGAGGTAGGTGAGGTAGGTGAGTGTGTAGGGGTTCAGGGGTTCGGAGGAGCTCCCTGGGGATAATTTCGCAGTTGGAGGAATAATGGAACTCGCACTTGGAATAGCATGCGGTATTGATGCTTCCATGCATCTTTACATATGTGGCTTGGTTGCAGCATTGCTTCGTTCTTGTTCCCTCGCACATTATCGCCGGGGTTTTTCTCTATCCACTCCTGGGAACACTTATACCTCTGGCGGGAAGCAAACTCGTCCTTGAGTGCAGGTGCTTCCATCTAAGCATTGGCTATTAGAGCGACGCCCTGTCCTTTGCAGTGAAACAGGTCGCATTGGCATCTAATATAGTAAGAACAAAGAAGGGTACATATTGCGGCTCGTTGGACCCCAAAACATTGGATTCCAAAAGGAAAGCGTTTCACCTTGTAACCAGAGTCTCCGGGAATCTCTAAGGTCCTATCAATAATATTTATCCTATTACAAAACTCTTCCAAACAGCATAGCATCGGGACTCATGATGAACCCACCTCTTCATGATTCACAGGTGTCAACCGTGTGGTGCTCGCAAGCCGGTTCTCCTCCTCCTTCTTCAGTAGCTGCTTGTTCAACAAGTAATCGTTCGGGGGGTCTCCCCATCGCCCGACGCCATACAACTGTCGCATGGGCGAAACGAGCAGGAACGCCACGACGCACACCTCGATCGTGCTCTGTAGCAGGTAGAACGCTGCCTTTGCTCCCTTCGATGTGAGCGTCCCCGGACCAGTGGCTGTGAGTGAGGTCTCAGTGTATTGGAGTGTCATGATGCGGTAGACAAAGAGTATGTCCTGCAGGCGGGAGGTCTAGATCGTAGAAAGGAGGAAATGAACTAATATTGCACGCACCAGTAGGATGAGCATACTGAGTATATAGGCACAGGAGCGGCGGCGGATTCGGGGGAGTTTGAAGTAACCATAGGCGACGAAGGCTTTGGCGATTTGGTGAAGTACCATGGCAGCGATGATAGTAGCGAACCTATATATAAAGTTATTACATCAGCCCACCGCTCTGTATTCAGAAATGGCTCGACTCGACCTGGTATTCCGGAGTCGGTCCGCCTCAGATTGATCCTCCAAGGCCTTATCATAACGGCCTGATAGAGTATTCAGTGCCTTTATATTCTAAGGGGGTAATAAAACTCACTATTCGCTATCCCACCGACCGTAGAGACGGGTATGACAGAGAGGGTAAAGACATCCATGAATCGCCGCACCCAGAACCGCCGCCGTACGAGATTGGGATGGCCAGCCTCAGTGTCCGGGAGAGTCGTTTCGACTACGAGGCGTCGATACATGTTGAAGCAGTCGGGTATCAACCCAATGAAAAAATAACCTGTTGCCAATGCGTTGCAGCGGGTTCAAGCTTTGAAGTGACGGAGGCTTACCGAGGGAGACTTGCTGGTAGAATAATAGGCCATGGCTTGTTCGGGAGGTCGCGCCGTACGCTTGGCGCAATCGTAGCGAATAAAGGACCACCCTGGTGGTATTGGTCAGATTGACTGATTGATTTGAGAGAGACAAACCTCACCGTTCTACCGCATATAACGTACTGCCGATGACTACAGTGTTCCATTGATGACGCTTGAAATAATTCCAAGCGATCGCGAGAAGGAGGAGAGCGTGAAGGGCGAGAAAAACTGCGGAAGGTACTGGAACGCACATGAGGGGCAGAAACATCGATGAGACTGGACTTTCCTACCGATATCATCGTCCGTAATATTGCCGCCAATTGGGGTCGGGAAGTTGACCATGCCACTCGAAGGAATGACGTATGAAGGTGGGGTGAGCGCGCCGACGGAATCAAGAACGAAGTTCGTTCAGAGGTTTTTATAAGGCGTGACCTGACCCCGAACTGGTTTCCAAGTAGCCGATCGAACCCCCGCGCTCGGCAGGAGAGTTGGCGACTGACAGGAATAACTGCGGTCCCTGCGGTCCTTTTTCGCAAGAGGGTGGTGTTGTCTTGGGTCTAATAATTGATAAGTGAGTCTGGTTTCTCCCCACGAGAGTGGCAGCATCCCGGTGACCCCGGTACTGTTAATTCTAAGCGTGCGAGTGGCTGCGATCGCGATCGACCTCCAGTACGGCCGCACCCCCAGTCTGTCAGTGGGATGAACACCGGCACCCGGGTCGAATGGTTCTTGTTGAACACCGCATTGGTAGTAGCTGAGCCCCAGACGCTGTTTCGCAACGGGATGGTGGAGGTGAAGCTGTGAGTCCGCCGCTGCGGGGCGTGAAACATATTCCGTGCCATTGGTTACAAATCACTTCGCGAAGTTCATTTGTGTTCAAAGTTTCTGAAGACATTACAGGAAAGCACTTGACTCACTCTCATTCTAGAAGCGTTTCCTACAATAAGAAGATACCCGCGCGAGTCGGACGCGAATCGACCGCGCAACTGTAGGCAAGAGAAAAGATAAGCCAGACCGGGGGTCGAACCCGGGACTCCCTAAATCTATTTAGGGTGGGTTGCCGCGACACTTCCCAGCCAGTAAGTGGAGAGAGAGAGAGAGATCTATATTTTTCCGTGGTTACAGGTACACATTACGGGACCAAGACACCACCTGGCCAGCAGCCTACGAATCCATGCGCAGGGGATATGACGTGAGCCAGTAAGTGGAGGAATCACCAACTCGAACACGCATCCGTCCCCAACGGCCTTGGGGCCATTCACGATCCCTTGATGTCCTCTTTGGTGGGAGCAATATCCACGACCCTGACGTTTTCACAGAGACTGGAGACGCAGTGAAGGGCGTTGTCAATGTAATGAGGACACTCACTTAAAAGTCAACAAAGTTCGAGTTCTGTTCATGGACTTAGCACTGAGAACCATTGAACGCCTCTCCCTGGTATCTGGCAAATGTCACCTGAAGTCTCCCAACAGCGCTTACAAACAACTTACAAACAACTTACAAACCATGCCCAAGAGAAATTCTTCTGGTGGTTCTAGCGATAAAGGCTAGAACAGCAGGTTCGTCGTTACCCACATTTGATTTCTTCCGCACACGCGTTGCGCACCTCGCGCCCTACACCTCCACCGACTAAAATATTCGCGTCGTTGCTCTGTTGCTTTGCGCCTTTGTTGTGGGGTGTCGCTGAGATAAACACGATGGCAACTACTACTCCAACCCGTGTAATTTCTCTCAGTGCACTTTCGATGTCGGTGCGCGTGTCTGATTGGACGGACATGGTTTTATTGCATATTGCAATGGATCCGCGGGCTATAATAGCGGGAGTAGATACTTGAGCTAGACTTCTCCCTCTGGAAACAAGACCTCTAGTGGGAAGTAAACCCGTCCACGAATGCGGAAGCTCTAGGAAAGAGTTGTATACATTGTTGTTGGCGAATGAAATTGAAATGACGGTTGGTCCTTTGGTAGAGCGGCATATAATAAGTCAAAATAAATAGATTCGTTGTTCATTAATTAAATACAAAGAAAGGCACCCATCACGTGCGCTGCCGCTCACTGGATTCAAGAAGTGAAGGCTCTCACTTTTTGAAGTCAGGGTTAATCTCTGCGTTTCCACTCTATCCCATTCTACCAAATAGCATAGCATCGGGAACCCATGACGACAGCACCTATTAATACTTGGCAGGCGTCAACTGTGCAGCGTTCACAAGCTGTTCCTCTCCTCTTTCTTCAGCTGCTCGTTCAACAGGCGATCACCCGAGGGGTCTCCCCATCGTCCGACACCATACAACCGCCGCATGGGCGAGAGGAGCAGGAACGCCACGACGCATAGCTCGATCGTGCTCTGTAGCAGGTAGAACGCTGCCTTTGCTCCCTTCGATGTGAGCGTCCCCGGACCAGTGGCTGTGAGTGAAGTCTCTGTGTTGTGGAGTATTACCATGTGGTAGATAAAGAGCATTTCCTGCAGGTGAGAGGTTCAGTTGTAGGAAGAGGGAGGTGAACTAATATTTGCACATACCAGTAGGGAGAACATACTGAGTATGTAAGCACAGGAGCGGCGGCGGATTCGAGGGAGTCGGAAGAGACCATACGTGACTGAGGCGATGGCGATTTGGTAATGCACAAAGGCAGCGACTGTAGTGATGAGCCTAGAATTGCAGTTATTATATCAGCTCAAATATCTGTAGTCGGACATCCTTCGACCTGACCTGACATGCCACAATCGGTCAGCCATAGACTGATCCTGAATAGCCCTACCATAACGGCCTACAAGAGGGTTGAGCGCGTTTAGGGTCCAAGAGGGTTGTAAGTCTCACTATTCGCGAGTATGCCGACCACAGTGATGGGTACGGACGAGAGGGCAAATATGTCCGTGAATCGCCGGAACCAGAACCTCCGCCGTATAAGATCAGGGTGACCAGCTTCAGTATCTGGGAGTGTCGTCTCGACTACCAGGCGTCGATACATGCTAAAGTAATCGAGTATCAAAGAAATGAAACCATAGCCTGCGACCGAGGTGTTAAAGAAGGATCAAGTATTGAAGTGACGGAGGTCTACCAAAAGTGGCCTGCTGGTAGAACAATAGGACATTGCTCGGTCGCGAGATACCGCCGTACGCTTGATGCAATCGGAGCGAATAAAGGACCACCCTGGGTTTGGTCAGCTTGATTGATGGTTTACAGAGATAGCCCTCACCGTTCCACAGCGAATATCGCGCTGCCAAAGCTTGCAGCGTTCCATTGCTGACGTTTGAAATAATTCCAAGCAATTGCGGGAAGAAGGAGGGCGTGAAGGGATAGAAAAATGGCGCAAGGTACTGGGGCGCATGTGAGGTACTGATGCATCGATGAGACTGATTTTTCCTACCAATATCGTCGTCTGTAATATTGCCGCCAATTGGGGTCGGAAAGCTGACCATGTTACTTGAAGCAAGAACCAGGATCTATGTGAATGAAGTGGTGTGCGCTGCACACAAATGGAGTCGAGAGGGGAGTTCGTTCAGAGGTTTTTATCAAGGTCTGCTCTGGCTTTGAATAAGACCCCAAGTGGAAGCGGCCTGTTGCGGTGCTTCCCTAGTGACTCCGCGACAGGAATCCTGCGGATGCACCGCGACAATGATGGTGTCTTGGAATTGATGACAGGAGCGTTGGTTCTCTCCTCAGGAGAGCAACCGAATCATGGTGTCGTCAATACCAACACTTACCTGACGGTTGCTTGCATGAGGTACTGCGCCAGCCCGGTCAATGGGATGGACGCGTCCGGGTTCAGGCGGCCGGATCGAATGCCTTTTGGACACTACGTAGGTATAGCTGAGCCTCAAGCACTGCTGTGCCTCGCAACGGGACGTTTGGAGGCGAAGCTACCGTCTGGATCCCGTGTTTTTCCGGCGTTTAACGTGTTCGGAATTGCTTAAGCATGGCCAACCATATGTGTACAAGATTTCTGGAGATATCACGGGAACGCACCCGATGCTCCTCACGCTAGAAGGCGCTACCGGCAGCATGAGGATACCTGAGCAAGCAGAGGAGGGTCAGTCGCCAGGGAGTGTGTATCAGGAGAAGCCATCCACCTATCTCCGACAGCCTTGAAGTTATTCATTATTTCATCGAGCTCCTTGATGTCATCTTCCGTAAGCACTACGTCCAAGGCCCCGACGTTTTCGCGGAGACTGGAGATCCAGCTTCAGCGGATCCACTCCAAGAGTCGGGACACGTACTAATTCTCTTTCTTGGTTCCGCTGAGGGCAGTAAAATCGTCGCCTTGCGCGATGACCCACGCGAGGCAGAGTTGGCCTGAGGTACAATACTTCTTGGCGGCAATCTCTCTATTCACCACACGTCGGTGAAGGGCAAATTCAATGTATATGAAGGCACTCACTTAAGAGTGTCAACAAGCTTTAAGTTCTGCTCCTGGATTCAGTACCATGCGGTCGCGCTTCATTGAACGAAGACCTACCTCCTTTAATTCCACTCCTTGGTATTGGGCAGATGTGGCTCTGAAGTCACCAGGTTCAAATGTGGTGTTGGCGTCTATCTTGCCCGTTAGCAGACCTAAGAAAGGTCATCTGCTTCAGTACGAACTCCGTTGGTATAGTTACGCTGTGCCTGCCTCGACCAAGGGAGGAATAGCAGATGATTGAGATTCCTAGCTCCCGGCAAGCTGCCAGGATCCCGTTGGTTTTGATGTTCGGAGTGAACGGCGAAAACTGCAAGAGGTCATTAATGCATGACTAAGAGTGCCGGAAATTTGTACTGACCTCGATTTGCAGAGCATCGATTTTGGCCACCGCGCTGACCCGCCTGATATACTCCTCGTCGGCCTCGCTCAGCCCAAGATACTTGATCTTGCCTTCTTTTTGAAGCTCGACTACGGTCCTCCATGTGTCTTCGACGCTAGTTTCTGCGTCCTTGACCATCCTATTCTGATAGTAAAGGTCAATGTAGTCGACGCCGAGATTCTTGAGGCTCGCTTCGCATTGCTGGCGGACGTAAGCAGGATCAGAACGTTGGAGGATCCGAACCTGATCCCCTGCACTAAATTTGGGGGGGTCCCAGTACGAGCCGAACTTGGTGCAGAGGAACAGCTTCGAGCGGTATGAGGGATCTTTGGCGGATTCTCCCTTGATGACTTCGCCAAGGAGACGCTCATTCTCGCCCTTTGCATGTATTATCAGAGGCAATTGACTCAGTACACCCTTTGAAAGTGATACTCACCATCGGTGGTCCATAGAACTGCCGAGGAGGCCAACCCAACGATAGGTGAGCATTTAACACATTTACATTACCAATTAGATTTAGACTTACGTCACAAGTGTCAATGAAGGTGCAACCAAGTTCGACTGCGAGCTTGACAATTGCTTTACTCTCCTCACGGCCTGTCAAAGTGTTTAGTATTAGTGGCAAAATTAGTCGTGTCTACTCGCCAACGCGATCTCCGTAGAATGTCGTGAGGCCCATAGCTCCATAGGCCAAAGCGGCGACTACATATTTCTCTCAGTCAGAAATGCGACCGGAGCATGGGTAACGCGCACCCTTTGGCCCACCTCTACCAAGAGTGTGGAGTATCTGAGGCATAATACTATCCCGTGGTTTAAAAGTCACGTATGGTCACGTCAGGAAGCGATGAGAAATCAAACGCGAGTTGTCTGGGCTGGAGGGTCGAGTCCGGACGCCTGGTCTACAATCCTATATACTCTCCTGGTATACGTGTACTTCGTCATCATCTGTTTTCAGGCATTCGGAAGATCCGCTCGATAGGATGTTGGGAATCCGTAAGGGTTGGCCAATGAGGAACCGGCTAATTGCGGTTGACACGGGAAAATAGGATTGAAATACGTGCTTTATAGATAAATGAATTACACCTAAAGGGTACGCACGGTCTGTCATTTATGTTCAGGAGAGAAATTACAGTGCCAAACCGCTACTGTCTCATAAAGTTTCATAAAATTACTTTGCACCGTCGAGTTCTATCAGCTATGCCGCACGCAGAGGCACCAATCCACGCTCTAGACCACCACGATTCCCTGGCACATTTCTATTTCTGCATTGATTGGCATAGTGTCCCATTTGTCCGCACTTGAAGCACATTACTTCATCCAAATTGCGACGGGGTACAAAGGCTCCAGTTTGGTGGTTATATGGCTGATTGAAGTCGCCATATCGAGGGAAACCAGTCGGGGCAGGTCCCAATTCGCGGGAGGCAACGGGGGCTGCTTCGTAAGCTGATGGAGGGGGAAGCTTGGGTTTAAGACTATGAATGGGTGATTATAATCAGCGCTACTGGAAGGAAGGGTCGTACTTACTGGCCACGAGGGCATTCTGGTCCGGCAGGACAGAAACCGTTTAGGTATACCTGGCAGGCAACACGGCGTACATGTTTTCGGGGACACTCCGGGCCTGTATTCACGCAATTAACCGCGATAGAACAGACTTGAGAAGCTACAACATACCTAGTTTGCAAAACCCGCGATTATAGTCGGGACATTCGATCTTTCTTTCCTTCGGGTGTGCATACAAGCATTCTTCACCAGCAGAACAGAACCCGTTTTTGGCGTACCACCAACATTCGGGCATTCGACGGAGGTTATACTCGTGTAGGAACTCGCACGCGTCCGATTTTTTGCAAAGGCCTCGTAGCCAATGTTTACACACCTATTTCCATCGAATTAGCGCTTTATTCCCTCACGCTCTGATCGAGGACTCACTGTTGACATTCGCTGCGCGTCTTTGGCTTGGTTAGGCTGGAAGTTCATCGGAGATGGCATCGTATGCCTTAATGGACAGTGCAGAGGACCTAGTGGACACCCGGCAGGACTGAGCGCTGCTCTGCAAATTTGGTCATCCTTGTCCAACTTGATTCCGCGCTCATGTTTTAAGTATTCTTCAACTTTCAGATTTAACTGATGAAACTGAGGTTTGACGATATCTCTTAACGGAGAAGGGGCCACAAGAGGGTTAGCACCAGCCACCATGGTGGAAGACAAGAAGCACGCGTCGCCTTTTGTTTCTTTGGAGGCTGGGACCTCTTACGGCACCTTCATTGGTGCTTACCTCAGCCGTCTCCATCTGGAACGAAGACGCTTTATCTCATCTTGGATACTCTTTTCTTTGAGCAGAGGATCTCGCCCTTCCGAGGCCGTCCGAATACTCTATTCTACGTTTACTTAGCCTCGTAAAGTAGGCTCCCTTGCGGGTCAGGGTCGCCCCATGAAGGGAACATTTCCCACGAAGATTTGGTAAGCTCGCTCCATTTTGGTTGCATGGAGAATGAGCAAGCAGAGTGGCGGTGTGCTCACAAGGTGCTCAAGTGAGCCGGATGGAAGCAAGGATTGATTACCAGACGTTCGGTTTGGACGAAGAAGCCTAGCTATGGACTATTCCAAGATTTTTCAATCTATTTCTGCAGAAGCAGATCGCTAAACTGGTTCTCATCATTGAGGGACTCAGAAAGCGGACTGAGGTGGGTTCTACCACCAAGCGCGATGTCATCCGATCTCCGCTCGGCCCTCTGAGAGCTTTTAGAGACCGACGACGCGACGGTCTGAGCTGTGCTGCACTCGGCGCTGCACCATCATTCTACTAAGTCGCTAAATCGCACACGTAACCTCCTACGCGACACTGTCGGCGCCATTATACACGCCGGGCGCACCAGTTCGAGCGACGCTTTTATGCGCGTAGTTGTTCCACACGCGATCTACAAACACCTCTAAGCGCTCAAGTCAAACCTGGTTCCCACCGTAACTCCGTTCTCCATCAATGTGGCGACGTACGGCGCAAAAGAGGGCATCGAGTTCGTTCAACATCACTACTCTATAACTCGACTGATTCCCTGCAGCGAAACCGCTGTTAAGCAGGTCGCCAGTGTGTCCAAGTGCGAACAAGTCTGACGGAATCCCCAGATCTATCCGACCCACCCAAGTCAGTTTGGGAGTACTACCTCGAAGTCACTGGGATTGAAGACAGCGAGCGCGAGTGCGAGTGGCAGGATCTGCTCGATGTCATCCTCGTCTTCGTACGCCAACGCCAACGCGAGTAGTATACTGACTCACTCTACGATCCAGTCCGCACTCTTTTCCTCCGTCCTTTCTACTTCTCTCGTCGACTCCCTCAGTAGCTTGCGAGAAGACCCACTCGATGCCATCCAAAACGTTCTCCTCTATCAGACACTTGTCATGCAGAACCGCACGGTAGAACCTTACATTGCTCCGGCGTTCTCCCCGCCTCCGTACGCTGTCGCTGTCAACACCTTATTTTTTGCGAGTCTCAGTGTCACCCTAGTCACGGCGTTTCTATGTATGCTCGTCAAGGGATGGGTACGAGCGCTGGACCGCAAACTTTGGGAGATCCCAGACTTGCAGAAGCGTGCGGTGATCAAGGAGCTCCGAGAGCAAGGTCTGCTCCGATGGCGGCTCCCAGAACTGATCGCAATACTTCCGTTTCTTGTTCACCTTTCCCTTCTCCTCTTCGTCATTGGACTCACTGTGTATTTGTTTTATGTCCACAAACTCCCCGCGTCGCTCCCGATTTCCATCTTGGGAATCGGCGTGCTCGTTTACGCACTCTTGAGCTTCCTCTCGATCTTTGACGATTCTTCTCCATATCAACTCCTAAATTCTCGACCCCTCGATGTGCACTCTTCGCCTGTGGAGGGAACCATTTCCCGCCGTCTGGTCTCGGTCCTCAACAAAATATGGACCGTATCCTATCATCAGTACGACCCGTCCCGTGCAAACGATCTTTTCAGGTCTATCCTGCCCTATCTCGATGATCTCAAGCTCCGTTTACTCGGAAGTTGGCACCCTTCCTGGTCTTACGATGCTAGTAGTTTCTCGACCAAGGAAATCAGATGCCTTGCCCATGGTATCTGTATGCAGTGGTACAACAACGACAATGCGCCAGTTTTGGAGACCCTGAATAATGTCATCGAGGTCCTGATCGGTTGTTCAGATCCCTGGTCCTCCCTGGTAGCCTCTTTCCTCCAAGTGCGGCTTAAAGATGCGACATTAGACTTGCAGAAATCGCCCATCGCTGAATGTGAAGCAGACATCCTACACGCGATCTCAAACGTCGACAAGTTTACCGCAGATCAATGGTGCTTTTCTCTCAGTTCAATATCTACTCTCTTCGCACGCAGGAAGGGCTTTTGCGGTCCCGAAGAGGTCCCCGCCGTCATGCGTTTGCTGGCACGGTTGCTTCAGAAGGGTTTGTACCATGAAGAAACAGTGGGACCAGAGGCATTCGAGGTTCACGCAAACGAGTACATTGACTTCTGGCTGTACATCGTGATGTCCGTACTCGACGACGGGACGCCTTCTGTCGAAGTCCACCCTACATCACCTGGGGGGATCCTGCATGCACGAGACATTGAAACCTGTGCTAATGGCATGACTCGGGACACTAACTATATCCGCCAACTTCTCCAGCTTTCGCATGACCACAAGTTGGACGCATCGTTGATGAGAGGGTGCCTGGTGTCAATTTTGTACATTCTCGTCTCACTCTGCCGCAGAGGTCAACAAGAGATAAGTCTGGTCAATCAGTATCTGGAGATTATTGAGGAAATGGACCTAAATGCCTGGAACGTTGCCTTCTCAGAGCTTCTCACCAGCACGTATATCGAGTCTAGCGATATGTCGGCAGCAGTTTTGTGTTTGCTTAGGGGAGAGTTGGTCGACCTGCTGGATGACCAGACTAACCCCGCTGCATCTATTTTGCGCGAATACGATCTCAAGCTTAGCGCTGCTGGTGCACAATTAACGACCTCAACCCTAAAAGTGATGGATGGGGTGATACCGGATCGGCCATCGATCATTGGCCTGGTGTTCCAGAACCCTTGGCTGTCTCTTTACGCCCACAATCGCACTCGTTTACCATACAACTCTGCCACTCCAGATGAATGGCCTCGCGATTACTTCTCTATTGCCTCGGATCGCCTTGGCCTCTACTATGGTTTTGACTGTCTTGCAGAAAGCAATCTCGTCAACTTCTTCCTCACCTGTCCTTCTGCTTCGATCGCCTGTCGAGCGCTCCACTGGTATCTTGATATAACAAGGGATGACTTTACATCCAGTGACATTCACGATTTCATCTCGTTCCCTACCATTTTTCAAAAGGGTCTTTCCGTGGAAGAAAATCGTGAGAGTTGGTTGCTTCTGGTGGAAGAGCTCGTCCCCATCTTGGATAGGGCGTCAGTAGAAGGGAAAACAAACTTCGTGGAGGCGTTTTTCGGGTACAAAAGGATGGCGGACCAGTGCATTGCGTCTGAGGGGGCAGGTAATGAGGAGACGCTCTCGGATCCACCGGACATGGAAACACTAGAAAGCACTCCTGCCAGTGCAGATGGACTAGCTTGGATGGAAGATGTTTGGACAACCGTCCTACGACGTAGATGTCCCATTCGCCGTGTTGAAAACAACTGGCTTGAACTCTCGGGAGTCATTCAAGCGACATACCCAGAGCCTACTGAGCCAAAAGAGTTGACCTCTCTGCCAGATCCAAGCACTAGTATAGTGTGGGAGAACGCACCTGAAGGAATGCACCACGATACAGCTTCTTCGACGCCTAAACCGACGGAAGAACGCCCGGAAGACTCAGACAGTAGTATTTTGAGAGTCCTTGTAGCACTTCTCGAAGCAGGAGGCGATTTGATGCCAGTGGAACTACTCGATCGCTTGAGAACTTCCATTTTGCTCTTGGACGAAGACTTACACCGTGACACCAAGTCGCTGTGCCGTATTAAAGCAAAACTCGACCGCAATCGGGAAGATTGATGCATGTCGGGTGCCATGCGCCATGTATCTTTCCCCAAGGAGCGTCGTGTTTTTTTGTTTTTGGGTAATCCAATTTATCGTGCTAAGTTGACTACCTATGTTACACGTACAAATGGGCGCTTTGGTTTATCTACGCGAGACTGACTTTCCTCCGGTTACGGTCATAAATCTTGCTGTGACTCTGGCCTTCGGGAAGTTCAGTTTGTTTTTAGTGTGAGATGTAATGGTTGTCAACAACTACAGATTGTAGGGCATAAAGCCTTATGGTCACTTGTTTTCATCAATTAACTGCGCTCTGATGTCAGCGCCGTGATTATGATTGTTACTTATATCTAAATGTCGAATGATAGTCGCCTTATGATGGATGGATTTATTTGAGTAAGACGCAGGAGTGCCTCCAAGACTACCGCCACTCCACGCCCGTGACATGGTAGCCGTCGGAGTAAAGTTCACCATAACCACATTGCTAGGGACTCAAGTCATGGACAACACTTGTAGGTTGGCACACCGGTTTGTTCCGTCATTGGGATCATAATCAAGCTTGATACTACTCGCGATTGGAACCCCTGAGTTCTTCCCATCCAGGCGCCGCTACCAATCCCCCAACATCGGGTTTGGCGGACGATAGGATAGCTCGTGGATTCAACTCAAGCTTCTTGAGCTTGGCACCTCCCTCGTCTGCGATTCAAGTCAGCACTCGCAAGGTGGGATGGAAGGACGACTCACAGAGAGCCCAAAGCTGAATGAGCACCTCGTTATCTCCATGGTGATTGATGATCCCTTCAGGAACCGGAAATTTCGTTTGTGGACCCAATGAGGAGGCGAATCTACTGACAGTCAACGAATGGAAAGGACGCTATCCAAAGAGTCGTACCGTCCAAACTGCCACCAGTTCACGTAGATGAGGACTCGACGGGGTGCTGCCTTGTCTAATTCAAAATCAAATGCGAGAGGGGCATCCAACTGTGAAGGGAAATCCAAACTGAACTTTGTTCGATAAGCTGTGATCCCAGGAGTTGATCGACCATTGAGAGGGGAGCAGGACGTGTTCCAAGAAGCGTCATCGTATCCAGGCTGATAAGGAGGTCAGTAAGATACCAGTCACTGCAAGCAGGGCGTCGATACCCCGCCCGTGTAGCGGGTTCGGGCGGGGTACGCGTGCTACGCGGGTCGTACCCGGGCAGGGTACGAGGGGAGCGACGCGCGGTGTAGGGATGGGGTACGCCTCGTACCCGAGGCCTACCCCGCCGGGGTATTCTGACTACACGGAGTGGGGTACGTGTTGTACCCGAGCGATGAATGGACACCTACACGGGTCGTGTACGACATGTACCCTGCCTCGTACACAATTTGGGTACGCCACCTACCCGGCAGCTGGATTGAGACCGGGTACGAGGGCTACGCACGACACCTACACGGTCCGTGTACGTCTGTCGTTGGACTTGGTGTTTTTCTAGGATGTGTGCCAGACCACCTCGGGCCGGAGGATGGCGTGGACCCCCTCTGTGCGGGCTTCTTTGGTTGCAATATTTCTTGTATGCACAGTAAATAGTCTGTAGAGAAACATAGAATTTTATTCTGTAATTTAGGTCATCTAGAGACTCTGAGAGAAACTCGCAAATTGATGGCTGTCAGCATG
>Ga0307513_10006342_pt1 | contig 15484 bp, 12 predicted proteins | sample 15_EM_MG_FD_202174 | JGI IMG/M metagenome (GOLD analysis project Ga0307513, IMG submission 202174) | Populus trichocarpa ectomycorrhiza microbial communities from riparian zone in the Pacific Northwest, United States - 15_EM | ecosystem: Host-associated > Plants > Roots > Unclassified | place... | reverse complement strand
GTACATCCTCAGGCTTGAGGACGTTTTGCGTGCCGCGTCCTCTGCTTTGAGGACGCTTGATTCACCGCATCGCGGCGTCTGGCCTCACCCCGCGCGGCGGCGATGCTGGCCGAAGAAACGCAGCATCTCGTGCGTGGCGTCCGGCCCCTGCGGGTCGGTGTAGCTGCCCTCGGCGCTGCCGCCCGACCAGGCGTGGCCGCTGCCGTGCACCAGCCAGTGTTCGGCCACGGGCCGGCCGGCGGTATCGCTGTAGGTGGTGCGCACGTAGCTGCGGCCTCCCTCGGCCGAGCCCGGCGAGGCTTCCGACGCGGCGTGGCCTGCCACCAGGTGCTCGCCGTTGCGCGGGTGCACGGTGCCGTCTTGGTCACCGTGGAACACGATCATCGGCACCGGTGAGGCCGACGGCGCGGCGAGCACGTCGCGCGGGCCGTTCTTCATCACGTTGAAGGCCGAGGCCACGTCGTTCGCCGCGCCCTGGGCCAGGCCGGAATGCACGCCGGCGGCGGCGAACAGATCGGGATACTCGCGCGCCAGGATGGCCGACATCGCACCGCCCGCCGACAGGCCGGCGACGTAGATGCGGTCGGCGTCGACCGCGTGCGTCTGCATCACCTGGCGGGTGATGGCGGCGAGCAAGGCCGGTTCACCGGCATCGCGGCGCTGGTCGCCGGGGCGAAACCAGTTCCAGCATTTGTAGGCGTTGGAGCGCTGCGCCTGGGCAGGGTAGAGCACGCGAAAGCCGCGCGCCTGCGCGAATTCGTTCATGCGCGTGCCGGCGGCGAAATCGTCGGGGTCTTGCGAGCAGCCGTGCAGCATCACCACCAGCGGCGCGCGCCGCTCGCCCAGGCCGGCAGGCAGGAAGAGCTTGTAGTTGCGCAAGCCCAGCGGCGTGGCAAAGGGCAGTTCGTCGAAGCTGGCCGGTTGCGGCGGCGCGGTGGGTGGCGCCTCGACTTCTCGCACCAGGCCGTCGAGCACGACCACGTCGCCTGCCGGTTCGGCCGGGGCGGGGTGTGTGGTGCGCGCCAAGTGCAAGGCGCGCTGGATGGCATGCGTGGCCTCGGCGAGGCTGCCGCGGCGGGTGAGCGCCGTGGCTTGGGCCATCAGCTTGGCAAAAGGGTTCGGATTCATGGGCATCTGATTTTGCTGCGGTGCAGCATTTGCCCCCAGATTAGCCGTTTTATGGAACCCGGCGCAGCGGCAAACCCTTACGTCAAAAGCGGAATCACAGCCGGGCGGCCAGCCGAGTGCCCTGGTCGATGGCGCGCTTGGCATCGAGTTCGCCGGCTTCATCGGCACCGCCGATCAAGTGCGTACTGACACCGGCCGCGCGCAGCGGCTCCTGGCCGGCGCAGAGCACGACCGTGTCGCATTCGATCAGCTGGCCGTCGCTGTGTTTTTCACCGTAGGTGACAAAGAGGCCCTGCGGCGTGATGCGTTCGTAGTTGACGCCGCCGATCATCTCGACCTGCTTCATCTGCAGTGCTGCGCGGTGGATCCAGCCGGTGGTCTTGCCCAGGCCCTTGCCGAGCTTGCCTGCCTTGCGCTGCAGAAGAGTGACCTGCCGTGCGGGCGCTGCGGGCTGGGCCCGCACCACGCCGCCGCGCACGGTCTCGGGGTCGACCACGCCCCATTCGGCGAGCCATTCCTTGAGGTTCATCGTCGGTGAATGGCCGGGCGCGGTGACGAGGTACTCGGCCACGTCGAAGCCGATGCCGCCGGCACCGACGATGGCCACCCGCGCGCCGACCGGCTTCTGGTGCAGCAGCACGTCGACGTAGCTCAAGACGTTGGGGCCGTCGCTTCCAGGAATGTTCGGACTGCGCGGCAGCACGCCGGTGGCGATCACCACCTCGTCGAAATCACGCAGGTCATTGGCACCGACGCGCGTGTCGAGCGAGAGCTTCACGCCGGTGTCGGCAATGCGCTGGCGAAAGTAGCGCAGCGCTTCGACGAACTCTTCTTTCCCCGGCACGCGCTTGGCCATGTTGAACTGGCCGCCGATCATCGACGCGGCCTCGAACAGATGCACCTCGTGCCCGCGCTCGGCCAGCGTGGTGGCGGCCGCCAGCCCGGCCGGCCCGGCCCCGACCACGGCGACGCGCTTCTTCTTCGGTGCCACGCGGATGATCAGCTCCGTCTCGTGCCCGGCGCGCGGGTTGACCAGGCAGCTCGCGAGCTGCGACTTGAAGGTGTGGTCCAGGCAGGCCTGGTTGCAGGCGATGCAGGTGTTGATCTCGAGGCTCTTGTTGCGCGCCGCCTTGTTGACGAACTCGGGGTCAGCGAGCAGCGGGCGCGCCAGGCTCACCATGTCGGCGCAGCCATCGGCCAGCAGCTGCTCGGCCACCTCGGGCATGTTGATGCGGTTGCTGGTGATCAGCGGAATGTTCAGGCCCGCCGCATGCAGCTCACGGCGCATCTTCTGCGTGACCCAGCCGAAGGCGCCGCGCGGCACGCTGGTGGCAATGGTGGGCACACGCGCTTCGTGCCAGCCGATGCCGGTGTTGATGATCGTCGCACCCGCCGCAGCGACGGCCTTCGCCAGGGTGACCACCTCGGGCCAGGAGCTGCCGTCGGGGATCAGGTCGAGCATCGACAGGCGGTAGATGATGATGAAGTCAGGCCCCAGCGCCTCACGCGTGCGCTGCACGATCTCGACCGGCAGGCGCATGCGGTTCTCGTAAGCGCCGCCCCACTCGTCATCGCGCTTGTTGGTGTGCGTGACGAGGAACTGGTTGATGAAGTAGCCCTCGCTGCCCATGACCTCGACACCGTCGTAGCCGGCCTCGCGTGCGAGCTTGGCGCAGCGCACGAAGGCACGGATCTGCCGCTCGATGCCGCGGGCGCCCAGCTCGCGTGGCGTGAACGGTGAGATCGGCGACTGGATGCGTGACGGCGCCACGCAGAAAGGCTGGTAGCCGTAGCGCCCGGTGTGCAGGATCTGCAGTGCGATCTTGCCGCCTTCGGCATGCACCGCGTCGGTCACGAGCTGATGGCGTTTGGCCGCACCGCTGGTGGTCAGCATGCCGGCAAAGGGCTTGGCCCAGCCTTCGATGTTCGGCGCAAAGCCGCCGGTCACCATCAGGCCCACGCCACCGCGTGCGCGTTCGGCGAAGAAGGCGGCCATCGCCGGGAAATGCTTGCGCCCGTCTTCGAGCCCGGTGTGCATGCTGCCCATCAGCACGCGGTTCTTCAGCGTGGTGAAGCCGAGGTCGAGCGGGGCAAGGAGATGGGGATAAGGCTGCATCGGGACGAGCTCGTGGCGTTGAGTCAACGCCCGATGGTAGGTCGGCACCTGTTCTCGAACCACGGTGCCGACCCTTGCCGGCGTGCTACCCGAACTTCAGAGCGGCGTGATCATGAACAGCTTCTGCGTACCGCTCGCGAGGTCGATGCCCAGCGTGTAGACATAGGGCCCGTAGCCGTTGGTGCCGTCGGAGCAGAAGACGCCGCCTGCCACGGCCGACTTCATTTCGCCGAGCTTCATCAGGTCGCCGGCCGCCACGTTGTCGGACGACTGCAGGTAGGAGCGGCTGCTGACCGAGCTGGGGCTGTCGATGTTCAGGTACGACTGGCCATCGCTCGCGTACAGCGTGGTGCCGCCGATGCAGAACCGCGGCGCAATGGACGTCGGCGTGAAGGTGTTCGCCAGCGTGGTGAAGCCTTTCACCGTGTCGACGTCGAGGTACATCACGCGGTCGGCGTAACCAACCCACAGCCGGTTGTGCCGGTAGACCAGGGTGTGCACGTTGCCGAAGCCCAGCGACGAGAAGTCCCAGCTGCTGACCGATCCGGTGGCGGTGATGCGGTACAGCGTGGAGCCGCTGGCGGCGTAGAGCCTGCCGGTGCCGTCGGACACCGCAGCCACGTCGCCGAGGTTGCTGTCCGTCACGGTCGCCACGAGCGTGTAGCGGTCCTTCGAATCGGTGGAGACGCTGCCGCTGTTGGACTTGAGGTAGATCGACTTGCCCGCCACCGCCCACTCCTGGCCGGTGGTGCTGCCTGTGCCGGCGGCCACGATCACGCTGAACGCGAGGTTGTCCTTGTAGTTGGTCAGCGTGCCGCCGTTGTTCATGTTGGTCATGCCGTAACGCCGGTCGGTGCCGGTGGTCGGCGCGGCCACACCCCAGAAGATGCCGAACTCGTTGGCGCCCTCGGTCACGGTGTCGACCGGCACGTAGGTCGACACGCTGCCGACCAGCGTGGACTGCAGCCAGCCGGCGGGCGCCGAAGGGCCGTGGCCGATGTTGTACTTGGCGATGACATCGGGCACGCCGCTGCCGGTCAGCTTCAGGTAGACGCCGTCGTTGGTGGCGCGCAGGCTGTCGCCCACCGGCGTGCGGCCGCTGGTGTTGGGCGTATCGATCTTGCTCAGGCCGGCGGTCGTGGCCGTGCTGTTCGAGCCGCCACCACCGCTGCTGTCGCCCGAGTCGGAACCTGCTCCGCCGCATGCGGTGAGCGAAAGGGCCAGCAAGCCGCTGAGTGCATGCGACAGGGAGCGATGGCGAGAGGACATGGGGTGTCGTTCGAGTTGTTCGGTGAACTCGATGATTGCGAATGCTGCCTCCCACTGCCATGGGCCGAATGGCCGATGAGCCCCGTCATCGGCGTGAAAAACGGCACAGGCTCAGGCCTGTTGCAGCGCGGCGATCAGGCGGTCGACGTCGGCCTCGCTGTGCGCTGCCGACAGCGAAATGCGCAGGCGCGCGGTGCCTTCGGGCACCGTGGGCGGGCGGATGGCGGGCACCCACAGGCCTTGCGCGTCGAGCGCCGCCATGAGCGCTAGCGCCTGTTCGTTGCCGCCGATCATCAAGGGCTGGATGGCGGTGGGTGATGCGGCGAGCCGCCAGCGCAAGCCTTGCGTGCCTTCTCGAAGTCGCGTGATCAGCCGCGTGATCTGATCGCGTCGCCAGCCTTCGGTCGCGATCACCTTCAGGCTTTCGCGCACGGCCTGCACCACCATCGCCGGTGCGGCGGTGGCGAAGATGTAGGTGCGAGCGCGCTGCATGATCCATTCGATGGTGTTCTCTTCACCGGCGACGAAGGCGCCCGAGCCGCCCGCTGCCTTGCCCAGCGTGGCCATGTAGACCAGGCGCGGCGACTGCAGCCCGAGGTGCGCGGCGGTGCCGCGGCCTTGCGGGCCGAGCACGCCGAAGCCATGGGCGTCGTCGATGAACAGCAACGCGTCGTGCTGTTCGCACAGGCCGAGCATGGCCTGCAGCGGGGCGATGTCGCCATCCATGCTGAACACCGCATCGGTGATGACCAGCTTGCGTGGCGCACTGGATGCGGCCAGCTGCCGTGCCAGCGTGGCGAGATCGTTGTGCGGGTAGATGTGCGACTCGGCCCGCGACAGGCGCGCCCCGTCGATCAGGCAGGCGTGGTTCAGCGCGTCCGAGAACACCGCATCGCCGCGGCCCACGAGCGCCGGCACGATGCCCATGTTGGCCATGTAGCCCGAACCGAAGTAGAGCGCGCGTGGCCTTTGCACGAAGGCGGCGAGCTCGCGCTCCAACGCGTCGTGCGGTGCTTCGTGGCCGCTGATCATGGCCGAGCCGGTGGCACCCACGCCGTATTGCGCCGCGGCCTCCTGCGCTGCGCGGATCAGCGCCGGGTGCTGCGCCAGGCCGAGGTAGTCGTTGCTGGCGAACGAGAGCATGGGCCGGCCGTCGACGCGCAGGTGCGGTCCGTCTTTCGCTTCGACGACGCGGCGCTTGCGGCGCAGGTGTTGCGCGTCCAGCTCGGCGAGTTGGGAGGAGAAATCAGCAGGATTCACCATGGCGCTCAGACAAAGCCGCGCAGATCAACCGGATCGTCGTGGCGCTGGATGCGGTAGGGCTTGAGCTTGGCCTTGAGGCGCTTGAGGTCGAGCAGCGCCGTCAGGTCATGCGCCACATCGGCCGTTGCGGCTTTCAACTCGGCAATGTCGTGATCCAGCCATTGAAGCACCAGCGCCGGGTGCATGCGGCGGCCGGAGAAGGGCTCGCCGTCGTCGAACGAGGCCTCGATGAAGTCGATCTCGTCGCCAAGCTCCTGGGCCTGCTCGGTGAGCACCTTGTTGTAGTGCTTCAGGCGCGATTCGGAGAGCGCGGCGATGTCGGCGTGGTCGATCTGTTCGACCTCCAGCTGAAGCTGCAGCAAGCCCAGCAGGTCGTTCTTTTCGTAGGCGGCGTTGACGCGCTGCATCAAGGCCGTTTTGCGAGCCCGCTCATCGGGGTCGGTTTCACGGTCGGGGTGCAGGCCGCTGGCGAGCTTGCGATACACCTCGCGGATGGACTGGCTGGCGTGTTGCGCCTCTTCTTGCGCTTTGGCCTCGCGGGCGAGGGTTTTGGCCGAGGGCTTGCGTGGGCGGCTGGGCGCAGCGGTCTCGGCTTGCTGCTCCAGCAGCTTCTTGTGGACGAGCGCGGCCAGGTCTTCGGGGGAATTGATTTCGGCGTCGTCTTCCAGCTCGATGCCGAACATGCTTTGCACCATGGCTTTGGTCGATTCGACCGCCATCTGCTCTTCTTCCGCGAAGGCGACCGCGTTGTGCTTGTCGTAGAGCGCGATGAGCTCGGGCGCTTCGCCGCCGGCCAGCAGCTCGCTGACGATGGAGGCGATGATGTCGCTCAGCTTGGTGCGTTCGGTCTTGGTGAGGCCGGGCCCGCCATGCGCCTTGTCCAGCATGCGCACGAACTCCTCGCGGCGCTCGTTGTAGGCGCGCACCGCGGGAGTGTGCTCTGCAGCCTGCTTGGCCCGAAAACGCGGCAAGGTGTCTTGCCACGCCTGCAGCAGCTTGCGCTGCTCTTCGATCTTCTTGATCAGGCGGTTGAAGGTCTTCTGACCCTTGGACAGCGTGGCGGCGCCTTGTGTGCTGGCGATGCGGACGGCGTGTTGGCTCATGGTGCCGGGGTTCCGAAAGAGTGCAGGCGGGGCTTTGAAAGGACGCAAATTCTCGCATTGCCTTGCGTGCGGTCTCTCTGCCCGAGGGGTCTCGGCAGACTGTCCAAGGCCTGCCTTGCAGCTCTCAGAGTGATGCGGGTTGGCAAACCACGATCGTGGAACCCTGCTACGTCGTCCGATTGAGCAGATCCGAACCAGGCCCATGTCGGGTCTGGCGACGACGACGGTTCTGACAGCGACCTGTTCCGACGAGGCCGTCCATACCGGGCCGGTACTCAGCGTTGCCGGCGGCGCGCAGCTCCGAGGACGGCGAGACCGGCTGCGGCCAGCGCCAAGCTGCCGGGTTCCGGGATCGGCGCCACGTCGCCGACCCGCACGGCCATTGCGTAGAACGGCCCGATCGTCGCCCCGGACCCGCCACAAATACCCGGCGTGCTGACCCCCTGGCCATTGAAGGTGCCGCAGGTCCAGCCGGCCGGGTTGTCGTAGCCGGTGGCCAGTTGCTGCCAGTAGGTGCGATCCTCGAAGGCCAGGTTGCGGAACGGACCGGTGTTCTCGGAGGCCGGATGGATCTCGACCTGGCAAGGCGGGTTGGTCTCGCTGGGCGGACAGGTCACCACCCAGTCGAGGGTGCAGGCGCCGGGGTCGGGGCCGTACGCGCAGAAGGCTTTGTTGCCCAGCGTCTCGTAGAAGAGGTGACCGGTCTCGGTCTGGCGGTTCTGGAAGGAGTTGTCGGTGGACCCGTCCATGGCGGCGGGTGTATCCACCACCCAGCTCGTTCCGTTGACCGGTGCCATCAGCGGCAGGCGCCAGTCCTTGTACTGGCCGACCACCAGCGCATCGGCCCAGCTCGTCGCCTGCCCCCAGCTCATCAGCCCGCTGGCGTTGGCGTCGGCCAGCCAGGTCAGGTTGGTGCTCGAGTCGTAGAAGGCGTCGGCGATGCCGTCGCGGTCGATGTCGCGTGCATGCAGGTCGGTTTCCCAGGTGCCCTGGCCGGGCACGGCCAACGCGTGCGCCAGTGCGCACGATGAAGCCAACACGAGCGCGAGGGCGCCTTGCCAGAACTTGGACATGGTGCGGTCCTTTCAGCAGCCGGGACCGAGATCATGTTCTGTGGCAGACGCCGCGGTGGTTTAACCCTGACGCTGTGCGGGAGCGCCGTTTGCTCACGCCGATGCCCAACCACGGCGCCTGAATCAGCGCCTGGTGCGCGTGTTCAAAAGGCTTGGTTCACGCCGATGGCGAGCAAGGTGGTGCCGGCCGATGTGTTGTTGAACTTGATGCGGGCACGGTCGTAGCTGCCGGTGAGGCTCAGCGTGGGTGTGATGGCGAAGTTCAGCCCCAGGCCGACATAGGGGTTGGTGTGGGTCTCGGAGGTGGACTTGAAGAAATTGTCCGAAGACCCCGAGACCTCGGCCTTGCTCGACGAGAGGCCGACGCGTGCAACGCCCGTTAGCCTGGGCAAGATCGGCAGAAACACCGCACCGCCGATCGAAAGCGAGTTTGCGGTGTAGTTCACGAACTCGTCGCCGATCCTGGCGTTGACTTGGCCGAAGTCAAAGTAGCTCAGTTCCACGGCCCCGATGGGCGAAAACCTGTAGCCGCCGTACAGCTTGCGGCCGGTGTCTTTGATGTCGCAGCTCACCGTGCCGGAGCAATCGACTTTCTGCTGGGTCGTGCCCGTTGCGATGCCGACATAGCCTTGTGCCGATGCCATGCTCGCGAGCAGCAGGAGGGCCCACGCCAAGAGTGCTTTTTTCATGCTGATTCACTTGTGGCGGAGACCCGCCGAACTGTCGGTGTGCGAGTCTATGAGGCGCTTGTTGCAGCGTTGACATCAAGAAAGGCGAACGGAATTCGCCTAGGCACCGCAGCCCCGGGCACCCACTGCACCTGCTCCGCGCGTGGGTGCGACAAGCGCGGAATGTCGGCCCACAAGGGGGCTTGCAGTCGGTCGCGCAATGTGTCGATGTTGTCATCTTGCGCCTGCATCTGCGGGTCGATGCGGTTGGCCACCCAGCCGGCGAGTGTGAGTCCGCGCGCGGCGATGGCCTCGGCCGTCAACAGCGCATGGTTGAGGCACCCCAGGCGCAGGCCGACGACCATCACCACGGGCAGGCCCAGCGCCTGGGCCAGATCGGCGCCGGTTTCGCGCTCGTTCAGCGGAACGTGAAAACCGCCGGCGCCTTCGACGACCACCGCATCGGCCAGGGCAGCGAGTTGGCGATAGCGATCGACCAGCACGCCGATCTCGATGCGTTGACCGGCGGCGCGTGCAGCCAGGTGCGGTGACATCGGCAGCGGCAGGCAATACGGGTTGTCGAGTTCGCGTGCGACACGGACCGAGCCGGCGGCGCGCAGCGCTTGCGCGTCTTCGTTGTCGCCGTCGGGCATCGTGCCCGCTGCCACCGGTTTCATGCCGACGACGCGGGCGTGCTGCTTGCGCAAGTGCAGCAGCAGCGCGCAGCTCACCAGTGTCTTGCCGACCTCGGTGTCGGTACCGGTCACGAAGTAGCCGACGGTCATGCGAGCACGTCGTTCAAGGCAGACAACGCACCATCAGCCAGCCACTGCGATTCGGCCTCGTCGATCACGTATGGCGGCATGAAGTACAGCGTGTTGCCGATGGGCCGCAGCAGCAGGCCGTGGCGCAGGGCCGCGGCGTGATATCGGCTTGCGAACTTCGGGTCGTCGGTTGCGACATCGAAGGCCCACAGCATGCCGAGCTGGCGAGAGCACAGCACCTTGTCGTGCGCCGCCAGCGGGTCGCACAGTGCACTCAAGCGTGCCGCGGTTGCGCGGTTGCGCGCCATCCAGTCTTCCTGCTCGAAGATCTCGAGCGTCGCCAACGCCGCGCGGCAGGCCAGCGGGTTGCCGGTGTACGAGTGCGAATGCAGAAAGCCGCGGGCCGTGCGGTCGTCGTAGAAGGCATCGAACACGGTGTCGGTGCAGAGCACGGTCGACAGCGCCATCGTGCCGCCGGTGAGGCCCTTGGACAGGCAGATGAAGTCGGGCAGGATGCCGGCCTGCTGGTGCGCGAACAGGCTGCCGGTGCGGCCGAAGCCGACCGCGATCTCGTCGGCGACCAGGTGCACCCCGTAGCGGTCGCACAGCGCTCGCGCGAGGCGCAGGTACTCGGGGTCGTGCATGGCGATGCCGGCGGCGCATTGCACCAGCGGCTCGACGATCAAGGCCGCCGTTTCCGCGTGATGGGCTTCGAGGTAGGCCTGCAAGGCCTGCGCGCAGTGGCGCGCATGGTCGATGGCCGACACGCCTTCGGCCGCGGCGCGCGCATCGGGGCTGGGCACGGTGGCGCTCACGCGCACCAGCGGGCCATAGGCTTCGCGGAACAGCGGGATGTCGGTGACCGACAGCGCACCCGCCGTCTCGCCGTGGTAGCCGTGCTGCAGCCCGATGAAGCGCGACTTTTCCGGGCGCCCGTGGTTGCGCCAGTAATGCGCGCTCATCTTCAGTGCGATCTCGGTGGCCGAGGCGCCGTCGCTCGCATAGAACGCATGGCCGAGGCCGGTGAGTGCGCCCAAGCGCTCGGAGAGCTCGACCACCGGCGCATGGGTGCAACCGGCCAGCATCACGTGCGACAGCGTGTCGAGCTGGCCGACCAGCGCCGCCTTGATGTGCGGGTGCCCGTGGCCGAACAGATTGACCCACCAGGAGCTGATGCCGTCGAGATAGCGCTTGCCGTCGGTGTCGTAAAGCCACACGCCTTCGGCCCGCGCAACAGGCAGCAGCGGCTGCGTCTCGTGCTGCTTCATCTGGCTGCACGGGTGCCAGACGGCACGGCGGCTGCGTTCGATCAATGACAGGCTCATGGGGTGAGCCTCTGCCGCTCTAAACTCATTCTTCTCTTTCTGTTGCATGGCTTTTCGATGGCTGGAATCGTAACCGTCACCCACAGCCGCCGGCTGCGCGAAATCTGGCGCTCGGCCGGCTGGCCCTGCCAGGATCTGGTGGAAGTGGAGCTGCTCGCCGCCGGCTTGCTGGAGCGCGTGCACCACCTGTCGGGCCACGAGACGCTGCGCGTGACGGATGCCGGCGTGGCCCTGCTGGCCGAGACGCTGCAGCGCAACCGCGCGCGCCGCGATGCGCACGAAACGCTGGTCGAGCGCGTGGCGCTGGAGATGACGCGCGCCGGCCGCATCGCCTGGCGGGGCCTGAGCCTGCGCGCCAAGGTCGACAACGGGGATTCGAGCGGGTGGGCGATGGCCATGCCCGACGTGTTCTCGATCCGGCACACCACGGTCGAGGCCTATCTCGAGCCCATCGTGCACGAGGTCAAGGTGCACCGCAGCGACCTGCTGTCCGACCTGCGGCGCGAGGCCAAGCGGGCCGCCTACCTGCAGCTCAGCAGCGAATGCTGGTACGTGATCGCCCACGGCATCGCGCAGCCCGACGAGATTCCGCCCGAGTTCGGCGTGATGACCACCACGCCGGCAGCGCAGGGCACGCAGCTCGACGTATTGCGGCCGGCGCCCAAGCGGCCGATGAAGATGTCGATGCCCTTGTGGATGGCGCTGGCGCGTGCCACGCCGGTCGAGGGCTGGCGCAGCGACGAAGCCCAGGGCTGGTTGGGCGACGAGATGCAGGGCCCGTGATATCTTGGCCGCAGGAGTGCTCGGGAGCGCATCGGCTGCCGACGATTGGAGGGTGCATGGCTGGTTCCGTGATCGCTGGCTTTGTCGACGCGCCATGGCCGCTGCCTGGTTTGGCCGCGCTCGAGGGCTTTGACCTCGCCACTGCGCTCGCGCGCATGGACGGCAACGTTGGCCTGTACGTTCGTGTGGCGCAGGCCGCCACCCAGACATTGAACGGCTGGCCCGAGCGCTTCGTGCAGGCGCAGGCCAAGGCGGATGCCGGGCTGGCACTGCGCATGGCGCACGACTTGAAGTCGAGCGCAGCGACCCTGGGTGCAGTGGCCCTGGCTGCGGCCGCGCACCGGCTGGAGCAGGCTTTGCGCGCCGCTCAGCCGCAGCTGGACGAAGTGGCCGCCGCGCAGGCTGCGGTGCAGGCACCGCTGGCGGCTGTGCTGGCGCGCTTGCTGCCGTCGAGCGAGTAGCTGAAGTCGCGGAAGCTGCCCTTGGCCAGCACCGAGCTGTTCAAGGCCAGGGGCGCCGGCTTGCGGGCCTGAGGCGTCAGCAGCACGGCCCAGGTTTCATCGCGCAGATGCAGGCTGCCCTGGCCTTCGACGTGCGTCTGGTCGGTGTCGATGACGAACTGGCGCGTCGTGCCCGTGCCGTTGTCGAAGTCGATCGCCACCGCGCCGCAGCGCAGCGGCACCTGCCGCTCGCTGAAGAAGGAGCGCAGCAGCTTGCCGGCGTTGAGGCCCAGCTTGGCGTCGAGCCGGTTGCTCAGGTGGCCGCCTTCCATCGTCAGGCCGAACTGCCCGGTGGCGCTGCCGGCCCACGCGGCCACCGAGTCGCCCCGGGCGCTGAGCCGCGCGTGGCCGCTGATCGGCCCTTCGAGGCCGGCCTTCTCGGGCATGGTCGGCCACAGCTTCTCCAGCCGCAGGCCGCGCGCACGCAGATCGATGCGGACGCTGGGCGTGGCCTGCCGGCTGTCGAGCGCGAACTGCCCGCTCATGCGGCCGGCGGCGAACTCGGTGTCGAGCAGCGCGAGCTGCAGCAGGCCTTGCTTCAGCGTGGCATTGGCGCGCAGTTCATGCAGGTCGGGCAGATCGGGCAACTGCACCGTCTTCAAGTTCAGGCTGAGTCGGGCGTCGACGTCGTGCAGGCGCTGCAAGGGCAGTGCGGTTTGCGGCAACACGCGCTGGCTGGGCTTGTCGGGGTTGGACGATCTGGAGGAAGGCTTGGTGTCCGTGTCGATCAATGAAGCGAGTTCGGCGAGGTTGAGCTTGTCGCTGCGCAGCGTGGCCTGCAGCGAGGCCCGATCGTCGGGCTTGTCGTAGCTCAGGTCGCCGGCGAGGTCGCTGCTGCCGAGGGTGAGGCGCAAGTCCTTGGCTGCCATCGAGGTGTCTTTGCGGGTCACCTGCGCCTCGGCGCGGTAGGGCTTGGACGCGGGCCACGGCACGCCGGGGAAGAAGGGCTCGAGCTGGCTCAGGCTGGGGCCGCTCAGCTGAGCGTGCGCGTCGATGCCGCCGAGTTTCACGAGGTCGGCGATGCGGCCGTCGAGCTGCAGCCGCGTCGCACCCGATCGCGCCTGGCCACGCAGCGGAAAGAAGTTGCCGGTGCGTTGCAGGCTCAGTACCGGGCCGGCCAGCGTGTCGCCGCTGAATGGCGTGCCGTGCAAGGTGCCGCTGAACTCGATGCGCTGGGTGAAGGGGCCGTCGGGCGCGGGCAGCGTGGCCGCAGCGGTTTGCAGGGTCAGGCCGATGCCATGGTGAATCAGGCGCAGGCGGCTGTTGTGCGCCTCCAGCGACAGCACGCGCAGGCGGGCGGGGCCGCGGTCGTCGGGCCGCGTCAGCCGCCAGTTGCGCAGGCCGTCGGCCTGGCGTTCGAGATCGATGTCGGCGTCCACCAGCGCCAGGTGCGTGACGATGCGCACGTCGTCGAACAGGCTCGCCCAGTCGAAGGTGAGGCGGGCTTCGCCGGCCACCGCGAAGGGGCGCGGGTCGGCCCAGGGGGCGTTCTGGACGTGAACGCCGCGCAGGCGCACGGTCGGTTGCAGTGCGGCGTCGAGCCCCAGGTGCAGGTCGGCGAATTGCACCGTGCGGTGCGAGGTGCGGGTGAGGTAGCGCTCGAGCGCCGGGCGAAACCAGTTCCAGTCGAACAGCGCCACCAGCAGCGCGAAGGCGGCCAGCACGCCCCAGGCGACTTTCATCTTGCGGCCCGGTGCAGGCAGACGCGACAGCAGTTTCATCACAGGCGGGCATGGCTGCAGAGTGGGTAGGCGTGAGTCAACAAGCCTGTGGGCGATGGTAGGCAGCGGGGCTCTCGCGACCTCTCGGCAAACACCGCGTTCGCGTGTAGGACGCTGCGGCTCCACGAACGGCTTGGTACGCTCAGGCCTCTTGCCAGGACCTTCTCCCATGAACGCACGCGCCCCACTCCAGCTGAGCCTGATTGCCGCCCTGATGGCCGTGGCGGCCTGTTCCAAGCCGGACACGCCGGCGCCCGTGGCGGTGAGTGCAGCGCCTTCCGCGCCGGCCAGCGAGGCGCACGCGGAGGCGCCCAAGGGCATCGCCTGGAAGCAGGCGTCGAGCGATGCCGACGTCGATGCCGCCTTCGCGCTGGCCAAGGCCGACAACAAGCCGGTGTTCGTCTACTGGGGCGCGGCTTGGTGCCCGCCCTGCAACCAGGTGAGGGCCACGCTCTTCAACCGGCAGGATTTCATCGAGCGCTCGCGTGCCTTCGTGCCGGTCTACATCGATGGCGACAGCCCGGGCGCGCAAAAGCTCGGCACCCGCTTCAAGGTGCGCGGCTACCCGACGATGGTGCTGTTCAGCCCTGCCGGCGACGAGCTCACGCGGCTGCCCGGCGAGGTCGACGCGCAGCAGTACACGCAGGTTCTCACGCTGGGCATGAACGCGCAGCGGCCGGTGAAGGCGGTGCTGGCCGAGGCCCGCGCCGGCGGCAAGGGCCTGAGCGCCAACGACTGGAAGATGCTGGCCTTCTACTCATGGGACACCGACGAGCAGCAGATCCTGCCCCAGAAAGAGCTGCCGGCCGTGCTGAAGCAACTGGCCGCCGCCTGCCCGGGCGACACCGCGGGCGCCGACACGCGGTTGTTCCTGAAGGCGTGGGCGGCGAGTGATGGAAAAGCCAAACTCGATGCCGCGGCCCGCGATCGCCTGCTGGCGGTGCTGCGCGATGCCGAGCCCTCGCGCGTGCACATGGACGTGCTGAGCTACAACGCCGTGGAGCTGACGCGCGCGCTCAGCGCGCCCAAGACGCCGCAGCGCCAGAAGCTGCTGGAGGCTTACGACGCGAGCCTCGCCGGCCTGTCGAACGACGCGACGCTGTCGCGCGCCGACCGGCTGACGGCGCTGTATGCCCGTGCGCAGCTCGCCCACATCGACGCACCCAAAGACGCCAAGCCCACCGTGCCGCAGGCGCTGCTCGCCGACGTGCGCGACCACGTGGCCCACGCCGACCGCGAGACGACCGACGGCTACGAACGGCAGGCCGTCATCACCACCGCGGCCGACCTGCTCGAAGAGGCCGGCGTGCCCGACGAGTCCGACGCCTTGTTGAAGGCCAACCTCGGCAAGAGCCACTCGCCCTATTACCTGATGCTCGGCCTGGCAGGCAACGCGAAGAAGCGCGGCGACAAGGCCGAGGCCCTGCACTGGTACGAAGAAGCCTTCAACCGCAGCGAAGGCCCGGCCACGCGCCTGCAATGGGGCGCGACCTATGTGAACGCGCTGGTCGAGCTGGCGCCGCAGGACGAGCCGCGCATCGAGAAGGCCGCGCAGCAGGTGTTCACCGAAGCCGCAGCGCAGCCCAACGCGTTCTACGAGCGCAGCGCTCGCGCACTGAAGCGCGTGGGCGACAAGCTGGTGACCTGGCAGAAAGCGCCGGAGCACCGCGACGTGGTGAAGCGCCTGCAGGTGCAACTCGATGGCGTGTGCCGCTCGCTGCCGGAGGCCGACGGCCAGCGCAGCACCTGCGAGGGCCTGCTCAAACCAGCG
>Ga0307513_10006341_pt1 | contig 15484 bp, 6 predicted proteins | sample 15_EM_MG_FD_202174 | JGI IMG/M metagenome (GOLD analysis project Ga0307513, IMG submission 202174) | Populus trichocarpa ectomycorrhiza microbial communities from riparian zone in the Pacific Northwest, United States - 15_EM | ecosystem: Host-associated > Plants > Roots > Unclassified | place... | reverse complement strand
GTAACAAACATTGAAGGCACTATAGGTTGTTATCCTCATTTAGTGGGAAAATCTTCGGCTACAGATGAGCCATGGAGCTCTCCAGTGGAAACGAGAGAAATGTATCGTAAGCCCCATCGTTCGATATGTGGCCTTCAAGAATTAATGGAGTGATCAAAACAAAAACAATAAGAAAAAAAACATCATTATGATAAACTTGAATATTATTTCGAATATCAATAGTAGAATCTCGATTTTTCTTTAATGATGCCCTAGATATGATTACAGACTAACAAAACTACTATATTCTAACATAAAGGCTTTCTTTCTCAAAGTCATGCTTAATCTTGCATCGTCTTTTAAAAAGATTTCAAAGGTGGATGATGGATGTATTTTATTTTATTTTTGTTCTTTGGATGATTCTTGAATCAGAAAATCAGAAAAGTGTTTAAAACATGAAATACTCCTTCTTCTTCTTTTTTTAAAAAGAAAATATATTTATTATTATCTTATAATAGTAAAATACATGTCTTAATTTCATATAAAGATATATTGGAAGTGTCATATTAAAAAAAATATGCGGAGCTTTAATACTATATTAAGAAAGAGAAACAAGATACTAGAAAGGATAGATGTTTTGATTTTTTTTTATGATGTCATAAAAATCCAAGTGGTCTAGGATGAGGGTTACCGAGTTGGATAATCGGTTAATCAATTAATCCTAACAATTTCATCCATTTTTCCTAGTGAAGGTTGTTGATAACTTGCACGTGGTGCTTGGCAAACCAAGATGACTTATGGTTAGTATATGCAAAAGGTCTCATTTGGTAGATGTCGAGACTTTTAGATGCTTAAGTAAGTATATATTTAGAAAGAGAAAATACAATTATATTCTAGACAAAGATGCTCTTTATATATGCAGTAAAGAATGAATATTGTATTTATAACCCATGAGTTTTATCTTTTTGTGGAGAAGGGAAGGACTGAAAAGTCCTCTATTTTTGGTAATATTAATGGGGTAAAAATATCATTACACATCATTAATGAGATAACATAAATGGTAGGTCCCTTAATCTTTTGTATACCTATGAATATAAAAAAAATTATTACATCGGATATGAATGACTTATATAATTGTTCTAGATGGAGAGACATGGTGATTTATCATGTCTATAATACTTTTAATTTAGAGGATCATCTAAGAATAGATATGTAGCCTTAGAACCTGATAATTGTTGAATTCAAGTGCTTTGATCTGGCATTTTGTCATACCTATGTTATCCTGGGTTTGGCTGACTGGCCAACCCAAGTACTTTAGGCTTGACATGTTTGTCAGGCCCTTGTTACCTTGCTGAACCCAAGTACTTTAGGCTTCAAATGTTTGACTCATGTTACATTGGGCTTAGTTGACTGTTAAACCCAAGTCTTTTTTAATCTGACATGTTTGTTAGACTCATTTTGTTTTTAAAATCTTTTCTATTTTTTAAAATCTATAACTAAAAAATATTGGTTCATCAGTAGCGCTTGAGTATTTGCAACATAATAATATACGAAGACTTTAATTAATTTCTCGGTTTAGGTAAAGTGGTGAGTTTTGCTTGTATAAAAAGGGAATGAAAGTTGGAAAAGATGCAGAAAAATGTGCATCTGGACTGAAAGAAATTCTTTCAGACATAAAATACAAAAAATTTATACTTATTAAAATTCTAAGAGATTAAGGGTACCATGTCTATCATTTATAAAAATTCCTAAATGGCTGTATGGAACCTAAGAAGAGTGAACCTATACTTGGAAATTTTTGAGTGATTATAGGTTCCTTGGAGAGTTGGAGCCTATAGCTTTTCTAATATTGTCATGGGGCTTAAAAGCCCTTCACTAAAAAGTGGTCATCATGATCAAAAAAGATTTACGGAGCATGAGAGCCCCTCTACTAAAGAGTGGTGATTAGATAATGTTTATATTTGTACTAGGGAGATCAAATTCATCCCTTGGAGAGTGATGCAAATAATATCGGGGAGATCAAGTCCATAACTTGAACAATGATGCATATAGCACTAAGGAAACCTCATACCAATCCCTTGGAGAGTGGTGCATATAGCACTGGGAAGACCAAGTCCATCCCTTTGTAATTTGAGGGACTACTACCTTTTGAGAAATTAAGTCAATCCCTTCCTAGGAGAATCGCACATTCCTAGGATAATTGTGTTATTGCACTAGAGAGGCTTCAAATCCATCCCTTGGTAATTTGAGGGACTATTTCCTTTAGGGAAACTAAATTAATCCCTTCCTAGAAAAATTGCACATTCCTAGGATAATTGTGTTATTATACTAGGGAGGCTTTAGATCCATTCCTTTTTAATTTGAAGGACTACTGCCTTTAGGGAGACTAAATCAATCCCTTCCTAAGAGAATTACACATTCATAGGATAATTGTTCTATTGCACCAGGGAGGTTTCAGATTCATCCCTTGGTAATTTGAAGAACTACTACCCTTAGAGAGACTAAGTTAATCCCTTTCTAGAAGAATTGCATAACCATAGTATAAGTTTTGAGGGGCCATGAATTGTATGTGATTTTCCATGAATTTCTTGACAAGCTTCTATCTAGCAAGCCATAAAGTTATCTCTAGAGGGTATGTTCTCTTACTCCTCTTATCAAGGCTTCTAAGGCCATTGACTCAATCGATTCTTCTACCTTGAGCATCTCCTCGTTGATTCTCCTCAAATATGCCTAAATAAACTTGCCCTCTTGTTTGGTGTCGCGAGGAGCACGCAATGGGTCTGCCTCTTGAGATGTGTGTGTCAAAAAGGATGTTTTGGTATGATCATAAAGTTATGATTATAAGGTTCAGGAGTCGCCACCCAATATTACGATTACTAGGAAACCTATGGTCTACAAGAGTCCAAGTAAGGGACTGGTTGTGCTAGGAAAAGACGTATCACTCTTAGTGCACCCTACTTGAGATAAGTTGCATTGTCGTTTGATTGTTTTTCTAGGTCAAGTTTCTATTCGTTGGTCTCATCTATAAGGTTTAAGACAGATCTCTTTTCGTGAGAAAGTCTTTACCTTATCGAGTTAAATCCTAATTGTTCTAAAGTCTAAATTTTAACATCACATTTATTTTGCGTTCTGTATCTTTAATACCTGATGGTATACTTTACAATGTAATTCTATACCCCTAAATATTAAAGTCTACAGCTAAATCCTAATACTTTAAATATAAAGTGAACAAAATAATTAATGAAGGATTTTGATATTTTGGTCAAAACCTAACAAATAATCATAAAGTGGTTATAATATCCATTTTACATTTTAAAACATGAGAAAGATGCAGTTTTTGTTTTTTTTTTATGAAAATATGCTTGTAAAACTTTTAGAATTCGGTCGTATGCACAAAAACAAAATATTTTTTTGTTTTTTTAAGATGAAATTAATTTAAAAATGTTTTGATTTTTTAAAAATTTTCTAGTTTTTTAGAAAAGTTTTGAAGAAAACCAGGTATTTTAATACGAGATCTGTATCTTACAATGTAAATATACATTCCAATATTATACAAAATGGTTGGAAAAACATGTGAGGGGCCCAAAAATATTTTTAAAATGCCCTTTAAAAAATTAGAAAATTTTTATTATTTTTTAATAGTTCGATATTATTTATTATATACTGGGTTGGGCCTGACTAAACCATTTGAGCCAGACCCAACCGAGTCGAATTGGGCCAACTGTGGCCCAACAGACCTTGCCTCTCTGTTTTTTTTAGGTGGGCTGGACCTGGTTTAGAAACATGGGTTGGGCTGAAGCGAGTCCAACCCACAACGCAAATTAATTAAGCCATCACTACTTGCAAATTTTGCTTGCTGTGGCTTGTGAAGGGTGTGGGGAAGAAGAGAAAAAAAAAAAGGCATGGGGAAGGCTTACTTGGCTGGACAAATGGCCAGCAAAGTTCATGATGGTGTACGGAAGATCAACAAGTGGTTGGTGGCGGCGCTAGCAGTGAAGGCGTGATAATAAAAAAGAGGAAAACGAGGGTTAGCTGAGAAGAGAATTTTTTTTGGGAAAAGCTATTTTTTACCAAATTTGAGCTTCGATTTCTTCTCCCACAGGGCATGGAATCCACCCCTATTTATAGGGGGTGGAAGAGGAACACTTTGTTTTTTTAGGACAAATCTTAGCCCTTGATTCAGTTGGGAAGAATATCAATTGTTGGCTAAAAGTGACCATTATGAACTGTCAAATTCGATAGTTGAAGGTTGTCTGAGTTAGTCTCTTTGGGGCGGCATCATGACATATGTCGTGTCAATCAGCCAGAAACAACCATATCGGGGTATGGTCATGTGTCAGGTCATCATTTTTGTACAAATTTTGTTAAATGTACTAAAGATATGAAGTATTTAATGCCTTTGAAAAGCATTTAATGCCTTTGAAAAGTAGTCCCATGAGCAGTCATTTCGGGTGAAAAGGAATAACATAATAAACAGTACCAGATGATGTATCATCTAGTCTGTCTTTGTTTTTTTTTACTGTTCGGTCAATATGACGCCTTTTTGGTAAAAACATGTTATTTCATTTAAATGAAATGAAGTCAGTTTGGATTTTAGAGTTTTAATTTAGGAGTTTGGTCAAAGTTCAATTTGGACCTCCAATTTTGAATTTCTTTCAATTGCAACCCTAATTGACCCTAAACTTCTTATTTTATGCAATTTTGTCCCTACTGAACTTCAATATTAGCACTGAATTTCAGCATCTTTTTCATTGTAGTCCTTGGTTTCAGATTTATGTAAATTGACCCTCAATTTACCATTAAACTTTTAATTTTCTTTAATTTCACCCCTGATTTCAATCAATTAGGTCTCCCATAGTTCAATGCATTTTTCAAAATGGTCCTTGGCTGTGAATTTCTTTAATTTAACCCTTAATTGACCATTATACTTTCAAATCTCTTCAATGTCACCCCTGATTTCATTCAATTTTGCCCTCATAATTCGGCACTTTTTTTCAAAATGGTTCTTGGCTATGAATTTCTTTAATTTAACCCCTAATTGACCTTAAAACTTTGATTTTCTTGTGATTTTATCTCTGACTTGAACCAATTGACTTTGTAAAAGTTAAATTTGACCTCCTAAAATTTCAATCTTCTCAATTAAGCCCAAATTAGGCTTCCAAATTTAATTTTTCACCAATTAAACCCCTAATAAAAATCAATTCGCCCTATTTAAAGTATAATTATGTGCTTGCACCTAATTAAATCCTTCAATTGGACCCAAATTAATTCTTAAACATAATTAAACTTTAATTTGGCCAATTATTAAATCAAATTGACCTATTAGAAATCTAATTATGTCCTTAGGCTTAATTTTTATGCAGATTCATCCAATAATGATTTAATTTGACCTTAAATTTTTAATGTCTCTTTTGTTTTGGGTATAATGGGATACAATTAGGCTCTTGATTCCATCCAAAATTATAGCTTGATTTTTCTACACTTGGAATCCTTCTTTAGCCAACTTTTTCCATGTCGATAGTCTTCTTGCTATTATTATTTCTTTTTTTATTTTTATTTTGAAAAGAAAAAAGGTAAAAAATTTTAGGAATAACCAAAAACAGGTTATGACATTGGGCAACACTACAAAGTTATGCTAAAGTGTGCCTTCAACCACAAATCCAGATCGAGATCTGAATGTGTCGAAGGATCATCATCATATCTCTTATTCAATCGAGTGTTATATGTATTCTGAAAAAATAAAATTCAAAAAAAATTAAGAACTTAAAAAAAGTTGGTTAAAATAACATACGACAAAGTGTTAAACTCAATTATCCATCAGATGTTGCATCCTTTTTTTGTAGTCATTAGTCCACACATGTTTTTCTGCAAAAAGCTCCATTGGGCTTGGTTCACATCCAAGAACCATAGCCTGCAAGAGAAAATTGTTGTTAGTTAAATATATTTATAAAAAAAACAATAAATAAAAAAATAGATATAATTAAAAAAAATCTTACCATCCGTTTCGCATATGAAACGAACATAATTGAGTCACTAGTGCTCGTGGTTACAAAACTGTGAACATGATGGTTCTGGTTCTCTGCACCAGAGTGTGATTGTCACACGAAACATTCAGACATCACGTGCTAAATATATTCTGCCCACACGGCCTCCGAGATGTACGGTGGTTTGAGACCCTTCCAAACCATAATCTCCTTCCAACCTGGAAGTTCTCTTTCTTTCACATATTTTTTGTTTTTCTTTTGCGTCTCGTACTAAAAGCACACAACTTATATGGTACAAATGAATTGTTTGTTAGTAAATAAAAAGTAAAATTGACTAAAATGATTAAAAAAAATTATCTTGATTTCAATCTTACCTCATTATAACGTGATTCTTCCAAACCCTCCTTGCAATATTGTTGTCAACTCTATCCCATTTAAATTTATCCTTGCAGTTAATATTTGTAATAGAAAGATTTCATTAATAGGTTAATAAAATAACCAAATTAATATAATAAAAAAATATTTAACTCAATACTAACCTTGAATCTTTTGAACGATGCATCAATCATAGGTTTTCATTCAGAATATTTGAAAACCTAACTCCATCGAAACAATGGAATTTTCATTGATGATTTCATTTTCGATGTTATGATTCTGACAGCCTCAATGCTTGTGAACCTGAATTTGCATTCATTAATTTAAATTAATTTTTCAAAAATTATTAACATATCATTGTGAATGGAAAAAAAACTTACATTGAAAGTCGTTTTTTCACTAAGCCTGGTACTTTTGGGTTAATGGACCCTCCTTAACATGGCAACTAACTTTTATCTAGGTATCTACACAAATTAAAGAATTAAAGTATCGTAAACCATTCCTATTTAAAAACAATTCGGCAGCACCTCCCCTATATGTGAGACTACCTAAAAATTTTAAACCTGCAAATACACAAAAATTTAAATTGTATTGCCACAAACCAGTTGATTTTATTTCAATCTATGTCAATCGAATAATTTCAATTATGTTAATTTAACCAAATTTTTAATTAACAATGCTACAGCCATTTGTAAAATGATCATAAGAGGTAAATGTCGTACCCTCTCGAGAGCGCGACATTTACCTTTCATAGGTTTCTTTGCCCTTATATTATTAAGGGATAATGACTTATTATTTCTAGAAAAATATTTTGGATATTAACCACTTGAGGTTTCTTTATCAAGATATTAACAGTGAATAATAGAAAATTATTCCCAATAATATTTTGGATATTAATCCCTTTGGAATTTATTTATCCAAATATTAATAGTGGATAAAGACGAATTCCCTAAAAATAAGATTTTTCTATTTTTGAAATATTGGCCAACAACCTTTTTAATTTACAAATAGGTTGTAAAATCCAAAATGCAAGAAAATAATTTTTGTATTTAAGAAATCCATGCTAAAACACATTTTTGAAATCTTGAATTTTTTTTTTCAGAAAAAGAAATGTTCAAAATATTTTTAGGGTATTGGTTGTATGCAACACACAAGAAAACAGTTTTTATATTTTGTCAAAACACGAACATCATGATTAGATACAAACATCACAATTACACAAAAAAGACATACCCATCTATTCCAAAATTCACAAGAAGCCTAAAACAGTTCATCTCAAATAAACAAGATTCGACACACCAATTTAAACTCGAAGCCTGAACAAGCCTGACCCATCATTCTCTAAAATAAGGCACAAGTTTGTATGCACGAAAAAAAAACAAAAACAAAGTTCTGAAATTGAAATTATAATAGGAACCGTGAACCACCACCCATCTTTTTTTTATGATCTTGAAAAAATACCATGCTCGTTTCACATAAAAGGCAAGAACATATATTAAATACTAAGACCAAAAAAACAAAGTGTCTACTATCTCATTTTCACAAAACAGAGAGGTTTAAAACGTGAACCCAGAACCTGCTGAAAAACAACAACAAAAAAACCTTTAACTATAAAGGACCCTCCCTCATGTTTTTCACTCTCTCTTCTGCACCTATAAGCCACAACTATTCCTATACAACATTCCATCGCAAGAAGACGCTCGAGCAAAGGGAGGAAGGGATGATAAAGACCTTTAAAGCTCACAAGAAAAGAATACACAACTTTAACATAAACAATAATCCAACTCAAAAGCCATGGAAAGGACAGTGGATAACCATACTACCTTTTGTCCCAACAGAAAAATAACATCTAGAGCAAAGGAAGAAATAGGTTCTGGAACATAACAAACCACAACTGCAAAGTTTGAATATAGCAAGGAAGAAGAAGCTGGAAACTATACATGCAGATCTTACTTGTAAAAAATAAAGTACAAACCGATGTGCAGTCCCTGCTTGTTTTGCTTTTGGTGATCTTAATAAACCTTACTCTTTTTTGTTGTTTAATTCTTTTTTCTACTCTCCGCCTCCTTCCTCTCCTATGTTTTCTCTCTTGCCTTGCTACCTTTTCTTCTTGTTACCCTCTATTTTTCTTTCTCTCTTTTTGTTTACCTGTTTCCTCTCCCTCTCTCGTTTCTTTCTTCTTCTTCTTTTTTCCTCCATTAGGTCAGCAGATGAGGCATATATATAGCTTATACATAGCTCTATTTAGGAAAGACTCATTACACTAATCTAGGATATAATCTCGGCTGATTTACAATCAAATAAAGCAAATTAGGAAACTAAAATATTATGTGATTTCTATTCTGTGATTCCAGTAATTATTCTTCACGCTAACACTCTCATCCCAGCCGTCTGTGTTAAGGATAGAATCCCAAGCATTAAATGCTCTCTGGAATATATCGATGACCTTAATCCATCGGTGTATTTGTTGGTATTTTGAAGTTTATTGGTATTTTTATTTATGTAAAATAGATTTGGTTGCTAGATTGTACTGCATTCCTTATCTATCTATCCTATAAATACTTAAAATCATAGCAACAACACACAGCACAATAACACCAGTTTTGTGTAAAATATCAAAATCATGTAAAATTAATGTTTCCTTGTCATTTAATAATAAATTAACATCATTATCATTACATTAAAGTTGATTTTGTCCATAAATATTATATTACAATTTATGGCATTACACATTCGTCTTATGCAAATTAATCATAAGTATCTTCTTCTTCTTCAATTTTGTCAGCTCCATCGCAATCTTTTACATTGATTTTATTGTTATCATCATCTTTATTAACTTATGTATGTCCAATGGTTCTTAAAATATCATTTAACTCCTCAACCTCAACATCAATAAAAGTATTCTTGGCAATGTGAAAATTTGAATTGTCTTTTAAGTCATTAGACGGAACAACTTAATATGGATCAACTAACTCATCTCTCATAGTTAATTCATCATTGCCATCCTGAACAACTTGGATTTGATTTTTATTATGGATAACCAATCAACTCTTGAACAATCCTTTTTAAATGAATGAGTGTATGTTTAATAAATTTGCTGGTATTGTTTGGCAAAAACAAAAACATCATCGACGTTACAGAGTCTAGACTTTGTATTAATTTTAACGAAACCATGATGAGAATCTATTGTGATTCCTCTACCAATAGTATCACACCAATAGCATTTGAATAAAAAGATTTTATTCTGCTCGCTATAATATTGCAATTTAATGACAACTCCTAACTTCTCATAGTAGTCAACTTCAAACTCATTTTAAGTCGATCCCTTAACACAGATCCCACTATTATATGTCTTTCTACCTTGACCATACTTTTTAGTATTAAACACATGTTCATTGATGAAATACTTGTTATAGAACCCAGCTTTCTTTCAGGACCAAAACATAGTAAATTTAAAGTAACACTAGTATTCATTCCCAATTGATAAACCTGGTACATGAATTACATCTTTATCACAGTTAACAAGAAAAGTGTAACAAAATTAAGTATCCTGAGAGATAACAATGATTAAACAGTCTTTACATGTGTTCTGAACCACGTGGAAAAATGTTCACCTTGTCATCGAAAGATTTAGGATTCAGTCAGCTATGAATTTTTAGACAGTAAAAATTAATGATTTTGCCTACAAAGAATTTAAGAATCTATTAGTTTATGATAGTATAAGCAATAAGTTGTTTGAAAGTAACTACATGTGGAGTATTATACGTACTGAATAAAAGGTCTTAATTCATCGTAGTTAAATAACGCATAATTATGTGCTTATCTGAATTCTATTTCTGTCAAATATCTTCTCCTTGCAATATTTTTTGGTACAGGTCATCCAGGATGGTAGAATATTAACAAGTTCTCACTCGAAAGCACTTCCCCATAGTCGTCATGCTTTGGAACGCAGTTGATTCTTGTTCTCAAGTGAGGGTCGAAATAATACAAGATAAATATTGAGATCTTTTCGACAATATAAGCCTCGCATATTGAAGCCTCAATAAACACCTTGTTTTTTACTTTTCTCTTAAGGTTTAACAAGTATTTGTATGGAGTTAGATGAATGTTTTAAATTTTTTAAAAAAGTTAATGGAATGTTAATTACGATGCATGTGTAATCTCTAACCTCTTGAATAGATACATCCATCTATATTGAACTAGGCCTCCAACTTTTGCCTTAAATGGTAGATGTATGGGTAGATACTCTATTAAGTCGAAAAATGATGGAGGAAATATCATCCCAAGTTTGCAGATGGTATGGACAATGTTCATTTCAAACCTCTTTGTGAGTGCATCTTATATATATTAATTTTTTGTTTTGTAATAAATCCCTATAAGCTAATGGAATGAGTGTTTGCATAAACACATGGCAATCATGACTCTTCATTCCATACAATCTGCAATCCTTCAAATTCACCAACCTTGATATGTTCAAAGCCTTCCCATCAGAAAAACGTTGACTTTTATACCATTAGTAGACAAGTAATCGTGCATTCTAGTCTAAAACGAAGCTGGCTTTTGGCTTTGCAACCCGTAACCCATCATAAACTAACTCTGTAATTTTATGATAAAAAAAAATGATATATTCATTCTAGCCTTAATGTTGTTCTTTGTCTTTCCTTTCATATTCATAATCGTGTTGAAAATATTTTCAAGCATGTTCTTTTTAATATGCATGACATCAAAGTTATGGCGGAGAATATTGGTCTTCTAATAACAAAACTTCCAAAAAATACTTTGTTTTACCCATTTATAGGTCAATCCAAAATCAAGATACTTCTGTTTACCGGATTGAAAACCAAATACAATGTCATCATACTCTGACACCACGTCATACAATTCATCACCTGATGGCAGTGGTAATGTAACATCCTTTTCAGGTCTGCCAACAAAAAAGTCACATTTATGTACTTGTGATCCATTGGAAAGAATCATCGTTGGCAATAAAAAAAAAGATGTTTTACCATCATTTGTTAACATGAAGGCCTTGTTATTTTCCATACAGTATAGACATGCTAGTTTTTCATGCATGCCCCAACCAGAAATCACTATATACACAGGAAAACCATTGATGGTCCACATCAAAGTTGTCTTCATCTGAAAAGTTTGTTTCCTCGATACATCATGTCGCAGGGTCGCCCCGCAACGTCGTCTGGCAACGACGGAGGCTTTTGTCGTGCCTCCTGATGAGGTGTGGTGTGTTGGGAAGGGTTTTTGGATTTAATCATAAAATTATGATTAATGTTTAGGAGTCGCCACTTAGTATTATGGTCACTAGGAACCTATGGTCTGCAAGAATCTGGGTAAGGGACGGGTTGTGCAAGGGGAAGACGCATCACCCCCAGTGCACCCTACCTAAGGTAAGCTACATTGTTGTTTGATTCTTTTTTTCTAAGTCGGGTTTCTATTCATTGGTCTTTTCTGAGGTTCAAGGTAAATTTCTCTTCATGAGAAAGTTTCTACCTTATTGGGTTAAATCCTAACCATTCTAAAGTCTGAATTTTAGCATCGCATTTTTACACCTTGTATCTTTAATACCTGAGGGTGTACTTTATCGTGTAATTTTACACCCCACATATATTAAAGTCTACATTTGCACCTTGGAAAAAAAAGGTTGAAAAAGGTTTTTGATATTTTGGCCAAATCCTAATGGATAATCATAAACTGGTTAAGATATCCATTTTATGTTTTAAAATATGAAAAAGATGCAATTTTTGTTTTTATAAAGATATGCTTGGAAACATTTTAGGATTTGGTTGTATGCATGAAAAAAAAATATTTTTTTTGTTAGAAAAGGGAAATTAATTTAAAAGTTTTTTGAGATTTAAAAAAAAAATGTTTTGAATTTTAAAAATAAAATATTTCGGAGAAAACCGGGTATTTAATACCGGATTTGTATTTTACAGTGTAAATATACAACCCAAAATTATGCAAAATTGGTAGAAAAATATTTGAGAAAATCACAATTTTTTTGAAATGATTTTTGAAAATTTTTGGATTTTTTTTGTTTTAATATTATAATATATATTGAATATACATGAGCTGGGCCAAGCACAGCCCCCAGAAAATATGGGCCAATATGGGCCTAAATGTTTGGGTCGATCTTGGCCCAACAAAATTTTCTTTCTTTTTTTTTATTTTTTGGGGTCGGGCTGGACCCAGCCTGACACTTGGGCTGGGCCAATACTGGCCCGGCCCAAAGTCAATGTTAATTATTTGCAGAACGTGAACAGTGGTTCACGTTCTACATGCAACTGAAATGGTTACAGAAAATAGAGGTTGATGGAGGAGCGGCTCACTCGAAGCAAGAGTCTCGGTCGTGATCAAGAGGCTTAGCTGGTGGTTCTGGTGGCGTTTCTGCGAGGAAAGGTGGTCGGAGTCATTCACGGGGAGAAGAGGAAGATTTCTGCAGAAGTGAGAAAGAGGAAGAAATGGTGGCTGTTTTAGGCGTGGGGGTGGCCGACTTGTGGTTAAGCTAGCTACCTGTGGTGGAGCTGGTGGTGGCTGAAACGGCAAAGAGAGAGAGGGAGAGAAAAAACTGCAGAAACGAGGGGCAGAGGGGCTGGTTTTTGGCCGACTTTGGACTCGATTTTCTCCTCTCTCAGACCCTGAAATCCACATCTATTTATAGGCGGTGGAAAAGGGCAGTCTTGTCTATATCGGGGGAAAATTGCAGCCATTGATTCAGTTAGAAAGGATCCCAACCGTTGGTTCAAAGTAGGCATCCTGAGTTGTTAAATATACAGGAAAAGGCTGACTGAGTTAGCCTCTTTAGGCCGGCACCGATGGGTTGTCATTCAGCCTGAACAGGCCATATGCGGTTGTAAAGAAAGTGTAGAAGATCTTTTTCGTGCAAGATTTGTCAAATTTGATGGACTTAGATGCATTAAATGCACCTACAAAGTAGCTACCCAGGCAACATTCTCGGGCATTAAATGCATTGACCCTAAACTTTTGATTTAATGCAACTAAACCCCTGATGAATTACTGTTTGAGCCCCGGATTTATGCACCTTTTGCAATATGGTCGTTAGTCTCGGATTTATTCAATTTAACCCCTAATTAACCATTAAACTTTCAATTTCTTTAATTTCACCCTCAGTTTTTGTCAATTAAACCCCTATAGTTTGGCGTATTTTGCAGATTGGTCATTGGCTGTGAATTTTGTCAATTCAACCCCTAATTAACCCCAAAACTTCAATTTTCTTGCAATTTGGCCCCTGATTTCATTCAATTAACTTGGTAAAAATTAAATTTGATCTCTTAAAATTCCAAGCTTCTCAATTAAGCTCAAATTAGGCTCCCAAACTTAAGTTTTCACCAACTAAGCTCCAAATAAAATTAATTTGACCCATTTAAAGTATAATTAAGTCCTTATACTTAATTATATCCTTCAATTGGACCCAAATTAATTCTTAAACATAATTAAAATTTAATTTGACCCGTGATTAAATCAAATTGGCTTATTAAAAATTTAATTATGTCCTTGAACTTAATTTTTATGCAAATTCGTCCAAGAATCATTTAATTTGACCTTTAATTTACATTGTTTTTTCATTTTTTGGCATAATGAGGTGCAATTAGACCTTGAATTTCCTTCGAAATTGCAACTTGATTCCCCGGCTTGCCTTCTCCACGTTGCCAACCTTTATTTTTTTTCTTTTTTAATTTTTATTTTGAAAAAAATGTGATTTTTAGGGAATAACCGAGAATTGGGTTATGACACATTATATGTCAAAGCCCTAAATGACCTTAACTGCTTCAACTCATCAATCAATAGACGAAGATAAACATCTATTTCTGAGTTGTACTATTATGACCTAGTATGACCTTAGATAAAAACATGAACTTCGGTTTTATACACATCCCTGGTGGCAAGCTGTAAATTGTGAGTATCACCGGCCAACAAGAATAAGGAGTAACAAATGACCCAAATAGATTGAATTTTTCTGTACATAACCCAAGATGCACGTTACTTAATTCCACTAAAAACTAAGGATGCACCCTATTAAAAAATTTCCAAGCTTCACCATAAAAAAGGCGCACCATCACTCCATCCACCGTTTCATATGAATGATGTTATATCATATACTCAGCAATCTTTAGTGACATGAATAACCTTTGCAATCTATGTGTGATTAGGAAGTATCTAAGTTTTCTTATGTGACAAGAGTCCTTCCCTTGCTAGTTCTGGGTTTATAACGAGCATGTCCACATGTTTTGCACACGGTCAACTCTGTATTTTCAAAGTAGTACACCATGCAAAATTTTGAAAACGTGTCATTTTTTTAGTATTCTAGGCCGAGGGGTGTTATCATGGATTTAGCAGCATAAAAGTTATCTTTCAACCTATTCCTTTCAGGTAAAATATTTTTCGCTCATTCAATAATTTTTCCATAACCGGCCTCACTCAACTCATGATCTGACTTGATGGTGAACACTCATGCAACGACCGATAATTTACTGTGATTTGCGCACCCATCTCATAATAGTTCATCAGAGTCTTTCAAAAGATCAAATAACTTGGTCGCGTTTGCATGAGGTTCTTCATTTACTTTTGGACATTGACTAACATTACCCTGATTCATTCTCATCACATCCATAACTATATTCCTATAAGGATTACTATTTTCATCTACAACTTCATACACGTTACTAGAACTAGAAGTTGACCCAACCATCCTTTCTACCTTGGTCTCGTGAGGAACATATGATTTTCAACATAGGTATCACTTTATGAACCTTTTTTTTTTGTAAAAGATGCATCGTTACAGCATCAAGATCAAGAAACTTTTTATTTTTACACCTCTTACATAGACATTTAATATCGCCTCCACTAATATTTCTCCGATTAGATAGTGTGTAATTAATAAAACCTTGAACTCCATTACAATTATCCATCCTACATAACCCTTTGTGTGAATCTTGATACATCCATGAACGATCATCTATTACTTATGTCAAACCTATATTTAAGATTATTTATTTAAATAATCTTGATACATCTATAAAGCCTTTTGAGAATTTGAAGGACAAGGAGCATTAATTTGCTTTTAGATATTTTTAAATAAATAAGCTTATTTAACGGGTCCATTTTATATTTTG
>Ga0307513_10006340_pt1 | contig 15487 bp, 12 predicted proteins | sample 15_EM_MG_FD_202174 | JGI IMG/M metagenome (GOLD analysis project Ga0307513, IMG submission 202174) | Populus trichocarpa ectomycorrhiza microbial communities from riparian zone in the Pacific Northwest, United States - 15_EM | ecosystem: Host-associated > Plants > Roots > Unclassified | place... | reverse complement strand
AAGGACTCGCCAAAGATTACATCATGCGCTCGGCGGAAGAGTCTTTGAAGCGTCTCCAAACCGACTACATCGACCTCTACCAGTCGCACCAGGACGACCCCGACACGCCGCAGGAGGAGACGCTGGATGCCTACGCGCGGCTCATCGAACAGGGCAAGGTCAGAGCCATCGGCGCGTCGAACTTCAGCGCGGAGAGACTGTCTCAAGCGTTGCGGCTTAGCGAAGAGCGGAGCCTGCCCAGGTACGAAAGCCTTCAGCCTCTCTACAACCTTTACGACCGGGCGGACTTCGAGCAGAGTTTGGAGCCGTTGTGCCTCGAAAAGAATGTGGGGGTGATCGGCTACTACTCGCTGGCGAGCGGCTTCCTCACGGGCAAGTACCGCTCCGACAGCGATCTGGCTAAAAGCGCGCGTGGCGGTGGGGTGAAGAAGTATCTCGATGAGCGCGGTTTTCGCATACTCCATGCGCTGGATGAAGTAGCCCGGCGTCAGGAGTCGACTCCGGCGCGCGTCGCGCTCGCGTGGCTCATCGCGCGACCGAGCGTCACAGCCCCCATTGCCAGTGCGACCAGTCTTGAGCAACTGCACGACTTGACTGAAGCCACGAAACTCGAACTGGACGAAACCTCTCTGTGGTTGCTGAACGAGGCGAGCGCCTAGCGCACGAGAGCAAGGGGTTGATCATCGGTGAGGGGCTAGACCCTGAGACGCTGAAGTCCGTGCGCGCCCTCGTCGAAGATGAGAAAGGGTCAGGTTGCACACAAAACATAAAAAGAGTTGTAACCGCAATGAGGAGGATTCGCCGATAGCGTAAGCACGCACCGGCGAATCCTTCCGAAAGTTCCACCGCACCTGTTTAGTTCCTTCTCCGCCGCGCCTTCCGTTTCTTATGATAATGATAGGCGGTGCCCCCTGCGGCTCCCGCGCCTGCGCCGATGAGCGCGCCCTTCTTGCCGTTGATGAGCGCGCCTGTGCCCGCGCCAATCGCTGTCCCGATGCCGATGCGTTTAGCCGCCTTGGCTTTTCCCGCCTGCGGGTTGCGGCGGCGGCGTCTTTGCGCTGCTCCGGTGTCCACCATTGCCCCCAGCAGCAGACAGGCGATCAGCATCAATGAAACGAAACTAAGTCTCTTTCTCGAATGCATACTTTATCCTCCCTGAGAAGTAATTTGAATCCTGACCCTTTGACTTGAATGTCATTAGCTCATTGATCAATACCTTACATATTATGATTCGTGAAACGTTTAAAAACAAAATGCCGCGATTTATCGTCGCGGCATTTTCAAGTCGGGTTGATGTTGTTTAGTTTGAAGACGGCTTAGGGTCTGCCGAAGATTTCGCCGAGGATGCTACCGACGCCGTTGCTCGAATTGTTCCTGCGGTAGCCACCATTGTTGTAACCGTCATACTGACGATAACCGGCGTTATAGGGCAGTGTTGCAAAAATAGCCTTTCAGCTATTATCCCTCTCTCATGTTCTCTCAAATCGCGTCGTCAGGTCTATTCATGAATCGTAACTCCTCGCTCTTCAAATGGCGTCACTACGCCCCGGACGTCATCCTTTTATGTGTTAGATGGTACTGTCGCTATCAATTATCTTATCGAGATATTGAAGAGATGATGCGTGAGCGTGGACTAGAGGTAGATCACTCAACTGTCTTTCGTTGGGTCCAAAGATACGCCCCAGAAATCAACAAACGCATCAGACAACATCTGAAGATGAGTGGCACGTCCTATCGAGTGGATGAAACCTATATCAAGGTTGGGAAATCATGTAAGTATTTGTATCGCGCCATCGATAAAGAAGGCCAGACTATTGAATTCATGCTCTCGGCTAAACGCGATGTTTCCGCAGCAAAACGGTTCTTCAAGAAGATGATGAGAGCAGATCATCGGAGGCTTCCGTTCTCCATCTCTGTGGATAAGAACGCTGCTTACCCTGATGCATTCACATCATCGCAAGAGGATAAGACACTGCCAGCAGATTGTCTGTTAAGGTGCGTGAAATATCTGAACAATGTGATTGAACAGGATCACCGCTTCATCAAAAAGAAGGTGCGAGCCGCACAATGCTTTAAGAGGTTTCACACAGCGGAGCGAACCTTAGAAGGCATTGAGGCAATGAACATGATGAGGAAAGGACAGGTTAAAAGGTTAGCCGGAAGCGATGCACAGGGGCAGGCGAAGTTCGTCGCTTCGCTCTTTCAGATTGCCGCCTGAGAATGAGTCGCTCGTGACCTTCTACGCTCTGAAATAATTTTTGCAACACTGCCTTCTCACACGGTCTGTTGTTTCATTGGGTGCAACAATGCGCTCCCGGCTAGATCGGTTTCTCAAACAATCACCCAATGTCTACACATAGACGTCCACTGTCCTCAAAAGTAGACACTTGAATACTATATCCTAAAGACGGCATGGCAACTTGAGGAAGAAACTACGCCTTGTAGCATCAAGGAATACGGCATGATAGTTGCGACATTTTTATGAAGCCCAAGATAAGAGAGTCGATGGTCGGAGGTTATTATACCGGACGTGTAATCAGCTTATCTATCCAAGTTGAACCCGCCTTTTAATTAGCTTGGAGGCAGAGTGTCGCCGCGACTTAGATAACAACGCGACACGAGAAGTAACACATCTTTCTAGCTCGGCGAAGTCTCATCCTTCGTCCTTCTACTGATCACGGGTCACCTCACAAATGGATCAGAGAACCCTCGTCGTCATCGCTTACATGCAGAATGATCTGCGGCACGGCTATACGCTTTGCGAGATGGCTCGCCTGGTAAATCTCTCACCTTCTCGACTAAGGCACCTGTTCAAATCCGATACTAATATGACTCCGACTCAGTATTTGCAAGCCTTGAGAATGAAAGAGGCCAAGCAACTTCTGGAAACCACCTGGTTAAGAATTAAAGAGATCGGCAATATGGTGGGAATTGCAGGGCAGAGCCATTTCGTGCGTGAATTCAAGCGGGTCTATGGATTCACACCAGCTGCTTATAGAGCAGATTACAGGCGAAGTCTTAAGTCCTCATGTGGCTTTAATGGCGCGAGAGTAGTTTTAGATAATAAATAGCCACATTGGGCTATTAAAAGCTCTTGCACCGTAAAAATGTTGACTATATATTTGCAGCGTTCTCACGACTGTTGATTGCAGATTTAGATTCGTCCGATGTTTGCGTGCACAGACACGCCACCTACGACTATTGAGTAGTGTTGCAAAAAATATTTTGGCCCCAATTAGGTGTGCTGAATAATGAACTGCTAGCTCAATATCTTGTGTGGATGAAAAGTTTTTGCAACGCTGCCTGTTTATGATCCACTTTCGCATTTCTCCAGGGGATCCCCTTACGATCCTCTTCACGTAACTTTTACACCTAACAGCAGGTGCTCAAATCCGTAGATTTAAACCCGACACCTGTTGCCGCTTCCATCCCGCTCGTATCAGCACGAGAAAATAGGGCAGCCCATTTCTCATATTCAACATTAAAGATGTGATCTTGCTGGTACTCCACCAGTCTGAAATTGCAAGTTATAGCGACGCTATAACATTAGCCGCTCACTTTCCTCACTTTCAGTCGTGAAGGGCCATTCGATTTCGGCACAGGCGAGCGCGTTTTTCCCATATAGGAGACTTACAGATGTTTCATTCCCTTTTAGACCGGAAGTTTGTGAGCCGCGCGCGTGTCGTGCGCCGCGTGGCTTTGATCGTCAGCCTGTTCGCCGTCGCTGCCCTTCCTTACGCTAATGCGGGCGCGTGGCAGGAGAAAGAGGTCCGGCCACGTAAGGCGCAACCCGCCGTTAAGGGACAGGCCAACATCGTCAATGACGCGGAGTTCGTCCCCGGCGAAGTGCTGGTGCGTTTCCGCACCGAAAAGGCGGCCAAGACGGCGGAATCGGTTCCAATGCCGCTCCGTGCGGAAGATGGCGGGGGAGTGGTTTTTGAACGGTTTGGCGGCACAGACATAGTGCTCGGGCTGCGCGTTGCCAAAGTTAACCCGGCGCGCACGCTTGAAGCAGTCGCCGAAATCGCGAGCCGTCCCGACGTGCTCTACGCCGAACCGAACTACATCTGGCGCGCCGAGCGCACGCCGAACGACCCGCGTTATGTGAGCGGCGAGATGTACGGCTTGAACAGAATCAACGCCCCCACTGCGTGGAACACGACCGGGGGCAGCCGCAACGTCGTCGTCGGCGTGATAGACGGCGGTGTGGACATCAACCACGATGATTTGAAGGCGAACATCTGGACAAACCCCGGAGAAGTGCCCGGCAACGGGTTAGACGACGATGGTAACGGCTTCGTTGACGACATTCACGGCTGGGACTTCCACAACCACAACAATTCCGTCTTCGACAACGAAGGCAGCGACCACCACGGCACGCACGTCGCGGGCACCATCGGCGCGAAGGGCGACAACAACATCGGCGTCACGGGCGTCAACTGGGATGTCAGCATCATCTCGATCAAGGTGCTCGGCCCCAACGATGGCTCGGTTTCAAACATCATTGAAGGCTACAACTATGCGCGTATGATGCGCCAGCGCGGCGTCAACCTGCGCGTGCTGAACAACTCCTACGGCGGCCCCGGCAAGTCGCTGGCCGCGCTCGATGCCATCAATCAACTCAACAACGCGGGCATCCTCTTCGTAACCGCCGCCGGCAACGATGCTCGCGACAACTTCAGCGTCCCCCAGTACCCCGCGAACTATGACGCGGCGAACGTCATCGCCGTCGCCTCCACCGATAGCGCCGAAGGGCTTTCCGATTTCTCAAACTTCGGTGCGCGCCTCATCAGTATCGGCGCACCCGGCACAGGCATCTTGAGCACCACGCCGAACAACACTTATTCAATCTTCAGCGGCACTTCGATGGCCTCGCCGCACGTTGCGGGCGCGGCCGCGCTCATCTGCGCCGCCAACCCCTCCATCACGACGGCGCAACTGCGCGGCGTGCTCGTCTTCACCGGCGACCGAATCCCCGCGCTCGAAGGCAAGACCACCACGGGTCGCCGCTTGAACGTCGCTAACGCCGTCGCGAGCGCACTTGAGAACGACACGACCACGCCCGCTTTCCCCGGCAACTTCCGCGTGACCGGACAGAATGGGCGCAACGTCACGCTGGCATGGACTGCGCCCGGCGACGACGGCAACACTGGCCCAGCGGCAGCCGACTACGACTTCTTCTTCTTCAGCCAAGGGACGCAGGCCACAACTTTGCTGCCTTCGACGACGGTCCCCGCCCCGGCGGGCACGCAGCAATCGGCGGCGGTTAATGTGCCGTTCTTAAACTTCAGCGGCACGATCGAACTGCGCGTCTACGACAACATGGGCCACAGGAGCAGCGCGTTCGTTAATGTCGCGATCCCGGTTAATTCCGGTAGCGACCCTTACATAACCGCACTCAGCGCAGCGCCCGGCCTCTCTCCCATGACGGGCACCAGCCTCGTTACTGGCGACGACAAGTACGTCAGTTACGACTTACCCTTCGCGTTCCCCTACTACGGCGTGAGCCGCAGCAGCCTCACCGTCTCGACCAACGGCGTGCTCTACTTCTCCACGCCGCCGCGCCGGGACAACGGCGACGCCGACGACGTGCCCAGTTCCGTCGCCGCCTTGCAAGGGCAGGCGATGATCGCGGGGCTGTGGGAGGACATCGACATCAACGTCGGGTTGCGCGCCGACAGCGGCATCTTCGTGACGCAGCCGGACGCCTCGCGCATCATCTTCCGTTGGCAGGGCGTGACGTTTCTTTCGCCGCACGTCAACGTGAATATGGAAATTGAGTTGCGCAGCAACGGCATGATCCAGATGCGTTACGGCGATAACCCGCGTGTCTTCCCCGTCGTCGGCATTTCCGGCGGCGAGCCGGACGCCTACGTGATCCCTTCGCACACGCGCGAACCTGTCAGTGCGAGTGTGCAGCCCATCAGCCTGTCGAGCGCGCAGACCGTGACCTTCTCGCCGCGCGCCTCAACGGTGCAGACGATCAGCGGGCGAGTGACGCAGGGCGGAGCAGGACTAAGCGGAGTCACCGTGACACTCAGTGGAGCACAGTCTGCAACAGCGATCACTCCAGCCACAGGTGAGTTCTTTTTCGGGAACCTCCATAACGGGGCCGGTTACACCGTGACCCCCTCGAAACCGGGCTACACCTTCACGCCTCCCACCATAGGTTTTGCCACCAACGGCCTGGAACCGCTGACGGCCAACTTCACCGCTACCTTGCAGACAGACACGGGCGTCTGCGCGCAGAACCAGCTGATCAATTTCGGCCAGACGATCAGCGGATCGCTGGCTGGGGACGATTGCGTAAACCCGTTCAGGAACGCGCGTGCTGACGAGTACACCTTCAACGGCGCGGCGGGGCAGCAAATCTCCATCTCGATGTCGTCAATTAATTTTGACACCTATCTGTTTTTGCTCAAGCCGGACGGGACGATGCTTGCAGAAAATGACGACATAGCTGGTAGCTTAAATTCGCGCATCCCTCCCAGCGGCTTCATCGTCCTGCCCTTCGCCGGCACCTATTCGATCCTCGCCTCTTCCTTCTCACCCGAGGCGCGCGGCGATTACACCCTGACGCTGAGCAAGAGTGTGCATACTATCAGCGGGCAGGTAACAGGCGGCGGTGTCGGCCTGAGCGGCGTCACCGTGAGTGTAAGCGGGGGGGCATCAGCCACGACGACGACCGATGCGAACGGTAACTACTCATTTACCGGCCTTCCCTCGGGCGAAAACTACACAATCACGCCGAGTAATACTGCGCTGTACAGTTTCACCCCCCAAACTTTGACCGCGCTCCAAGGCAACCAGTTGGTAGATTTCAACGGCACCCTGCTCATCATCATCAGCGAGTTCCGCTTCCGCGGGCCTGCCGGGGCGACGGACGAGTTCGTTGAACTTTACAACCAGACCGATCAAACTATAGACATTAGTGGTTGGACGCTCGTCTCCGGCGGCACGCCACTCCATATGGTCATCAGCGGTTCGATCCCCGCACGCTCGCATTACCTGATCACGGGCGCAAGTTACAGCCTGCCGGCGGCCTCCGATGGCGCGCTCCGTGTGGACATCCCTGACAGCGCCGCCGTCGCCTTGTTCAACAACTCGACGAACTTCGCGACCGGCACGCGCCTCGACGCCGCCGGCTTCAGCACGGCGGCCTCGCTCTACATCGAAGGCGGCGGCCTCTCGCCCGCCAGTGGTATCACAACTGACAGCGAACACGCCTTTGTGCGCAAGCTGACGACCGGCACTCCGCAGGACACAGATAACAACTCCGCCGACTTCGTGCTCATCGCCACCAACCCGCTTGTAGTCGGCAATAACGCCGTCCTCGGCGCGCCCGGCGCGGAGAACCGGACGAGTCCCACACAGCACAACGCTGCGATCACGGCCTCGCTTGTTGACCCGCAGTGCCCCGGGTTCGGTTCGGCGACGAGCGGCTGCGCCCGCGTGCGCACGGCGGCGGGAGCCAACCCGACGACCGCGCAATTCGGGACGTTGCGCATCCGCCGTAAGTTCACTAACACCACCGCCGCGAACGTGACGACGCTGCGCTTCCGCGTCGTCGGCATCACGACGCTGGGCAGTCCCGGTGCGGGGAGCGGGCAGGCCGATCTGCGCTTGATCACATCTTCCCCCGCCGACTTTAACGTCACGCTCACCGACGGGACGGTCGTACCCGTCAAGGGCACTCAGGTTGAGACACCAGCGGCTCAGCCGAACGGCGGCGGTTTCAACTCAACTGTCATCACCATCACGACGGCGACGCCGATTGCGGCGGGCGCCTCGGTCAACGTGGAGTTCACGCTCGGCGTGCAGCAGGAAGGGGCGTTCAGCTTCTTCGTCAACGTCGAGGCATTGACCGCACCTCCCAACGCCGACGCACTCGAAGCGACGAACGCTGACGCGACGAAGCGTGCTGACTCACGCAGGGGGCAGTAGAGGACAGCCAACCGGATTCGCCCGCTCCCCGACAGGCGAGATAACTGGTGAAGGCGAAGAGGCCGCAGGAGCAGCGAGGGCTCCCGCGGCCTCTTCGTATACTGACTACACAGGGTTGTAGTGCAAACGAGAAGACTAGTCGATAATCAGCGTCATGCATCAACTCTCACCCTCAATCTTCCGTGGCCGCCACTTCGACCGCGCGATCATCATTCTCTGTGTCCGTTGGTACATCACCTACAAACTTAGTTATCGTGATTTGGTAGAAATGATGGACGAGCGCGGGGTAGATATATCTCATACTACTATCCTAAGGTGGGTTCAACGCTACGTCCCAGAGGTCGAGAAACGCTGGCATCGCTATTCTCGCTCGGTCGGCACTTCGTGGCGAGTAGACGAGACTTACATTAGAGTCCGAGGGCGGTGGACATACCTCTATCGCGCCATCGATAAGCAAGGACTCACTGTTGATTTCTTGTTGAGCGAGCATAGCGATATAGCAGCAGCTAAGCAGTTCTTTACCAGAGCGGTTGAGCGACACGGTGCTCCCGAAAGAATAACGCTCGACGGCTACCCTGCGACACATGCAGCGGTCGCTGAACTGAAGAAGCGTGGCGTGCTGCATCTTAAGACGAAGATATGGACAAGCAAATACTTGAATAACATCATTGAGCAGGATCATCGACGAGTGAAGCAGCGCATTTATCCGATGCTGGGATTCAAGAACTTCAGGAATGCAACAATCACGATTAGCGGGATAGAGCTAGTGCAGAAGATCAGGAAAGGGCAATTCAACATCACTGAGTTTAAGAGCGGGATAAAGTTACCAATGCCGCAAGTGTGGGATGCAGTAATTGTCCCTTGATGCGAGATACCCTGAGGCAGTCGTATGCACTTGCATACTATTTGCACCGGAACCGAACTTTGGTCGGGCTACCGCCGACGCAGGCTAATAGCGGGGGGCTGAACTCAACTTTCGTCGTGACGTAGCCGGGCGGGGCGCTCGCCGATGGGGCGACGCTTGACCTGCAACTCGTGCTCGGGGTCGAGCAAGGCGGCAGCTTCCGCTTCTTCGTCAACACGGAGGCCGTAACTTCACCCGCGCCGAGCCAGTTTTTACGGAAGGCGGGCAGCACGAAGGCCACGAGCACCAGCAGAAAACGTATGTAGGAACGAGTAGATTAAAGATTTCGCTCACGCCGACGTAGGTAAACAATGGCCGTGAGTGGAAGAGGAGAGGCCGTCAGGGCTACGAAAACTATGATGGCCTCTCCGTATTCCGATTATACGCTACAGACCTACGCAACTAGTCTTGATGCGACACCCTCATTCGTTGAACTGTTCGCCGCGAAACAGCGGTTGCCCCGCCATGCTCGTGTAGAAGCCGTAGAAAGCGAAGGCAACGCAGACGAGCAGCGCGATGAGGGTGTTTCCCGCGTACCACGCCGAAAAATCCGTCGTGTATGGGAAGAACAGCCCCATGAAATAGAAGAATTGAACGGATGCCATCGCAAGCAACCCTAACCGCGCGACGACAAAGACAATGAGCGCCCACATGATCCCGCTTAAGAGCAGCCCGACGAGTGAAGCGGAACCGATTGACAAAAGCGCGGGAAGCATGAAGAGCAGCCACAGCGCGACGGCGGCCAGCCAGTCTCTTTTAAGAGGCAGGGAAAGAAGCAGCAGGAGGAGCACATAGCCCATCCCGTGCAGGAGAGACATAAAGAACTGCCACCCGAAGAAGGTTGAGCCGACCGCGCTCGCGCTCAGGTACCCGATTCCCCGCGCAGACACATCGGCTGGCGCCCCCAATTGTCTGCTGATGAGTTCGCTGCCGGTGAACAAGATGACGTTGCCGCCGAGCGACAAGAGCATTCCGATTAGAATGTCTCTTCCGACGAGAGGGTCGCGCCAGTTTCCCGCCATCAATCGGCTCCAGGAGATGATTCGATGCGGCGAGCGCTTCCGCACGTATGGTTCGAGCGCGATGTAGAAGAGCCAGATGATGAACGCCTTGATGAGCGCCTCGGCGATGGCGAACCAGAAGAGTCGTAGCTCGCCTCTAAAAGTCGGAACGTGACTCGCCCCGATGAGCCAGCCGAGGAGACTCAAAGTGAACATGATGACGGCGAGGCGGAACGCGCCCTTGCGGTCGCCTCGCCCCAGACGCCAGTTCCTCCGCGCCAGCGCAACGCCTGTGACGCTGACAAGCATAAAGACGGAGAAGATGATGGTGAAAAATCTCGTCCTGCCCGCATCGAGCTCGGCAGGCTGCAAGCGTTGCGGTTGACTCCACGAGCCGAGCATCTCGAAATATACGGGCTTGCCGCGGTAAGCGGCTGCTTCAACTCGCAGCGACATCTGCGGCTGCGCGGGGAAGACGCCCTCCCACGCCGCGCGGGTGTCCGCATAAGCGAGAGGCAAATGACGCGGCTCGACTGATTTAAAATTATCAAGACTCAGTCCCGCTTCATCGAACAAGGCGCGCCAGTCAACGGATTGAGTTTCGTCTTGCCCCGTGGCTTCAACTTGCGACGGCACGACGTGGAATTCAATCAGTCTCCCTTCCGTGTCGAGGACGGAGTGAATCATGCCGGGGAGCAGCGGCGGCGGGTCGTCGGGTGTCACGACGATATCCATCCGCGGTTCGAGAAAGCGCGGGCTTTGGCGATACCAGAACCGCAACGCGGCGGGCTGATTCTCTTTGAACCTCCGCCAACGCCGGGGCGATTTGTCCTGCTCGAAGATGTAATCAATGTAATCACTGTCAATGTCGAAGCCGTGCGCGGTGTCCGTCGGCGGTTCCGTATAGCCGAGCCGTCGGGCCACACTGCCGGCGCGGTCTGCCAGAACTTCAGGCGATTTTTTCGGAGACACAATACGGAGCAGTGAAACGCTTTCCCATGTGATACAGAGAAGGACGAGCGCGCCCAGAACTGCGGCGAGACTCAGAACGGCGACCGCCGGACGCAGGCTTCCTTCTTTCGGCGCAGCGGCAACCATCTCCGGCGAAGGTGTATCGCCTGCCGCGAGAGCCGCGGCGAGCGGGTCGCCGCCCGGCAGAGCCGCTGCCACTTGCAACGCCGAACCGGGGCGCTTCTCCGGGTCTTTCTCCAGACAACTCCCGATCACGCGCTCGACCAGCGGGTCTACGTCTTTGATTAAACTTGAGATGCTCGCCGGCGTGCTCGTCTCGCGCTGCCTGATGATCTCGTCAAGCGTGTCGGCGGGGAAGGCCCTCTTCCCCGTAAAGACCTCGTAGAGCAGCAGCCCGAGCGAGTAGATGTCGCTCTTGATTGAAACTTCTTTCCCCGCAAGTTGCTCCGGCGACATGTAGGCGGGGGTGCCCGAGCGAATTTCATTGCCGCGAAACTCATCCGATAAGCCCGCCAGACCGAAATCGGTGATGCGCGCGCGCCCGCGCCCGTCAATCATGATGTTTGCGGGCTTCAGGTCGCGGTGCAATACTCCTTCTTCGTGCGCGGCGGCAAGCCCCGCGCAGAGTTGGCGCGCGATTTCCGTCGCCTTGTCCTCCGGCAGACGACCGATGCGCCGCAGCAGACTGCTCAAGTCTTCGCCGTCGATGTACTCCATCGAGAGGAACTGCTGACCTTCGACCTCGCCGATGTCGAACACGCGGCAAACGTTTGGGTGCGAGACTTTGCGTGCGGTACGCACCTCTCGGTGGAAGCGTTCGAGCATCGCCGCGTCTTTCGAGAGTCTTTCGGGAAGGAACTTGAGGGCGACCGGCTGCCCGAGTTTGAGATCGTCGGCGCGATAGACCTCACCCATCCCGCCCTTACCCAGTTGTCCGATGACACGGTAACGCTCGGCCAGGATCGTGCCGGGAATAAATCGCGTCTCGTTACCGACGACGGACGGTGCGCGCCGTAGCAGTTTCGCAGCGTCGTGTCTCATTGTGGAGATGAGTCCGTCAGTCGGCTGTTGATGCGCGAGCAGAGATTCGACTTCCTGCCGCAACTCCGCATCGCCGTTGCACATTTCATCCAAAAACGCCGAGCGCGCCTGTGGCTCGCGCTCGGCGGCGGCTTCAAAAACTTCCTCAATCTTTTGCCAGCGTTCTGGTGTCATAGCAGAACAATCAACGTGAGGACATCTCTCTGTGCAGCCACGCCTCCGCCGTTCTCATCTGCCGCCTGACGGTGGCGACCGCGATGCCTTCCACCTCGCTGACCTCTTCAATCGAGAGGCCGCCGAAGTAACGCAGTTCGATGATGCGACTTTTGCGCAGGTCGAACTGGGCCAAAGCTTGTAGTGCGTCGTCCAACGCGATCAGATTGGCGGCGCGCTGCGGGGAAAAAACGGCCGCCTCTTCGATAGACAAAAGCTGCTCGCCGCCGCCGCGTTTGGCCGCCGTATGTTTGCGCGCGTGATCCACGAGTATCTGGCGCATGAGGCGCGCGGCGACGCCGATGAAGTGAGAGCGGCTCTGCCATTCTAAACCGCTCTGCCCGACGAGCCTGATGAAGGCTTCGTGGACGAGCGCCGTGCCTTGTAGCGTGTGGTTTCTGCGCTCGCCGCGTAGATAATGGGACGCGAGCCTTCGCAACTCGTCGTACACGAGCGGCGTGAGTTTCTCCAACGCGGCGCCGTCGCCGTCCTGCCAATCGTGCAAGAGCCGTGTTACCTCATGGGACAAATCGGCATTCATAGAGTCCGTCAGTCGCATGCCGTTTCTTTAGTCGGCAAGACGGCGAGAGCCTATTAATTTCCGCGCTATCCGTCAATAAATTCTCGCCCGATTTGATGTCTAACGAGAGCGCAACGTTATTTAGCGCGTCGCTGGGCGAGCAACCACGTCCAGAATCCCGGCTCGGTATAGGCTCTATCGAAGATAAAATGGCCCGCGCCTTTATACTCCGTGTACCGGACGTTCGCGCCCGACGCCTTCAACACGGCAGCCGTGTTACGCGCGTCGGAAACCGGAACCTGCTCGTCCGTCTCCCCATGGAATATCCATACCTGAATTTTTCCCACCACTTTGATGAAGGCCGCATGCGGGTCTTGTGCGTCGTAGAGAGCCAACATATCCTGCGGGATAAACTTTTCTAAATATGGTCGCGGGAATCTTTCAGGGATTTTGATGTTGCCGCCGATGGGAACGATGGCGGCGAACTTGCCGGGGTGTTTCGCGGCAACGTACCAGGAGCCGTATCCGCCCAGAGAGAAGCCTGTGACGTAGAGCCGCCGCGAATCCGCTCCGAACTCGGTGACGGTCTGGTCGAGAGCTTTAACGGCGTATTCAGCCATCTCGCCAGACCAGGGCGTCTCGACGCGCGACTGCGGGAAGACGCCGATGAATGACGAGAGCAACTTCGGTTCCAATTTCGTCTCCACGCGCCCGCCCGGTCGTATCATGGCCGGGAGGCCGAACCCAAGTTGACCCTCATTATCTTCACCCCATTGATATGACCCGTGCAGGAATAGAACGACCGGATACTTCTTTTTGGGATTGAAGTTCTGCGGGATATACACGCGGTACCCGCGCTGCCCGTCGCCGACCGTGACCGTCCGCTTCAAGAAACCCGACTCCGTCGGGGCGGCGAAAACGCTTTCAGCACCCAGAGAGAGAGTCAGCAGCAGTAAAGTTAGTCCAACTCTTTTCAGTAGCACGATTTTTCTCCTTTCAAATCCGCTCAGACGGTGCTCAGACGCGGTAAAGCATTGACCATATACCCCCTCAACTCGCGGGCACCGCGAAGTTCACTCAGAACTGCGAAGCCGTCAGATATAAGCCTTGTCCGAGGTTGCCGTATATCGCCTGGGACAGCGCCACCAGCGTGTAAGTGACAACGCCGCAGGCTGTCAAAGCAAAGACGTAACAGCCGAAAGCTACAAAGCTCAGGGTTCTATCTTCCATCTTCATCGTAATTTTCATCTCGGCTCCTTTAACCTTTAATGACGAAAGCGGTTCTCGACAATCTGACCTCTTAGCCGGGGGATTGACCGACTTCCATCTTCATCGGGTAATGCGCAAGCCATTGGTCAAATCGCTCACCTCTTATTGTTTTTTTGGCGGGGCATGATGTATCGAGATTGACTAGGGGAATGGGGATTTGTCGTCACAGCAATGCAAAAAGGCGAGAGACTTAACTCTCGCCCTTCTCATGTGATTTTAGATTTACCGCTCGCTTACTACCTCACCATTGGCGCTCTCGTGGGAAGCCGAGTAGCCATATTTATGTGAGTTGTGGCTGAAGATGTAAGGAAACCAAAAACTAAAAGCTTCACTCTACTCTTTACTGCTTCGTGGCGGATTTTCTATTTCACAACTTAAAGCTAAAAACCTATCCACCATTACCTGCACTTCACCTTCCGACAATTTCCCGGACTGTGCCATGAATTGAACCTTCTCCGGGTACCGTACTACCGCCGGCCTTTGTTAACTCAGCCATAAATTCGAGGAATTCCTGACGTAATCCCTTCGGCATCTTTTTCAGTTCTCTTTCGTTGCCATGCAGAGCAGCGATGCCGGCAATTGCAGCATCAATCAGGCGCTCCTTGATAGCTGCCGGATACCTCGCCAGAGCGCGTTCCGTTCGCATGAATTCTTCTCTAAAGCTCCCCATAATGGAGGCAACAGTAATATGTTTTATGCTTTACGTCATACGTAATTCTGCTATAGTCTGGGAATGATCGTCAGCTACCGGGATAAGCAAACACGGAAGTTTGCTGAAGGCGAAACCGTCAGGCAGTTTCAATCCTTCGCCCGGCAAGCTGAAAAGCGTCTGGAAATTCTGGACGCCGCCCCGAACAAGGAAGCTTTGATGATGTTGCCGAGCAACCGCTTCGAGGCTCTAGGCGGCGACCGCAAGGGGCAATACAGCATACGCATCAACCAGCAGTGGCGTATCTGTTTTGAGTGGCCGGAAGATAGCGCCGGCCCGATCAACGTAGAGATAACGGATTATCATTAGGAGCAATAAAGCAATGGCACGCACGCCCATACATCCCGGAGAGATTTTGGCGGACGAGTTAGACGAGCTGGGCATCAGCGCGGCAGAACTTGGCCGTACTTTGCATGTTCCGACGAACCGCATCACCCAGATACTTAATAAGCAACGTGCCATCACCGCCGATACCGCGCTGCGCCTGGGTAAATGGTTAGGCACAGGCCCGGAGCTTTGGCTCAACCTGCAAAAATCCTATGAACTGCGAAAGGCACAGCAGGAGTTGGAAGACGAGTTGAAAACTATTCCGCGCCGGAAACAGCGCCCGGAAGAACGATCAGCGGCATAACGCTATAACGTTATACCTGTAAGATGATTAATGGAGCCTCACGTAAGATGGAATGGTCAGAGGCTCTGTTGCAAGAATTGCGTCTGAGCTATAATCCGCTCTCCAGTTCGAACATTACTCTCCGGTAATCATACTCTTGAAACAACACAAATCTTCGTTCAAATGGCGCCACTTCGAGCCGACTATAATTCTTTTGTGTGTCCGATGGTACTGTCGCTACCAACTCTCTTACCGCGATGTCGAAGAGATGATGCGCGAGCGCGGATTAGATGTAGATCACTCA
>Ga0307513_10006339_pt1 | contig 15488 bp, 18 predicted proteins | sample 15_EM_MG_FD_202174 | JGI IMG/M metagenome (GOLD analysis project Ga0307513, IMG submission 202174) | Populus trichocarpa ectomycorrhiza microbial communities from riparian zone in the Pacific Northwest, United States - 15_EM | ecosystem: Host-associated > Plants > Roots > Unclassified | place... | reverse complement strand
GCGCGAAGGCGGCGCGAAGAGCGACAACGTCACCGTGCTGGCGGTCGAATGGGAGTCGGCCGAAGACGGCGATGCGACCAGCGGCGTCTCGACGCTGTCGCTCGGCGAAGAAGTGTTCGCCTCCACCATCCACGCCAGCATCGTCGGCGAAACGCCCGACGAGCTGGACGAGGCCGAGATCGAACGTTCGATCCGCGAGATCAACGAGGCCATCCAGCGCTCGTCGCACAAGCGACGCTGAAGACCCATCGCTGAAGACCGTCGCTGACGCCACCCAAGGAATCCCATGAGTTTCGAAAGATCCGCCGGCCGCGCGGCCAACGCGCTGCGCCCGGTCACGCTCACGCGCCACTACACGCGCCATGCCGAGGGCTCGGTGCTGGTCGCTTTCGGCGATACCCAAGTCCTCTGCACGGCATCGGTCGACGAGAAAGTGCCGCCGCACAAACGCGGCAGCGGCGAAGGCTGGGTCACCGGCGAGTACGGCATGCTGCCGCGTGCCACCCACACCCGCAGCGACCGTGAAGCCGCGCGCGGCAAACAAAGCGGCCGCACGCAGGAGATCCAGCGCCTGATCGGCCGTTCGCTGCGCAGCGTGTTCGACTTGCGCGCCCTGGGCGAGCGCACGATCCACCTCGACTGCGATGTGCTGCAGGCCGACGGCGGCACCCGCACCGCGGCGATCACCGGCGCTTTCGTCGCTGCGCACGACGCGGTGGGCTGGCTGCTCGCGCAGGGGCGCATCGCCGCTTCGCCGATCCGCGACTTCGTCGCCGCGGTCTCGGTCGGCGTCGTCGAAGGCACGCCGCTGCTCGACCTGGAATACGTCGAAGACTCGGCCTGCGACACCGACATGAACGTCGTGATGACGGCCGCCGGCGGCTTCGTCGAAGTGCAAGGCACGGCCGAGGGCGCGCCGTTCACGCGCGCCGAGATGGACAGCTTGCTGGCCTTGGCCGACCTCGGCATTCGCCAGTTGATCACCGCGCAGCGGGTGTCGCTGGCGGCGTGAAGCGGGCACACTTGAAGATCGTCCTGGCGTCGAACAACGCGAAGAAGCTGGTCGAGCTTCGCGCCTTGTTCGCCGGGCTGCCGATCGAGCTCGTGCGCCAGGGCGAGCTCGGCATTCCCGAGGCCGAAGAGCCGCACGTCACCTTCATCGAGAACGCGCTGGCCAAGGCTCGGCATGCGGCAGCGGCGAGCGGTTTGCCGGCGATCGCCGACGACTCCGGGCTTTGCGTCGATGCGCTCGGCGGCGCGCCGGGCGTGGTCTCGGCGCACTACGCACCCTGCCCCCCGCAGCCCGGCGACCGCGAAGCGCAGCGGCGCGCGCAAGACCGTGCCAACAACGCACTGCTGCTGGAGCGGCTGCACGGCGTGGCCGACCGCCGCGCCGCGTTCGTCAGCACGCTGGTCGCCGTGCGCCACGCGCAGGACCCCGAGCCGCTGCTGGCGTTCGGCCGCTGGCCGGGCGAGATCCTGGCCCAGCCGCAAGGCGATGGCGGCTTCGGCTACGACCCGCTGATGTTCATCCGCGACCTCGGCGCCACAGCGGCCCAGCTCGACGCCGCGGTGAAGAACGCGCACAGCCACCGCGCGCGCGCCGCGGCGCAAATGCTCACGCTGCTACGCGAGTCGTGGCACCTTGGTTGAGAGTGTCCTGAGGTTCGTCAAGCCGGGCGCGATCACCCTCGCCGCCCTGCCCCCGCTGGCGCTCTACGTCCATCTGCCGTGGTGTCTGAAGAAGTGCCCGTACTGCGACTTCAATTCGCACGAGATCGGGCGCGGCAGCGGCGAACTGCCCGAAGCGCGCTACCTCGACGCACTGCTCGCCGACCTCGAGTCCGCCTTGCCGCTCGTCTGGGGCCGGCGCGTCACCAGCGTCTTCATCGGCGGCGGCACGCCGAGCCTGTTCAGCCCGGCGGCGATCGACCGTCTGCTGGCCGACATCCGCGCCCGGCTGCCGCTGGAGCCCGGCTGCGAGGTGACGCTCGAAGCCAACCCCGGCACTTTCGAGCGCGAGCGCTTCCGCGCGTTCCGCGCCGCCGGCGTCACGCGGCTGTCGATCGGCGTGCAGAGCTTCGACGATGCCGCCTTGCGCGCGATCGGCCGCGTCCACGATGCCGAGCAGGCGCGTGCCGCGGTGGCCGAAGCCGCATCCGCGTTCGACACCTTCAACATCGACCTCATGTACGCACTGCCCGGGCAGACGCTGGCCGGACTCGAACGCGACCTGGATGCAGCACTGGCCTTCGCGCCGCCGCACCTGTCGATCTACCACCTGACCCTGGAGCCGAACACCGTCTTCGCCAAGCACCCGCCGGCGCTGCCCGACGACGACACCGCCAGCGACATGCTCGACCTGATCGCCGCGCGCACGGCGTCCGTCGGCCTGCAGCGCTACGAGGTGTCGGCGTTCGCCAAGGCAGGCCATCGCTGCGTGCACAACCTGAACTACTGGCACTTCGGCGACTACCTCGGCATAGGCGCCGGCGCACACGGCAAGCTGTCGTTCCCGAACCGCATCGTTCGCCAGGTACGCTGGCGCGAGCCGGCGGCCTACATGGCGCGCGCGCTCGAAGGCAAGGCGGTGTCGAACGAACACGAGGTCGCGGCGAGCGAGCTGCCGTTCGAATTCATGCTCAACGCGCTGCGCCTGAAAGACGGCTTCGAGCTCGCGCTGTTCAGCGAACGCACCGGCGTCGCCACCCATGTGCTCGATCCGGCCATCGACCGCGCCGTGCAGCGCGGCTTGCTGCTGCGCGATGGCACGGCGGTGCGACCCAGCGAGCGCGGCTTCGATTTCCTCAGCGACCTGCAGCAGCTGTTTCTCGGATCTCAGCCCCTCAACCCAGCAGCTTGACCCCGGCCACCACCAGCACCGCGGCGATCGCCAGCCGCAAGGCCTGTTCGGGCAGCTTGCCGGCGAGCATCGAGCCGATCACGATGCCGGGGATCGACCCCACCAGCAAGCTGCCGAGCAGCTTCAGGTCGACATTGCCCATCAGCAGATGGCCGGTGCCGGCGACGATGGTCAGCGGGATCGCATGGACGATGTCGGTGCCGACCAGCCGCTTGGGCGTCAGCCGGAACGGGAACAGGTAGACCAGCATCACGGTGCCCAGGGCACCGGCGCCGATCGAGGTCAGCGTGACCAGAAAGCCGATGATCGCGCCGGCCAGCACCGTCAGCGCCGGCTGCGCGCGCTTGAAGTCGGCCGGCGCAACGGTGCGCAGCTTCTGGCCGAACGCCTGGGCCTGCTTCTTGAAAACCATCGCCAGCGCGGTGAGCAGCAGCACGCCGCCCAGCGCGCTCATCAGCACGTGGTTCTGTAGCCGCGCCGCATGGCTGAAATGCAGCCACGCCAGCGTGGCCAGCGCCGCCGGCAAGCTGCCGTAGCACAGCCAGCGCAGCACCTCGGTGTCGACACCGCCCTTCTGGTGATGGACGAAGCCGCCCGCCAGCTTGGTGATCGCGGCGAACCACAGATCGGTGCCGATCGCTGCGGCCGGCGCCACGCCGAACAGCAACACCAGAATCGGCGCCATCAGTGCCCCACCACCCACGCCGGTGATGCCGACGATCGTGCCCACGCCGAAACCGGCCATGGCGTTGACCCATGCGTCCATCGAACCCTCCCGTCCTGCAGACGATGCTAACCGGCGGCCACCCTCGTCTCACCCAGCGCCTGCTGCGAGCGGGCCAGTTCGTCGTGAAGCCAGGCACGCAATGCGTTCATCGGCGGCCAGTCGGCCAGCTCGGGCGGGCAGACCAGCCAGTACGCGTACGCCGCCTCGTCGGGCAGCGCGAGCGCCGACAAACGCTGCAGGCGGCCGTCGCGCAGTGCATCCGCCGCAAGCAACTCGCGCGCCAGCGTGATGCCGATGCCCTGCTCGGCGGCCTGAAGGCCCAGGCCCGCGTCGTTGAAGGTCGCGACCGGGTTCACGGCGACCTTGCAGCCCTCGAGCGCGAACCAGCGCTCCCAAAGCTCGGCCTCGCCGAGCAGCGGCTCGTCGGCCAGGGTCGCCGTGCCGCGGCCTTGCAGCCGCCGCGCGGCCGCCGGCGAGCCGACCGCGATCAGCGGCGAGTCGATCAGCCGCTCGGCCTGCAGCCCGCGCCACTGCCCGCCGCCCTGGCGCAGCGCGGCGTGGTAACCCTCGCGCTGCAGGTCGACGATCTGCTGCGAGGTGTGGACCTCGATCGCGATGTCCGGATGCCGCTCGCGCCAGCGCGCCATCCGCGGCAGCAGCCAGCGCTGGGCGAACGACGGCAGCAGCGTGATGCGGATCCGCTGCGCGGCGCCGCTGGCGGCGGCCGCGGCGGCACGCAGGCCGTCGTCAAGCCGGTGCAGCGCCGGCTCGACCGCGCGTTGCAAAGCCTCGCCGGCGGCGTTGAGCACGATCCGGCGCCCGCGGCGGTCGAACACCTGGAAGCCGATCTGCTCTTCGAGCAGCTTGATCTGCTGGCTGATCGCGCTCGGCGTCAGGTGCAGCGCCTCGGCGGCGAGGCGCAGGTTCTGCGAACGCGCGACTGCGCTGAACGCAGGCAAGGTCTGGAGCGGAATTCGAGCCATGCTGATAAGCATAACTGAACAATTGATGCAGAATTCAGCGATTCCATCGGCCGTCTTGTGTAGCTAAGCTATCCAGCAGATCAAGACCAACCGCTGGAGAACCTCATGCAAGCAAGCACATGCGTGTCCGCCCCGATCCCGCTGGTTCGCCCTTGGCCGCAGCGGTTCGCCGACGATTTCTGGCGCTGGCTGCGGCCAGCAGCCGGGTTCACGAAGTCCACCCAGCCCGTCGTGCTGAGCGAAGCCGACTACGCCGAACTGGCTGGTTTGAGCGAAAGCACCTTGCGCGACATCGGCGCGCCCGACTGGGTGCACGAGCGTTCGCGCCCCGATTCGCTGTGGCTGCTCGAACGCGCCCGCTGGTGAAGCGCGGGCCGACCCGGCCAATCAGACGCTACACGCGCGTCGTCGACATCCCCGAGGTGCTGCGCAGCCGCTCGATCAGCGCCGGCGCAATGCGCGTCAGCGCCATCACTTCGTGCGCCGCGCCGCGGGCGATGGCCTCGCGCGGCATGCCGAAGACGACGCAGCTCGCTTCGTCCTGGGCGACGTTCCAGCTGCCGGCGTCGCGCATCTCGCGCATCGCGCTGGCGCCGTCGGCGCCCATGCCGGTGAGCATCACGCCCAGCGCGTTCGGGCCGACCACGCGCGCGGCCGACTGGAACAGCACTTCGACCGACGGCTTGTGGCGGTTGACCGGCTCGCCGTCGCGAACCCGGGCGATGTAGTTCGCACCCGAACGTTCGACCGACAGGTGAAAGCCGCCCGGCGCGATGTACGCATGGCCGGGCAATACGCGTTCGCCGTCGCTCGCCTCGGCGACGCGGATCCGGGCCAGGCCGTTCAGCCGCGCCGCATAGCTTTTCGTGAAGCCGGGCGGCATGTGCTGGGTGATCATCACCGCCGGTGAATCGGGCGGCAGTTGGGTCAGCAGCTCGCGGGTGGCCTCGGTGCCGCCGGTGGAAGCGCCGATGAAGATGATCTTCTCGGTCGACAACCGGCCGAGCGGGCTGATCGCCGCGCGCGCCGGGGCGGAACCCGTGGCTGCAGCGCTGGCGGCGGCCGGCAGCCGCCTGACCTGCGCCCGCGCCGCGGTGCGGATCTTGTCGGTGATGTCGTCGCCGAGCTGGCGCAGGCCATCGGCGACGCCGATCTTCGGCTTGGCGACGAAGTCCACGGCGCCGAGTTCGAGCGCGCGCAAGGTGACATCGGCGCCGCGCTCGGTCAGCGTGGAGACCATCACCACCGGCATCGGCCGCAGGCGCATCAGGCGAGAGAGAAAGTCGATGCCGTCCATGCGCGGCATTTCGATGTCCAGCGTGATGACGTCCGGGTTCAGGTCGCGGATCATCTCGCGCGCCACCAGCGGGTCGGCGGCGGCGCCGACGCAGACCATGTCGCTCTGGCGGTTGATGATCTCGGCCAGCAAGCCGCGAACCAGGGCGGAATCATCGACGACGACGACGCGGGTTTTGTTCATCTTGTTCTTTCGACTTCTTCTCTCGCAGTGCAGGTGTCAGAACAGGTCGACCGTGCCGCCGCCACCGCCAACGACGACCGGCTTGCTGGCCGCTGCACGTTCCTGCGCCAGCAGCGCTTCGGTGTTGGCCGATGCCAGCTTCTTGACCATCGCCTTGCCGCTGGCCGGCAGAAAACAAACCTTGCGCGGATAGATGTCGAGCACGTCCTTGCTGACCACCGAGATGCGCTCGGTGCGCAGGTAGTCGAGCACGAAGGCGGTGTTGCGCTCGCCGACGTTGATGGTGTTCATGCCGCTGATCACCGCGCCGCCGCCGAAGACCTTGGCCTCCATCGTCGAACGCGTCGCGCCGCGCTTGATCAGCTCGTTGATCAGCAACTCCATCGCGAACGATCCATAGCGGCCCGAGTCGGCGGCGCCGGCGCCGTCGGGCAGCATGAAGTGGTTCATGCCGCCGATGCGTTTTTCGCGGTCCCACAGACAGGCCGCGATGCACGAGCCGAGCGTCGTCAGGATCAGGATGTCTTCGTCGTAGACGAAATACTCGCCCGGCAGCACCTTCACCGCGTCGTTGCGGAAGTGCGCGTCGTAGAAGAAGAACGATGCCTGGCCGGGGCGAACCGGGGCGCTTTTCAGGCGGTCCAGCCGCGACGGCGCAGGCGCCGCACGCGCTGCCGCCGCAAGAGAGGAAGAGGCGGCTTGCATGGCAGGATTTCGGCGCGCGGCGGCAGGACTTGAACGGGCGCGTGCGTCAAACGCGTTCGTAGATGGTTTTGCCGCGCAAGCGGAACAGGTCGCGCGACTCGGTGAAGTTCTCCGAGTGGCCGACGTACAGCAGCCCGCCCGGCTTCATCGCGCCGTGGATGCGCTCGAGCACCTTGCGCTGGGTCGGGTTGTCGAAGTAGATCATCACGTTGCGGCAGAAGACGAAGTCGAACGCTTCGCCGAGGCTGCCCCAGCCGGTGCTCATCAGGTTGAAGCTGCGGAATTCGATCAGCCGCGCCAGCTCGGGCTTGACCCGGATCGAGCCGGCGTTGGCCGCCGTGCCGCGCATGAAGTGCTTGCGCAGCCGCTCGGCGCTGAGGCCCCGGGCATCGGCCGCGTAGACCCCGCGCTGGGCGGTTGCCAGCACCTTGGTGTCGATGTCGCTGCAGACCAGCCGCGCCTGCGCTGCCGGGCCGAGCGTTTCGACCACCGTCATCGCCAGCGAATACGGTTCTTCGCCGGTCGATGCGGCGTTGCACCAGATGCGGATCGGGTGCGCTGCGCGCGCGCGCAGGTCGTCGACCAGCGCGTGGAAGTGGTGCTCTTCACGGAAGAAGGCGGTCAGGTTGGTCGTCAGGCAGTTGACGAACTCCTGCCATTCGGCGTCGGAGCCGCCCTTCTCCAGCCACTGCAGATACTCGGCGAACGAGCGCTGGCCGGTTTCGCGCAGGCGGCGCGACAGCCGGCTGTAGACCATCGCCTGCTTGCCGCTGTGCAAGCTGATGCCGGCCCGCTGGTAGATCAACTGGCGGATGCGTTCGAAGTCGGCGGCCGAGAGCGCGAACTCCTGGTCGGCAGAGGCGGTGGGCAGCGGCAAGACAGCGTTCATGGGCGGCGAGTTTTGCTCGCCGGCCGGCCGGCGATAGGCCGGAGATCGGCCGCAAACGGGGCTCATTTCTCGAATGGCCGGCGCTGGCCCCGCTGCTAGACTGGGCTGACGCCAGAGATACCAATATGGACCGTGCGCCAATGCTCATCCCAAACGACTTGCCGCCGCTGCGCCTGGACCAGGCGCTGCAGCTGCTTGCCCAGTCGGGGCAGGCGGCGCCGGCCGGCGAGCCGGGCACGTCGGGCTGGCTGCAGGAACTGGTCGACATGCTGGTCGACCTGTCCAGCCGCGATGCGCTGACCGGCATCGCCAACCGGCGCAGCTTCGAGGTGGCGCTGGCGCGCGAGATCGATCGGGTCGCGCGCAGCGGCGAGCCGGCGCTGCTGCTGGCGCTGGACATCGACCACTTCAAGCGCGTCAACGACCGTTTTGGCCACAACGCCGGCGATCTGGTCATCAAGGCCGTCGCCAGCGCCTTGCTCGACTGCGTGCGGCCGATGGACCTGGTGGCGCGCGTCGGCGGTGAAGAGTTCGCGATCATCCTGCCCAACTGCCCGAGCGCCTTCGGCGAGGCGGTTGCCGAACGCCTGCGCCGCCGTGTCGAACACACGCCGGTGGTGGTGGCGCTGGGCCAGCCGATCAACGTCACGATCAGCATCGGCGGCGCCTTCGCCCCGCAGTGGGTGCGCTCGACGCCGACGCTGTGGATCGAACGCGCCGACCAGCAGCTCTACCGCGCCAAGGCGCTGGGCCGCAACCTCGTTCAGCTCGAACCGAGCGCCATCTCGCTGGTCAGCACCGAAGAGAAGCGCCTGTTGTTCGACTCGAGCGCCTTCCAGGACTTCGAATGACTGAGGCGAAGAGCCGTCCGAGGCAGTCGCGCATCACGGCCATCACGAGCGGCAAGGGCGGCGTCGGCAAGACCTTCGTCGCCGCCAACCTGGCCGCCGCGCTGGCCCGCCGCCGGCAGCGGGTGCTGGTGCTCGATGCCGACCTGGGCCTGGCCAATCTGGACGTCGTTCTCAACCTGTACCCGAAGATCACGCTGCACGACGTCTTCACCGGCAAGGCCAAGCTCGACGACGCCATTCTGCCGGCGCCGGGCGGCTTCTCGGTGCTGCTGGCCGGATCCGGCATGGTCGAGTACTCGCGCATGACGCCCGAGGTGCGTGAACAGCTCCAGCGCGTGATCGACGAGGTCGCACCCCGCTTCGACCACGTGCTGCTCGACACCGGCGCCGGCATCTCCGACGTGGTGCTGTACACGATCTCGCTGGCCGGCGAGCTGGTCGTCGTCGCCACCCCCGAGCCGACCTCGATGACCGACGCCTACGCGACGATCAAGGTGCTCGCCACCACCCAGGGCCGGCGCGCGCTGAAGGTGCTGGTCAACCAGATCCGCCGCCCGGGCGAAGGGCGTGCCGTGTGCCAGCAGTTGCAAACCGTCGTCGACCGCTTCGTCAACCCGAACCTGGACAGCCCCGTGCGGCTGGAATGGCTCGGCGAGCTGCCGGCCGACCCAGCCGTGCGCGAGGCGGTTCTGAAGCGGCAACTGCTGCTGGAGACGATGCCCGGCGCGCCGGCTGCGGTGGCGATCAGCGCCGTCGCGGCACGCATGGCTGAATGACGACCGAATGACGGCTGAACGACGGCCGGCCGCCGCGCCTGAGGCGTCTGGTCCCAGTCAGGTCCCCGCCAGCAGCACGATCAGCGCGCCGGCGCCGCCCTGCGGACCACTCGCCTGCGCGAACGCGATAACGTCGCCGAACTGGGCCAGCCAGCGCTGGACCTTGCCCTTCAACACCGGCTGCCGGCCGGGCGAGCCGTGGCCCTTGCCGTGCACCACGCGCAGGCAGCGGTGGCCGCGCCGGGTGGCCTGGCGGATGAAGGCGGCGAGCTGCTCGCGCGCCTCGTCGCGGCGCAGGCCGTGCAGGTCGAGCTGGCCCTGGATCGCCCACTGGCCGCGGCGCAGCCGCGTCACCACGTCGGCGCCGATGCCGGGCCGGCGAAAACTCAGGCCGTCGTCGGTGAGCAGCAGCGATTCGACATCGACCTGGTCCGACAGCGCTTCGCGAACCGCCGCCTGCTCGTCGGCGATGCGCTGGCGCGGCTCGGGCGTCGGCCGCGGGCGCTTGACATCGGCCCGCGAACGCAGCGGCAGCGGCGTCACCGGGCCGACCGCGTGGGCGAAGACCCGCCGGTGCGCTTCGGCCTCGGCGCGCGCCAATTGCTCGCGCGCCACCGCCTCGGCGGCTTCGCGCTCGCGCCGCTGCAGCGCGTCGCGCAACGCGCCCAGGTCGCGCAGGCTGGCGGCCTTCAAATGAGCCCCCGCTCGGCCATCGAAACCACCTGCCCGCGGCCGACGACCAGGTGGTCGAGCACACGCACGTCGACCATCTGCAGCGCGGCCTTCAGCGTCTGCGTCAGGTACTCGTCGGCGCGCGACGGCTCGGCCACGCCCGACGGGTGGTTGTGGGCCAGGATCACCGCGCCGGCGTTCAGCGCCAGCGCGCGCTTGACGACTTCGCGCGGGTAGACGCTGGTCTGCGTCAACGAGCCGGTGAACAGCTCTTCGAGCCGCAGCAGCCGGTGCTGGCCGTCGAGGAACAGCACGGCGAAGACTTCCTGCTCGCGCGTGCCGAGTTGCAGCGCGGCGTAGTCCTTCACCTTCTGCGGCGTGTCGAACACCGGTGCGGCCTGCATCTGCTGGACGAGCGCGCGGCGCGCCATCTCCACCACCGCCAGCAGCTCGGCGCGCTTGGCCGGGCCGAGGCCCTTGATGCGCGCCAGCGTCGCCGCATCGGTGCCCAGCAGCCCGGCGAAGCCGCCGCAGTGCGCGAGCACCTCGCTCGCGAGCTCGAACACGCCGTGGCCTTTGTAGCCGGTGCGCAGCAGCAAGGCCAGCAGCTCGCTGTCGACCAGCGCCGCGGCCCCGCGCGCAAGCAGTTTCTCGCGCGGGCGCTGGTCGGCGGGCAGGTCCTTCAGGGGCATGGCGCGGCTCTTACAATCGAAGCCCAGTCTAATCGCCGCCGAATTGCTGCCCTTGCGAGCCCCCTTGAGCACCGTCCAGCCCGGGTCGTTCCTGACCCTGCACTACCGCCTTGCCGGACCCGACGGCACCGAGCTCGTCAACACCTTCGACGACAAGCCGGCAACGCTGTCGCTCGGCGCCGGCCAGCTGGCGCCGGCGATCGAATCGCGCCTGCTCGGCCTGGCCGAAGGCGCCCGGGAAAGCTTCGAGCTGCCGGCCGGCACTGCCTTCGGCGAGCGCAACCCCGAGCTGCTGCAACGCGTGAAGCTGAGCCTGCTGCACGAACTGGGCGACGCCGACACCGAATACGCGGTCGGCGACGTGGTCCAGTTTCCGACGCCCGACGGCAAGGGCGGCTACGCCGGCATCGTGCGCGAGCTCGGCCCGGACTGGCTGCTGTTCGACTTCAACCACCCGCTGGCCGGGCTACCGGTGCGCTTCGACGTGCACCTGGTGGGGGTGCTATAGATGAGCGTCAAGCCGATCGCCGGTTTGCAGGAGCTGGTATTGGCCGAGCCGCGCGGCTTTTGCGCCGGGGTCGACCGGGCGATCGAGATCGTCGAGCGCGCGCTCGTTCGCTTCGGCGCGCCGATCTACGTTCGCCACGAGATCGTCCACAACACCTACGTCGTCGACGACCTGCGCGCGAAGGGTGCGATCTTCATCGAAGAGCTCGACGAAGTACCCGCCGGCGCCACGCTCGTCTTCAGCGCGCACGGGGTCAGCAAGGCGGTGCGGGTCGAAGCCGCCGAGCGCGGCTTCCAGGTCTTCGACGCCACCTGCCCGCTGGTCACCAAGGTCCACGTCGAGGTCGCCAAGCTGGCCAAGGAAGGCTTCGAGTTCGTGATGATCGGCCACAAGGGCCACCCCGAGGTCGAAGGCACGATGGGCCAGCTTCGCGACGGCATCTACCTGGTCGAAGAAGTCGCCGACGTGCAGCACGTGCGCCCGCGCGGCGACAAGCTCGCGGTGGTGACGCAGACGACGCTCAGCGTCGACGACGCGGCCGTGATCCTGGCCGAGGTCAAGCGCCTTTTCCCGCAGGTGCGCGAGCCGAAGCAGCAGGACATCTGCTACGCCACGCAGAACCGGCAGGACGCAGTGAAGGTGCTGGCGCCGACGGTCGACGTCGTCATCGTCGTCGGCAGCCCGACCAGCAGCAACAGCAACCGGCTGCGCGAGCTCGCCGAACGGCTGGGCACCGAAGCGCACATGGTCGAAGGGGCAGACGACCTGCTGCCGGCCTGGTTCGAGGGCCGGGTTCGCGTCGGCCTCACCGCCGGCGCCTCGGCGCCCGACATCCTGGTCCAGCAGGTCATCGACCGCCTGCGCGACCTCGGCGCGCTGAGCATCCGCAAGATCGGCGGCGTCGAAGAGTCGGTGCACTTCCCGCTGCCGCGCGGGCTGGGCGACCGCAGCATGAGCGAAGTCGCTTCGTCCCGATCCTGAAGGCGCGCCGCTTCGCTCGAATCCCATCGACGACGGCGCCATTGGCGCCGTCGCTGCTTCATAGAATCGCATTCGAGGAACCACCATGCTCGACATCAACCTGCTGCGCCGCGATCTGGCCGGCGTCATCAAGCGGCTGGAACAGCGCGAGTCGCCGCAGCCATTCCTGGACGTCGAACGCTACAGCGCGCTCGAAGCCGACCGCAAGCGCATCCAGACCCGCACCGAAGAACTGCAGGCGCGGCGCAACGCGCTGAGCAAACAGGTCGGCCAGTCGAAGGCCAAGGGCGAAGACGCCTCGGCGGCGCTGGCCGAGGTGGCCGGCATTGCCGACGAACTGAAGGCCGGCGCCGAACGGCTGGAAGCCATCCAGGCCGAACTGCAGGCCCTGCTGATGGCGGTGCCGAACCTCACGCACGAGAGCGTTCCCGCCGGGGCCGACGAGACCGCCAACGTCGAAGTGCGCCGCTGGGGCGAACCGCGCGTCTTCGACTTCACGCCGAAAGACCACGTCGACATCGGCACCGCGCTCGGCCTGGACTTCGACACCGGCGCGCGCTTGTCGGGATCGCGCTTCATTTTCATGCGCGGCACCATGGCCCGGCTGCACCGGGCGCTTGCGCAGTTCATGCTCGACGTGCAGACCCAGGAGCACGGCTACACCGAGTGCTACACGCCGTACATCGTCAACCGCGAGATCCTGGAAGGCACCGGCCAGCTGCCGAAGTTCAAGGAGGACATGTTCTGGGTCTATCGGGGAAGCGTCGGCGGTGCCGCCGCGGGTGGCGGCGACGAAACACAGTCGGAGCAGTACCTGATCTCGACCTCGGAAATATCGCTGACCAATACCGTGCGCGAGCAGATCCTCGACGCCGCGGCACTGCCGGTCAAGCTGACCGCGCACAGCCCGTGCTTTCGCTCGGAAGCCGGCAGCGCCGGCCGCGACACCCGCGGCATGATCCGCCAGCACCAGTTCGACAAGGTCGAGATGGTGCAGGTCGTCCACCCCGAGCGGAGCTACGAAACCCTGGAGCTGATGGTCGGCCATGCCGAGGCGATCCTGCAGAAGCTCGAGCTGCCGTACCGCGTGGTCGCACTGTGCGCCGGCGACATCGGCTTCGGCTCGACCAAGACCTACGACCTCGAAGTCTGGCTGCCGGCGCAAGGCACCTACCGCGAAATCAGCTCGTGCAGCAACTGCGAGGCCTTCCAGGCGCGGCGCATGCAGGCGCGCTTTCGCAACCCACAGGGCAAGCCCGAGCTCGTGCACACGCTCAACGGCTCGGGGCTGGCCGTCGGCCGAGCCTTGGTCGCGGTGCTCGAGAACCACCAGCAGGCCGATGGCTCGGTGCGGGTGCCGAAGGCGCTGCAAGGCCACCTCGGCGGGCTGGAGGTGCTGCGCTAGAATCGCCTGCTTCGCTTTGACAGCGACGACCGCAGGAAAGGTGGCAGAGTGGTCGAATGCGCCGGACTCGAAATCCGGTGTCCGGGTTCTCCCGGACCGAGGGTTCGAATCCCTCCCTTTCCGCCAGGAAGCTATGAAATACGGGCCTTTCTGGCCCACTCCCGGCCGCAACCCAACATAAGACCCAACAATACCCCGTGCGCTTGGGCCTTCAGTAAACCGAACGCCTAACGATCGCTCAGGCCTTGGCTGAGACCCTGAGCCCGACGCCGAGGACGCCGCAAACGGCTCCGGCGATCAGCAGGTAGGTGGCTAGGTTGGGGAAGTTCTGGGCCTCGTATAGGGCATCGCGCGTAATACGGCTCTGGTAGGCGTCAACGCTCTGCTGGTTCGCGTGCTTTGCGTCTTGGACGTTGAGGCTCCAAACCATGACTCGAACGATCCCGCCGAGGAGCAGCAGCCCCGCGATCAGGATCAGGAATCCACCGAACTTGCGCACGTCCATCGAGAATTTTCCCCCTGGTTTACTTCTTGATCGCGTCTGCTCCAGCGCGATCAGAGACTCTAACCGCGCAGGGCAAAGCTGATAGACCTCACCCCGGGGGTACCCAACCGACAGGCGACGAAACCCTTGCGTTGCCGTTGACGGTTCCTTGTCCCTTCCTTGCGATTCGCGTCCAGGCCCGCCGAGTCGATGGCCTGGCAACAGACCAAGCGCCACGTATAAGGGTCGAGGTCTACGAAGACAACAAAAATTCCTCGGCAAGGGCTAGCCGGGCGACGCCGGCTTATAGGGGGTACAAGGTCTCGAAGGGGTTGCAGTACCGCTCGACGGGCGCAACCCCTTCGGTTGGGTCGAAGCGCAACCCCTGAAACCCGCATGGATGCTGGCTGAAATGGGGTTGCGCGAACACAGCCGGTTCTGAAAGAACCGGCAGGCACACAGAACGAACCACGAACGCGCAACTGGCCGCTACCGGCGCGAGCGAAGCAGGTCTTCGACGATAGCCACCTGCTTGGCGAGTCCCTGTCTCGACAGGCTCTCGCCAGTCAACAACCCCCAGCGGCGCGCGGCTTCGGTCTGGCTGCGCATGCTCAGTACGAACACCTGCCAGATCATCGCCCGTCTCGTGGCGACGCGCTCAGGAGTTCTTACACCCGAACGATCCGGGCGGTCGAGTGCGTCGCTGAATAGCGTCTCCCAGATGACCGCCCACCGTGCCGGTGCGAGTTGTCGCCGGTCGGCCTTCATCGCCGCTGTCGGCATCATCATCAGATCACCTCGCTGATGATCCTCCAGACCCAAACCCTTGGCGCACCAGTGCGACAGCCTATATCGCCGGGAGACGAACAGGAACTGTCGGTGTGCCAGTGCATGCCAAGGTGCGCTAGCCGGCTGATGTCGAAACAGGTCGCGCCAGCCTCGAAACGCCGGCACATGCGACCGGTCCCGATTGCAGAGCCACAGAAGGTCAGCAAGCCAGGTGACGAATTCCAGTTGATCGGTGCTCTGGTTGCCGGGCCAGCGCAGGCACGGGGGAATATCGCGCTTGTCCAGTTCCAGATGCAGCCGCCACAACACCAACGGATCATCGGTTGTCGCCAGCCGCAGGATCAAAGTTCGGATGTCGTGCAACGCGACGCCGCGGACCACCCTGGCGAAGTCCTGGGCGCCCGGGGTAGCGAGCCGGCGGGAAATCAGGTGTGGAACACTTCGGACCTCCGCCGACATGATTTCGGACGAGAGGGGCACCGACGGTGCCCCTCCCCTGGCGAGAGTCGGCGCATCTACTCCATCAAGCATCACCACAGCAAGACTGCGCCCGAATCATCGCCCGAGCGTGATCGTGAACACTGCCGCCGCTCTCGGCGTCGCCGATGTCCGGCTCGATCACGATGGCATCTCCACTCATGCCACACGTGATCATCAAGATGTCGCGGCCCCCGTGCTCAAGC
>Ga0307513_10006338_pt1 | contig 15488 bp, 20 predicted proteins | sample 15_EM_MG_FD_202174 | JGI IMG/M metagenome (GOLD analysis project Ga0307513, IMG submission 202174) | Populus trichocarpa ectomycorrhiza microbial communities from riparian zone in the Pacific Northwest, United States - 15_EM | ecosystem: Host-associated > Plants > Roots > Unclassified | place... | reverse complement strand
GTTTGGCGCGATACCTCGTTCTTCTGCTTCGACAACTTGACCCCCCCACCATCTGAATGGATAGTAACAGTCACTGGCAAACTATCCGCCCGTGGACAAATCGAATATCCTTACAAGTTAAAGAACTCACATCCATATCTGCCACCTTCCTCTTGACCTCTGTCTCACCCGGGCTCGACACGACCCTCTCCTCAAACGATGAACCGCAATCCAGTCATGCCAACTCTGCTACGGCACCTACACCCGCAGATCTACTGCGATCTCTCAGAGAGATTCTTCGCCGAGGCCTCACTGTCAAAGTAAATGGCGCACCGTGGCCGAAGGTTGTTCCTCATATTGAAGACGACGACTCCGAAGCCATTATCATCCTATATGGCTTTCTTCCTGCACGCACATATGACATAGAGCTTTCTATTGCTCCAGATGAGGAACCATTACGAAAGCAAATTGCGACGCGTCAAGGTATTCTGATCGGTTTGCCTCTACACTAAACCACTCATTCTACTTTGTCTCGCAGATCCACCGTCCGACGAATCTGAAGAAGAAGCATTGCCGCCAGTTTTAAGCGCAGGCATCCAATCCCGCGAGGGATCACCGTCTCCTGAACCAAGTCCACCAATCACGCCTGACTCGCCTTCTATGCCACGACCTGTCTCAGTAGAAGAAAGAGCAGCACAGTTGCGCCTCACCCATACTTCCCTTGTACAGGAAACGGAATCCCTTAACGCGCAGCTAAAACTGGCGCGTCGCGAATCTCAACGCTCAAATACTGCCATACGAGCCGAAATAGAAGCCATTAAACGAACAGCAGAGAAGCAATCCGTGGCAGACCAGCGCGCAAAGCAAAAGGTGTTGGCCCTACAAGAAGCCGTCAAGCAAACAAATGCAGCCACGGGCGAATTAGAGGCAGAGGCACGAGCTGTAGAAGGGGACTTACCACGTGTTCGCCAAGAGGAAGCTGTTGTGGAAGTGGAATTCGCCACCGTTCGGGAAACTGCGGACAAGAAGGAGGCGGAAACCGAGGAGGCAATTCGGGCCGACAAGAAGCGCATATCGGATGCTCAGGCTGAGTTGGCATCTGTGACTAACAGACTTGAAAAGGTCCAAGCAAAGAAAGGGAAGTTAGAGGCGGAAACGCTACCCGAACTGGACCAGCAGCTGGCGGAGATACGGCAACAGATCGAGGCACTCGAAACATCCCGATGGGATCCTGTACCAGCACCGTCTGTACTTGACCCCTTAATGGCCGTCGGTTTCACATTAAGATCGTCCGCTGAACCATACTACCCACCACGACACCTGCAGTTATCAACGGCGGTTCCATCGGGCCAACGCCAGCCCACATCCGGGATATCATTTCCTTCGCGATTACCGTACCTGCCAGCAGGAAGCGGCGCGGTGCGCGGGGGCCAGGCTTTTGACCCCTTTGATTCAGTAGCTGCATCTAGAGCTACCTACACACAGAATGCACACGAACCATCGGCTCCTTTGGTGCAGGCGCCAAGGGCTATACTTAGGCGGTCATTAGCGGTGACGGACGGCCCACCACTAGTGCCGTCTCGACACAATAGTGACGGTTAGGGACAGTTTTGTTATCATCACTTATATTATTCTTTTTATCTCCTAGATTAATTGTGCTGATTGACCGTAAGAACAAAAAGTTGCTTGGCCTTTGTGGTAACGTCATGCCGAAATGATCGGCTCAAGAAATGACATCTGTTGTAGTGATTATATCGAAAAGTGTGTACCACGATGCTTCCAAGACCTTGGACCCAGTCAACAAATTGACGTAGCGGTATTTGTCCCTCGTACCTAATATCTGAAAACCAAGCAACAGTGACCTGATGTTCCACACAGCCGACCCATCCTGCGTTACGGTAGTTCGGTCCAAGAAGGCTGAAAGGACGCAAGAGGGGAGCACCAAAGGAGAGGAGAGGTCCAAAGGGACAGGTACGTCCTATCCGCCAGTTTGTAAATTGCGTCGAGCTACTGGTGGAGGCTGGTTCAGGTTATAGGGACTAATTTTATGCTAAGAAACCTCACAACATGGTTAGTGGTACTGCCGAGTGGTGAGAAGGCCAAAGGAGGGGTCAAGGCAGGGCCAGAATGTCGAACCATGTAGTATTTACCTTGGTTGGCGGCCTAGTGAGATCTTGTGCTCGTTAGTAACACTGGGTTGCTTTGCTTACTGCACTCGAATGAATGAGGCTCCCGTACGGACGGCTTGCCAAGAAGGGAAGTGTGTTCCAATATACCAGCTCCACTATGCACAATTACTTTATATGTCACGAATGCGTAATAATGAATCATCAAATAGGGAGTGTAGTACCGAATACGACGTCCCAGATCTTGGCTATCCAGCAGGTTAGTCAACCGAAGCGGACGGGAAGGAATCAAGCAACATACAGGTCACTCCAAAGCCCAGGTCGAAGTTTTTGTAGTGATGGGCCAAGTGATACTTCTTCATCTCGCGCATGTATTGTGGCAGCTTCGTGTGATGTAGCCTTTAATGGTTTCAGCAGTTGCCTCGAGAAGCATTTTCGAGAACTTACGCATAGTGCATGCAATCGTATAGGACATCTAGAAGACATGGTAAGCATCCTATGCTGAGGGGTAGAAAGGTACGCACAGAACATAAACGCGCCAGAAATCATCCCGTTCGCCACATTGACAGGGAACAGGAAATATGCGAGGCGCGTCATTGGGAAAGACAGAGCCGCGAACAATGGGGGTGGCATGACGAGTCGCAACCTGCATAGGCTGTGTCAGGTGAAGCCGATGGTAAACGGAAGGATGCATACCTGTCCATGGGCAAATAATGGTGTACACCATGCACGAGGAAGTGGAGAGTGAGGAACGCGGGCGAATCCGGTAACAGACGGTCAACGTGGAACAGGAAGCGATGGAATCCATACTCCAGGAGCGTCCAAACCAGATTGCCCACGAGGAAACAGGCGAAGGCTAGAGACCAAGCCCGGGACGAGACGTTCAGGACAGCATCTAGGGATGGGAAGTTGCTCGCGGGATGACTGAAAGCAAATGCCGGCCGTGGGGCATCGAATTGCATGGCGGAGCGAAGAAAGAGGTACGCGGTGATGGGTAGCCAGAAGGTAGGCACTACATACCACGTCGTCTTGGTGAAACATTCGAGGTATGCGGGGCCAAAGAGACGCGCCGACTCGGTGAGGTGCCGTGGCTGGTGGACTTGCTGTAGGTAGAAGCTTTTGCTAGAGGGGGCTATTCAGCTCTGTAGGATCATTTCACATGGTAAAACGGACCTGAAATTGGCTTCCCAGACCTGGCGAAGGAGTGGTCTGCGTAGGTCAAGAAATTCCGACTTTTCAAAGTCGTCGGCGAGATTTGTGTCGTCGGGGTGGAAATCATCATCAGCCTCCCAGTCTGTGGGTGTGGTCAGAGGTGTGACACAGAGAAAGTGAGCTGCTCACTCTCGTCGACGACAAGTGTGTCCTTGCCGAGTTTACCAATCATATACTCATCGAGCATGTCGTACGCCGAGCCCGAGTGGACATGCTCCTCTGGGTCGTCCATGGCTTCTCCAATGTCTTTGCCTGCGTACTGGAGGATGAGGTCGTCGCCGCCTGGATGATCCTCGACGAATGCGGAAACATTGTAGACTTTGCCGTTGCGGACGATCCAGCAGTCACCCTTTTTATTGTGGGCCGTGAGGTCATCAATCGTGAAGATGTGCAGACGCCGGTTCTTGAGTGACCCCTTCGACATCTCCCAAAGTCGTAAGAGCGGCCAAGCTTCGTTCCAGCCTCATTCCCCGCCTCAGCCACCTTGTCCAAACAACAAAATAAAATAATGACCGCGGACGCTCAGGAAAGCGTCAAGGTCTACACCGTAAATGGCGCGGCCGCAGGTGCTGGATCGGCCTCATCCCTCCCAGATTGGCTTACCCGCAAGCGCGCCATAAAGGGAAAAGGAAAACGAGCTATCCGCGAAGAATTTGAAGGCGCAATAAATCTCATACAGCACTTTGAATTCCCAGAAGCCAGTAACAGGATCAAAGTAGCCAAGAGTGGTCACCACGCAATCGCAACTGGTGTTTACAAGCCGCAAATACGGGTTTACGACCTCGACCAGCTTACTCTCAAATTCGAGCGACACTCGGATGCAGAAAATGTCGACTTTACTGTACGAGAAACTCTGCTGTAACGTCACAGGCCTCGATTTAATCATTTATTAGATTTTATCCGACGACTGGACTAAAACTATCCATTTACAAGCTGATCGAACCGTGGAACTTCATGCCCAGGGTGGACTACACTACAGGACACGACTACCGCGCTTTGGTCGCGCTCTGGCCTATCACTACCCGTCTGGTGACGCTCTGTTTGGCTGCGCGGGGGATGAAGTTTTCCGCCTCAACCTCGAGCAAGGGAGGTTTCTTGCACCATTATCCCTAAATACTCATGCAGAACATGGGAATATTATTGGCGTCAATGCGATTGATATCAATCCTGCACATCAACTGTTGAGCTTTGCAGTCGAGGGTCCCGGAACAGTTGAATTCTGGGACCCGCGTTCTCGCTCCAGAGTCGGCGTACTTGTATTACCCCGATCCTTAGCCTTGACATCGCCATCGACCTCGGCAACGGTACTCCCAGGCGTCGATTCATCTTCCCGCACTTTTGCGGCGACCGCTCTCTCTTCGCGCTCAGACGGCCTCTCACTAGCCGTAGGTACCTCAACAGGTCACACACTCCTGTATGATATCCGTTCCCCGAAACCCTACGCTACCAAAGACCAGGGCTACGGCCTCGCTGTCCACCGAGTCGCGTGGATAGACGGGGGCTCGCGCATGGCAGGCGACGGGTTTATCCTGAGTGCAGATAAGAAGGTTCTCAAGGTGTGGGATCGCGAATCCCCATCGTCAAACTTTGCCTCCGTCAACCCACCATCAGATATCAACGATGTATGCCACTTACCCGGCACGGGTTTGTTCATGCTCGCGAATGAGGGAATACATATGACTTCATATTATATCCCTCAGCTCGGACCTGCGCCCAAGTGGTGTAGTTTCTTGGATAACTTAACAGAGGAGATGGAGGAACAGACGGTGCGAAATGTATATGAAGACTTTAAATTCGTCGAGAGATCCGAACTCTCTGCGTATGTACCTTCCTCCGTTGTCTATCGATTTCCTGACGTACCCTATTTAGCCTTGGTCTGGACCACCTAATCGGTACATCAGCCCTCAAACCATACATGCACGGGTACTTCCTCTCTCTCAAGCTTTACGACGCTGCGCGCGTCATCGCGAACCCCTTCGTCTACGCCGAACACCGCGAGAAACTCATCCGCGCGAAGCTCGACAAGCTCGCTGAAAGCCGCATTCGTACACGGAAGGATAAACTACCAAAAGTCAATCGTGCGCTCGCGGAAAGGATAATGAAGGCCGAGGAGAAGGAAGCGCGGAAGAAGAAGCGGAAGCGAGACGAAGATCAGAACGAGACTACGAAAGAGGAGAAAGATGGACAGAAGGGTGGATTGCTGGTGGACCCCAGGTTTAAGAGTGTTTTTGAGGACCCAGAGTTCGAGGTGGACGAAGCGAGCCGCGAGTACGCGTTGATACACCCGTCTCAGGCTGAGGCTTCCGCGAGGAAACGCAGGGTGAAGACCGCAGTCGAGGCAGAGGAAGAATCTGAGCAGGACTCCTCGGAGGACGCATTGGCTGGTGGAGATAGCTCCGAGGAAGACGATGAAGCGAATAGTGGCGAGAAAGATAGCAGCGACGATGGTGAGCGCCCTGGTCGTTTGATTACGTTGCGTGTCACTGAAATCGCTAAAGACATGGCGACAGTCAACCTCTACAACTACAGATCCACACAAGCACCACCAACACGGAAACTACCACACAATGTCCCACGGATGGTTTCCGCTTCAACCTTTCTAGGCACCACTGGAACAGCAAATAACGACAAATCCGCAAGCTTCGGACAACGACGGCAACGCCCTTCCGGTACCCACCACACCACGCGCGAGAGTGGTTTGCAAAAGGCTGAAGATGGAGGTTTCGCCCTGTCCTGGATCCCGTCCACAACCCAAGGCGATCCCCGAAAACCGGCAAGGGTTGGGGGCCAATCAAAAATTAAACGGCCAGGGGTCGAGTACCTCGGAGCTGGACTGGAGAAGGGCGTGGAACGGCTCAATAATCTTTCTGAGACGGAGAGGAAGGGTCGGTTTGAGAGACGTAAAAATGTCAGGAGTGGGAGCAAGAACGTTTTCCGTAAGCTCTGACAACCGTCTGTTCACTGCTTTATATATGTTTATTACTCCATCGATTTTATCAATTGAAGTAAATGTATCTCTGTGTCAGACGATACCTTATTGGTGGCCCCGGGTGGCACCCCTCTTCTAGTATTTCGATTGTATAGACAATGTGCCACCTCTTCCTTCAAGGTGATTGTTCCGGTAATAGGAGCTACGTCTTTACAGAAGGCCCACATGAAGCGATCTAATACGTACACCTTGCAGTTGCCCACAATGATGTGGGCCGTCAATATGTAGATTATGTAATACACCGAACCAAAATATGCATACGGCGGCCTCCCACAGAGAGTTTAAAGGTGTTGCAGTCAGTTCAATGACCCCCTGTGTACAACTTGAGCGCTTGAAACGGTTGGAAAAGTTATTCTGTAAGTGTTCAGGAGGTCACACTTTATTATAGGGCGAGCATGAAAGGATAAGAGGATATATAGGGGAAATGCAACGACTATTTAGCGCCTAGGTGTTTCTTCACACGCTGAAGTTGTTGTTCCATCTCGTCTATGTGTTTGCTATGGAGCCTTTGGATCTGTTGGAAGGCGTTAAACTATACCGCGGAATTTCGAGAGGTGCGCACCTCGTCATAAGCTGGGTGTTTGTTCTCGAAGCCCATGGTTTTCATCTTCTTCTGCGTTATTTGATGGTGCTTGCGGATTGCCACCCGCGCTTCTTCCAAGTGTTTAGATAAAGAGGCAACAAGAGCATTTCGTGTTTCTAAAGTTGGCCTGGTTGGAGGATGAGGGATGTCCAGAAACATGGAGGAGTAACCTACTGTGGCACTGGGATCTTCAGGGTTCGATCATCCACCTTCTGAGGCGTCACCCCGGGAAGACCTGCGGTATAGATGCCCCTCTCAATATGCTTGAGATACTGATACCGATGTCAGACGCTCAAAAGGGGTCGAAAAGGCAACCACGGGCCACACCTCTGCTTCGTATGCTGTAACCAACAACGTGGAAAGGTCTTTTACCCCAATTGTCGCAACATCGGCAAGCTTCTGTGAAGCCATATCAGGTAGATCTACCCGTACTGAGTCTAGCATGGTCGGCGTCGCTCGTCCGCTCGTCCTTATTTCAGTCAGGGCAACCTGGGCCCTGAACCACCTGACAGAAGCAGCCATTTTCTCATCTAAATTGCGCTTTTCTTCCTGGAACTCGTCGCCATGCGTATTTTGCGATGTTGGAACGAGTTTTTGGGTTGACCCGCCCTTCAGTTTGCGAACTAACGCATCATCTTCGTCCTCGTCGACTTTTCTTCGTTTGTTTTTTGCATATGCACGAGTCTGTGCGCCAAGAGCATGCGGTAGTGGCCTTATACGAGGAAGGGAGACACGAAAGAGAGAATGGCGAGCCAACATTTCGGGCTTTGTGAACCACTCGGCTGAGCCAGAGCATTTTATCCGCTTCTGCACTTTCTACAATGTGATAATCTAGCTGCTAGGGAATACCATAGGTGCTTTCGTTTGGTCTACCTTCTCCTCTCCGCAGAGTAGTTCCACAAGTTTGAAAGCGAAAGGAAAGGCAGTGCCTAAAAGAGATGAGACTTCGAAATAAGCATGAGTACATAAGACCTACCTGGTCCACGACTAGATGGCCCAAGTGAAGAGGTTGCTCAGTTGACGACTCTGGTTTGGGTCCTCAAAATGAAGCATACCTGGTCACGAGCTTTTCTGATACGACTACAGATTCTTCCTGGTAAGAGAAGTCTGTGATGATAGGTTAGGAGAGCAAGGGATCCAACGGAGGAACAGAAACAAGGGTCATACCTTTCTTGAGCTCATCCTTTACGCTGGGGTGAGACGTGATCCGCTCTCCTTGAAGTCCGGAGGTCTTGGCTGCCAATGACCCTCCAAACCGAGGATAAGAGCTAGATTAACCGACGCACAGCATTACCTACCAGCACAGATCATCCCAACAACCTTCTTGGAGTCGTAATACAACTTAACGAGTTTCTGAACAGTTGTGTTTGACGATAAAGTCTCGGCACCTTTCGCTCCTCCAGGGACAATGATCGCATCGTAGCTTGCCTGAACGGACGCAATAGGTCAAGGTGTTGGGTAAAATCATGAGTGTAGGCCGCATACAGGGTCACTAATGTCCCTGAGAAGAATATCTGGGACAATCTTCACACCTGGTATCACCGTGAATTGTGACATCACGTTACTCGCTGGATAGCAGACCTCTTGAACAAGTAGCGTATTGAAACTCCTTGCCAATCTCTTCATGGGATGGTACAAAGGCAGAGGTACAGCTCACCCCGGCACGCACGAGAGTATCAAATGGAATCGTAAATTCCATTTCCTATCATATGGCGGGTTTGTGTTGGTCCCAAAGAGGTGTATCATGCCTCATATTCACCTCGGTTCCATTTGCGATAAGAATGAGAGCGGACGGCATCTTTATGTGTGTTTCTTGCGGAGTGGCGGAGAAAGAGATCGAAATTCCGAGGCTTGACCGAGACCACATTCGAATGTCCAAAGGCCCGCGACGCTGCTGGCCTTACATTCCTATACACGCAAAATGGCTATCAAGGAGAGCCCTTTCGACCTTCCCAGCCCCAGAACAAGCCACGGTCAACGACAAGCCTTATGCCTCGACTCTTCGCCTCCCGAAGACGCGTTTTCCGTTGTGGAGTGAACCGGACAAGCGCGAAGTACCATTCAGAAAGCGTACTACAACCGAGTTGTACAAGTGGCAGGTCCGTGATTTTCAACGACCCTTACAAGTTCGACTTCTGGAAATCTTCTCCAGCTCGAGAATAACAGCGGTCCACTCTTCGTACTACACGATGGTCCTCCTTATGCGAATGGAAATCTACACATGGGTATTATAGTTTTGTTCACAGTCGTCAATCACTATCTGACCAAACGAAGGGCATGCACTCAATAAAATTCTGAAAGATATCATATTGAGGTTTCAACTTCTACGAGGACATAAAGTAAAGTATGTTTAGACAGAGCCTTTGAAGAGGGCATTGACGTGTCTTAGTTATATTCCAGGCTGGGATTGCCACGGACTTCCAATCGAGAATAAGACCCTTGAGCAGCTCAAGGTGCGCTCGTGCGGTGTCACAAGCACCCATCTTATATCTCCATAGGCCAGACCGCACACAATACCCGCCGCTGAGCTCCGCAGCGCGGCAAAGGCAACTGCTGAGAACGCGATTGCTTTGCAGAAGGAGGAGATGCAGCAATTTGGACTACTTGCAAATTGGGCGACGGAAGGCACTTATCGTACAATGGGTGAGTCCTCCTAGTACTCCGTACCTGAACCTTCTAAATAACTGAGCAAGATCATGATTACGAGATTCGGCAACTGCGGGTTTTTCAAAAGATGGTTTCGAAAGGTCTTATATATCGCCAATTTCGGCCTGTGCACTGGTCACCATCTTCCCGTTCTGCACTTGCTGAAGCAGAGCTCAAATATGAAGAGCAGCATGCCTCGAAGGCAGCATTTGTTGCATTTACAGCTCTGGTGTCCTCCATTCCTTCTGAAATCCTGGACATTATTGGGAATAATCCCTTAGCCTTACTGATCTGGACCACAACCCCATGGACGTTGCCCGCCAATATGGTTTGTGATGTCGTGATAGACGATCCTTATACTGAATTTTCAACCCTTAGGCCATTGCAGTGAACCGACTGCTAAGTTATAGTATAGTAAAGCTAGAGATGCTCCCCGACAAATTAACGGTGGTTGCAACGGAAAGACTTCCTCACTTTGGCTGGGAGTATAAAGAACTTGGAAGAGTTCAAGGTGTGCATTTTATATCTCACTCCGCTGACACTAAAATATTGCAGGGTCGTCCTTGGTTGGCATCCAGTATTTTTCGGCAATCGGCACTCCAGCTCAACAATCCCCAACCTTCCCTGTGGTTGCCGCTTCGCATGTTACTGCCACCTCGGGCACTGGCCTTGTTCATACAGCACCCGCCCATGGTTCCGAGGATTATGGAGCATTTAAATCACTTGACGTTTTCAAAGGCAAAGAAATTCTAACCCTTGTCGACGATGATGGCTTGTTCACAGAGGATATTCGTGACGTATGGGGCCCAGAGGCCGCAGACGTCCTTGTCGGAAAGGAAGTCTTGTACAGCGGTAACAAAGCGGTTCTGAAGCTACTCGAAGTGCATGGGAGTTTGGTGTCTGTATCAACCTTCAAGCACAGGTATCCGTACGATTGGAAGACCGACAAGCCGATTATAGTCCGGGCGACGGCTCAGTGGTTTGCTAACCTCGAACAAATCAAGGAGCAGGCGCTGAAAGCTTTACAAGGCGTGCAATTCTACCCTCCTTCCTGTGAGCCTACTGAAAGCTTCCACTGTTTGGTTTACTGACCCTTTTACAGCGAGGGCGCGTCTCGAATCATTCATCCGGGAACGGACAGAGTGGTGCATCTCGCGTCAAAGGAAGTGGGGCGTGCCTATCCTCTCTCTACACAACAAGATAACCGGGGAGTCTATCCTAACCTCAGACTCACTCTCCTATATCATCAACGTCCTCGAACGCAAAGGGACGGCTCATTGGTGGGAAGCGCCTGTTGAAGACTTTGTCTCTCCATCCCTTGCAGTGCAATACCCCCCTGATATGCTCGTGAAAGGGACGGATACCATGGACGTCTGGTTTGACAGTGGGACGTCATGGTCTCTTATTCCCAGCCAAGGCATTCGCTCGAAGCATGATATCCTTAGCGACGTATGCATAGAAGGGTCGGACCAGCACCGAGGCTGGTTCCAGTCACTCCTGCTAACGTACATTGGTGCATCGGATGGAGGCGTCCCCCCTCAAGCTCCCTACTCAGCGGTCATCACTCATGGTTTCACGCTTGATGAAAAGGGAAAGAAGATGAGCAAGAGCCTTGGCAATGTCATCAGCCCCGTTACAGTTATCAACGGAGGCAAAGTTCGTAATCCACCATTGTCGTGGCCTCATTCTCTAACCGAAACACCTAGAACTTGAAGGTGGATCCGGCCTATGGAGCAGACGTGCTACGGCTATGGGCTGCCAGCGTCGAGTACGGGAAAGACGTTTCCATGAGCAGGACTTCGCTCGCGCAATCCGCAGAGGCCCTTCGTAAACTCCGTAATTCTGCAAGGTTCATCCTGGGCAATGCAGGAGACTACACGGCCCGAGAATCTGTGGCTTCTCTCAAGGACAAACTCTCCCTGGTGAGTCTGTTCTTAGTGAAAAGAACTTCAGTTGACCCGACTCGAGTTGGACCGTTACGTCCTTCATGAATTATCTGTGCTTGAAATGGGGGCATTGAAGGCCTATTCTGCATTTAATTTCCCTAAGGGTGCGTGAGTTTCACTGTTGTCGAGAGTTCAGATTGATTTTGTTTTGCAGTCGTTTCATCCCTCACGCATTTTTCCAACATCACGCTCTCTTCGTTCTACTTTGATATCAACAAGGATTGTTTGTACGCAGATGGGCCGCAAAGTGACGCTCGTCGTGCCGTGGTTGCCGTTTTGTGGGAGGTACACCTGGCGGCCCCTTCTGAACCCATCGAAACTGACTTTGTTCTCTGGCAGATACTCGATGTTATGGTAAAAGTGATGTCTCCAATAGTTCCGCATCTATCCGAGGAGGTCCACGACGTTCGAATGGATGGCAGCGATCTCTCTGTCTTTGCTTTGCACTGGGAAGCGACAGTGAGTGGTAATTCCCTGACGAGCACGGTGCCTAAAGGATTATAGCGCGAAACCTGGAGAGATAACGAAGCCAAGGACGACCTTGAGCAATTGGCGGCTGTTCGCAACGTTGTGCTAGACTTGTTGGAGCAGGGGCGGCGGCAAAAGTAAGGATTGAAATCCCTGGCTGACCGGTTTGCTGACGTTCCATGTAGGGATATCAAGAGCTCCTTGGAGGCCGATGTCGTGATTGTGATTCCGGACGGGGCTGCTGAGGCAGGGCTACCGTCCAAGTTATTACAGTACCGTGAGTGGCTCTGCTCCCGTTGTCACACCCTCTTCATAAGCCAGCAGAGGACATTTTGGCCCGGCTTTTCATCGTCTCGGACGTGTCCGTTGCCGATGACCAAGCGCCTCTCTACGGTGATGGGTGGGTATATACCCGTCTTATGCATATCCCAGATGCACAAAACTCTGAGAGTGATGAGTCAAGCTCGGAGAATTATCTGCGGGTTTGCGTGCGCCAGGCGGCTCTGAGAAAGTGCCCAAGGTGCTGGCAGTATACAAGGGTGTCATCCAAGGACATTTGTATGCGTTGTGAGCACTCAATAGAACAGTATGCCTGTTAACTTGAACGAGGGGAGCGGCGTTTGTGTGGGGAGGCTAAGCCACATTTGGCTATGATGACGAACGGTTCGTGTTGAAATTCGTACGGCCTGTTTTTTTTTAATACGAGCAAATCTAGTGTTTGTTGGGATCCGCTACAAACACTTGAGGGTACAAGACGAGTGAAGCGAGTGCTTATATCTCGCGTTTCCCAGGGGAGTCGTGCTATATCGCTCGACCTGGGGTGGAATTTCTCCACGGACGGTCAGATGAACGAAGTTCCCTTCGGTTTCATTCTTTGCGCTTATGCGGCCGAAAGGCGTGCTGCCGTGTCCATTGTTTAGGTCACACGAGTGAGTGCACCCTTCTAAAACGATTCCCTTTGTCAATCCACCTGTTCAGAGGAGGCCTCTGTTCATAGGCTCTCTATTGAGGACGCTATCGAATAAAGGATGGAGGTTAGTCATAGATGTAGTGAAATGGTCTGGAGACTAACCTCCGAGAAGATTCAAGACCGCATGCTGTTGGAATATCAGTGTTGTCGTCATTGGGCTCAACCCACGCGATTGTCGGCTGGGCTTGCCGAGGGCGTAGTTTACGACCTCGGTGCTATTACTCTTGAACGTTCTGGTTTTCATTTATGTGTATATAAGCCTCCTATTGCTATAAACAGTTTGGGGGTTCCTTCAACCTCTAGGCTCATTTTCCGTCAAACAACACCTCGAGGACGGCGGCCTTGGTCAAGGCTCTAGCAAGACGGCGAGCGGTATGCGAAGATAATTCATTTACTCCTGCACATGCTGATGCTCCAGCAGTATCTGTGTTCTCTGTATACACGCGCGGCGATCGTTGCCTATGTATTGATAGGCACCACCATGACTTCTCGCGGCACTTATACTTCCAAATGTACCATTTGCTTCCAATGAAACACAGAGTGCCGTGAGGCGAGTTTAAATGCCAATCCAGATTCTAAGAAAGGATCAAGATAGAGTCCAAACACGACAAGGAACACCATTATATTACTGCTATAGCTCCATTCGATCCTCCTTCTCGTATCCAGGGTTCTTCTGCAAGATCACGAGCCCTTCTAATACATGCGCAAAGGGGAGGTACTCCTCTGTCCCCAGCTCTGCCCTATCTGTCTGCCCCAACCGAACTGGAGATAGATGGGTCTGGAAGCCCGAGATTGTTCGTGGCTTGCCTGCTTGCAGCACGACATCGATTGCTTGACCCACTCGGACGGTAACGGGCAACATCTCTAGCTTCTCGTCGAGAGTGATCAAGAAACGTGGATACATGGCTGTTGCTAGCCAGAACAACATCCAGTGAGACTCTGCTAGGATGACTGCGAAGGGTGATGAGTACAAGTATCAAGGGAATTCAAACAAGCCAACTCACAAGCTTTGGCATCTGAGAACGCTAATAGAGTCGCTAACAGCCCGCAAACCGCGTTCTTGGACATAATCTGTCGGTCTTGGTAGAACGGGTTGATCCCGATCGTTCCCTTCCCCATATGCAGCAAACCCTGAGCAACCCTCACGATAAACAACGCGTCGGTTTCTCGCTGGTAATACACTGCCAGTTGTCGGAGCATTTGTGCGAGGCGAGCGTTGTTCGTTCCAGCACCGATGAAGCCCATTGCGAGGATCGCATTGAGTGCTACGCCAATATCGCTGTCGTGGGAGTATTTCGAGAGCGTGTCGATCAGCCCTACTTGCGGGTTCGAGGCGCTCAATAGAGCCAAGGCGAGTGGTACTGAACGCTTGATTGTGGCCTCGCCATAGTGCATCTAAGCCATAATGGTGAGTACATGGGTGCTTAAGCTACGGATATGGTCGCTTACTAGATTGCTGAACGTTCTTAGCGCCATTTCGGCTCCGACATCCTCTCCCATTGCCACCAAAGCAATCCCCATAACTGCAAACGCTTGATAAAGATCATCGTCGCCCTTTTCCTTGTCTACCGGATCGTTGCAGTAATGCAACATGCTCTGCACATTGAGTACATTGCTTGTGCCCGCAAATGAGCACATCTCGACGATGACCTGCGCTTGTTTGGCGCATGCATGGTCAATTGTCTTCAACGTCTCGATGATTACGTCCGATTTATCCTGTCCGCCTGACCCCGTCGGTCTGATTAGTGAAACTTGCAGCCATCAGAAAGGAAACAGGGACTCACCAACGAAGAGAAGGCCCAGGCCCAGGAGCATGAACCGCGTAAACTTGTCGTCGAGCTGGTTTGCATCCTTCTCTGCTCGTTCCATCAGCGTTTGGACTATGGTATCTGCGATGTCACCATTGCAGCTGCCGACGAAGATGAAGCCGATGGAAAGGGCAGCCAACGAAGGAACTTCCATTGTCATGGTGTCGTCCGTGACCACAGGTAAGAGCAGTTCTAATAGGTCTTCCTTGTGGGTCCCGACATAGGCCATCCCCAGTCTTCAAACGACTCATTTCACTAAGTATCCAAAGGATGTATTTTGTTACTCACCCAACGATAGCACTCCTCTTCAAAGCCACGCTCTTCTCCGTCACATAATCACTCAGTAAGGCGATGATCGGCTCCTGATCGTTCCGGATATTTGTATGCAACAAACCCGTCGCCAACAGTGCACCCGCCTTGATCTTCTCATCGCTCAAGTAGGTGTATTTGTCCACATCCGTAAGACCAACGTCGGGATCCCAGAGCAAGCTCATGCCGAGGCTCGCAGCTGCGCTAGTCATGCCGTGGTCCTTGTTCTTATACACCCAGCTGTCACCCTCCTGCGCTGTGGCCATGAGCTTGTCATTCCCAAATCCAGCATTGACGAAGGCGTTGACGAATGTTCCCGCCAAGTTGGCGCGTGCCGAGTCGCCCTGGACGTTGACCCGCGAGTTCTCCAAATGGGATTTGTAGATATCCTCGAGAGATTTGGGTTCATAGGCTCCAACGTCTTTGCCAAACGCGCGGAAGTGCTCCGTGAG
>Ga0307513_10006337_pt1 | contig 15488 bp, 15 predicted proteins | sample 15_EM_MG_FD_202174 | JGI IMG/M metagenome (GOLD analysis project Ga0307513, IMG submission 202174) | Populus trichocarpa ectomycorrhiza microbial communities from riparian zone in the Pacific Northwest, United States - 15_EM | ecosystem: Host-associated > Plants > Roots > Unclassified | place... | reverse complement strand
GTCCGGCGGCCGAACCCGGCCTGGCGCGATTTCCTGCAGCTTGGCGCGCGCTTCGGCCTCGGTTGCGCGGTGGTGCTGGCGGCCCTGGCGCTGCTGGCGGCGGGGATCAGCCTCTTCACCTATGTCAGCGGCCCCCATGTCCCGCGGCCGCCGGCCGCCGACCCGACCCGCCCGTCCGACGCAATGGATATGGACATGGGCGGCGCTCACGGCGCCCGCTGACCTCGCCGGAGCCGGGCGCTATTGGCCGAGCTTGTAGCGGACGCCCAGGGTCACGGCCTGCGAGCTGAAGTCGCCGTCGTAGCGGTCGAGGCCCGAACCCAGCTTCACGTCGGCCACGTTCACATATCGATAGGCGAGCTCGCCGGTCCACCGGTCGTTGACCTTGTAGGCGACGCCGGCCTTGGCCTGGTAGGCGAAGCCGGTGTCGTCGTCGTCGACGAGGCGGTTGTCGGCCTTGACGTTGGCGAAGCCGACGCCGGCGCCGAGGAAGGGCTGGATCGCGCCCTGGCGGTTGAAGTCGTAATAGACGTTGGCGAAGCCGCCGAGGGTCTTGGCGTCGCCCCCGGCCGGGCCTTTCAGGTCGCTGTCCAGATAGGCCAGCTCCCCTTCCGCGCGGAAGCCGTTGCCCAGGTCGTAGCCAGCGCCCACCGCGCCGATCCAGCCGTCGTCGGCCTTGGCCTTGGGACTGCCGTCGATCTTGCCCTGGAACGTCCCGCCTACGTCGCCGCGGACATACCATCCGGCATCCTGGGCGCAGGCCGCGCCCGCGGAGGCGCCGAGCAGGACGGCGCCGACAAGCAAAGTTTTGAGAGACGTTTTCATTTTGAACTCCCGGCCCCGTTGCTGGGGCGACTGACCATGGAGCGCAGATGGCGCCCCGCCCGGGCCGCCGCTTTCACGCAACAGCCGCGATTTTCACAAACCTGCGCCGTTGCGCATCGCGTTCGCCGCCATACCTGAGGCCCCTGGCACGTGTCGGGAGAGGTCCATGTCCGCAACCGCAAGCCTGAAGGCCGCGGCCAAATTCGTGGCCGAGGCGCCCCGCACCCTGGGCCTGGAGGCCGGCGCCCTGCGCTTCGACCTGGTCGCGTCGGCCGAGCCTTTCGAGTTCCGCTATGACGGCGGTCCGCCGCTGCTGATCGTCTCCTTCGACGCCGGCGATGGCGTCGCCGAGGTCTTGGGGCGCACGCGCGGCGTGTCCTGCGCGCCGGGCGCCTTCGCCCTGTTCTCCGGCGACATGCGCGTCCATGTGCGCCACGAGGCGGCGATGGAGACCCTGCAGATCAGCTATGGGGCCGACGCCCTGGCCGGCCACGCCGACCTGACCGGCTACGGCGAGGCGATCGCCCGCGACCTGCCGATCGAGTCCATCGACCCGGGCGTCCGGGCCCTGGCCTCGGAGGCCCGCCGGGCGCTGGTGCAGGAAGCCTGTCCCGACCGCGCGTACATGACCGCCCTGGGCGAGGCGATCCTGGCCCGCGCTCTGCAGGTCATCGACCATGGCGCGCCCCGCCGCGGCCGCGTGGCCATGTCGCCCTTCAAGCTGCGGCGGGTGGTTGACCTGATCGAGGCCGGCCTGGACCGGAAGATAACCGTGCAGGCCCTGGCCGAGGCCGCGGGGCTGAGCACCGCCCACTTCGCCCGCGCCTTCCGCCAGGCGACGGGGGAGGCGCCGCACCACTTCATCCTCACCCGCCGGATCGCCCGCGTCCGCGAGCTGCTGCATGATCCCGAGCTGGACCTGGCGACCGTGGCGGCGCGCGCCGGCTTTTCCAGCCACGCCCACATGAGCAGCGCCTTCCAGCGACACACCAGCCTGGCGCCGGGCGCCTATCGCGCGGCGGTCACGGCCGCTGGCTAGCGCGCCCTCCATCTCCGTGGGGGCTGCACGCCGGCGTCGGGCGCGCTAAGAGCCCCCATGATTTCCGATCCGGCATTTCACGCCCGTCGTCCCGACGCCCTTGGCCGCTGGTGGATCGGCGTGATCTCGCTGGCGGCGGTCTTCGCGCTCGGCCGGCCCTATGCCGGGGTGCGGCACGACGCGCGCCTCTATTTCGGCGACGCCCTGGCCAGGCTCCATCCCTGGGGGGTGGGCCGCGATCCGATCTTCCTGAACGACGGGCAGTTCGGCTTCAGCCTCTACAGCGAGCTGACCAGCCGGCTGATCGCCGCGCTCGGCGTCGACAACGCCTCGCTCCTGCTGGTGATCGGCAGCCTCCTGATCTGGTTCGCCGCCATGTTCGCGCTCACCGGGCGCCTGTTCGCCGGCCAGCCGCCGGAGCGCCTGTGGCTGGCGCGGGTGCTGGTGGTGGTCGCCCCGGCCTACTACGGGGCCTACCGCATCTTCAGCTACGCCGAGCCCTTCGCCACCCCGCGCGTGCTGGCCGAGGCGCTGGTGCTGGGCGGACTCGCCGCCTTCCTGGGCGGGCGCCGGTTGCTGGCCCTGGCCTGCTTCGCCGGCGCCGGGCTGTTCCACCCGATCATGGCGGTGGGCGGGCTGGCGGTCTTCTACCTGACCCTGTGCCTGGGGGATCGCCGCTGGTTCTGGGCGCTGGTCCCCGGCGTCGCCGTGATCGTGGCGGCCGCAGCGCTGGGCCTGCCGCTGGTCGACCGGCTGGTCGAGGTGATGGACCACGACTGGCGGCTGGTGGTCGAGGCGCGCAGCCCGCACATCTTCCCCTCCCTGTGGAAGCTTGAGGGCTGGGGGCGGTTCGCGGTCCAGGCGGCGACGCTTGGCGCCTCGGCGGCGCTGATGCGCGGGACCGCCCGCAACCTGATGCTGGCGGCCCTGGTGGGCGGCGTGGGCGGGATCCTGTTCGCCCTGGCCTTCGGGGACGGCCTGTCCCTGGTGCTGGTGCTGCAGGCGCAGACCTGGCGCACCCTCTGGCTGACGGCGGTGCTGGCCGCCGCGGGCCTGGCGGTGTGCATCCTCGAAGCTCACGGGCGGGGCCTGGGCGCCCAGGCGGCGCTGGGCCTGCTGGTGCTGGGCTGGCTGCAGATCGACAGCGGCTGGCCGGCCCTGCTGTTCGCCGGCCTGGCCGTCGCGGCCCTGGTCGCCGACCGCTGGGCGCCGCCGGCGTCCCGCATGGTCCGCCTGGCCGCCTGGTCGGCGATGGGGCTCGTGGCCGTGACCTGGGCGGGCGCCCAGGTGGGGCTCGTGGCGCCGCTCTTTCCCACCCGGCCGGCCGACTCCAACCACCTGTGGGGCGTGATCTGGAACACCGGCCTGCCGTCGCTCGCGGTCGCCGCGACGGCGAGCGCCTGGGCGTTTCGCCCGACCTTCCGGCCGCCGCTGGCCGCCCTGGCCGCGGGCGGCGCCGTCCTTGTCGTGGCCGCCGGCCTGCTGTGGGACCGGCGCGCGCCCTACGAGCGCTTCGTGGAAGGCTACCGCGCCCAGGATCTGCAGCGGATGCTGGCGGCTCGGCCGGGCGAGGTGCTGTGGCTGTCCGACGACCTGGAGCCGTGGTTCGTCCTGCATCGCGCCAGCTGGGTCAGCCGCACCCAGGCGGCCGGCGTGGTGTTCTCCCGGCCGCTGGCCCAGCAGATGCGCAACCGGACCTATCGCCTGCGGATGTCGGGCTTTGCGGGCGACAACTGGCGCACCCTCTATTCGTACCTGCCGCGTCCGCTGCCGCCCAAGGCCAAGGTCGAGGCCTTCTGCCGCGCGCCCGATGCGCCGGCCTGGGTGGTCACGCCCTATGCTCCGGGAAAGGTCGCGCCCCCGGCGCTGGGCGCGACGCTGTGGGCGGCGCCCGTGGCCCAGGTCCGGGTGATGGGCACGACCACGGCGCGGTCATGGTCGGTGGTTCGCGTCTACGCCGTCACGCCCTGCCGCGGGCGCTGAGCTATTTGCGCACGCAGAGCCAGCGGGCGCGGTGGAAGTTCTCGATGTTGTCGATCCAGCCGGTCACGTTCGGGTTCACCAGGTTGCGGCTCACCGCGTAGTAGAGGGGGATCGCCGCCTCGTCGCTCAGCATGATCTGCTCGGCCCTGGCCAGCAGCCGCGCCCGCTCCGCGGCGTCGGGCTCCCGGTCGGCGGCGTCCAGCAGCGCGTCGTATTGCGGGTTTCGATAGTCGCCATAGTTCTGGGCGCCGGTGTCCGACCGCATCAGCTGCAGGAAGGTCAGCGGGTCGTTGAAGTCGGCGAACCAGCTCATCGCCCCGATCTGGAAGTCGCGGGCGCGGTATGCGGCGAAGGCGACCTGGCCCTCGTTCTGCTGCACGGAGGCCTGCACGCCGATCGCCTTCCAGTCGGCCTGGACGGCCTGGACGATGAGCAGGGTGTCGGGGGCGGCCGCGGCCTTGATCTCGATCTTCAGCGGCCGGCCGGGCCCATAGCCGGCCTGGGCCAGCAGCGCCCGGGCCTGGGCCTGTCGCGCCGCCAGCGGCATGTCGGCCCAGAGCGTCCTGGGGCCGGCCTTGTAGTTGGCGATGCCGGGGGGCACGAAGGCGTAGGCCGGCGTCTGGTCGGCCCGCAGCAGCTTGGCGGTGATGAAGTCGCGGTCGATGGCCTCCGACAGGGCGCGCCGCACCCGCAGGTCGCGGAAGGCCGCCACATCGCGGGTGTTGAACGACAGATAGGCCGTCGCCAGCACGGTCTTGGTGCGGACATAGGGCCCGATCCGCTCGCGCAGCCGGCCGATCCGGTTGGACTGGAACGAGGTGTTGACGTCGAGCTCCCCGCGCTCGACCTGGCGCTCGGCCGAGACGGAGTCCGGCGTTGGATAATAGTTGATCTGGTCGACGCAGACCTTCGCCGCGTCCCAGAACCGCGGGTTCTTCGCCACCCGCACCGGCCGGCCGATGGTCCAGCCGACCAACCGGTAAGGCCCGTTCCCCACGAAATGCGCGGGCCGCACCCAGGCGTCGCCGAAGCGCTCGACCACGTGCTTGGGCACCGGGAAGAAGCTTTGATGCTTGGTGAGTTCGGGCAGGTACGGGGCGGGATGCTCCAGGGTCAGCACCAGGGTGTGCGCGTCGAGCGCCCGCGCGCCCACCGCCTGCAGCGGGGCCTTGCCCTCGTTCACCGCCTGGCCGTTCTTCAGGATGTAGACCAGGTAGGCGTAGATCGAGGCGGTCTTCGGATCGAGGATGCGCCGCAGGCTGTAGACGAAGTCGTCGGCGGTCACCGGCACGCCGTCCGACCACAGCGCCGGGCGCAGGTGGAAGGTCCAGGTCAGGCCGTCGGGGCTCACCTCCCAGCGTTCGGCCATGCCCGGCGCCGGCGTGGCGTCGGGCGCGTCGGTGGTCAGCCCCTGGAGCAGGTCGGCGATGATCGTGAACTCGTCGACCAGGTTGCTCTTATGCGGGTCCAGGGTCAGCGGCTCGGTGTTGTTGCCATACTCCAGGCAGGCCTGGCCGGGCGGGCAGGGCGCCCGCTGGGCCTGCGGCTGGCAACCGGCCAGCGCCAGGGCAGCGCCCAGGACGGCGGCCAAACCTAGGCGGACATGCAAGGACGACTCTCCGCGCGACTGAGCCGGAACCTTCGCCCGACCAGGCGCCGGTGGCAACGTGCGCTCGCCCCTGTCGGCCGGTCAGTTGGCCGGGGTGACGTCCGACATCACCGGCCCGATCTCGTCGTGCAGCACCAGGTCGGCCCAGGCGTCCTGGTCGGTGGGTTCGCGATTGACGATGACCAGGGCCGCGCCGTTGCGCTTGGCCTGCAGCGGGAAGGCGGCCGCCGGATAGACCACCAGCGACGAGCCCAGCACCAGGAAGAGGTCGCAGGTGGCGATCGCCTCGCTCGCCCGGGCCATCGGCCCCTCGGGCATGGACTGGCCAAACGAGATGGTGGCGGTCTTGACGATGCCGCCGCACTCCCGGCAGGCGGGGATCTCGCCGGTCCCCAGGAAGCCCTGCTTCAGCACCGGCAGTTCGTGGCGCAGGCCGCATTCCAGGCAGGCGGCGTAGGTCGCGTTGCCGTGCAGCTCGATGACCTGGTCGGCGGGCACGCCGCTGTCCTGGTGCAGGTTGTCGACGTTCTGGGTGATCACCGCGGCGACCTTGCCCGCCGCGACCAGCCGGGCCACCGCATGGTGGCCGGCGTTGGGCTGGGCGCCGGTCCATCCGGCCGCCCCGGTGAAGGTCCGCGTCCAGGCCTCGCGGCGCTTCTCCTCGCTGGCGACGAAGTCCTGGAAGTAGATGGGCTTCATCTTGCTCCAGACGCCGCCGGGGCTGCGGAAGTCGGGGACGCCGGACTCGGTGGAGATGCCCGCGCCGGTGAACACCACGACCTCGCGGGCGTCCTGGATCATCCGGGCGAGGCGCGAACGGGGCGACATGGGCGGTTTTCCTCCGACCCATATTCTGAAGCGCCCGCCGCATCGCGCAAGCCGTCGCGGCCGCCGCATCGGCCCTAGCCTTCAGCATATATCTGGCGTAAGCGTCGAGTCCTGAGCAAGAACGGGCCAAGGATACGTTCTACGATGAAATTTCCTTCTGTCTCCGTGGCTTTGGCTGCGGCTCTTGTCCTCGCCCCTGCGGGCTGGGCCCAGGCCGCGCCCTTCGACGCCAGGCTGATGGCCACGCTCGACCGGGTGAGCGACCCGCAGGTTTCGCCGGACGGCCGCCACGCCGTCTACGACCTGCGGGTCGTGGACTACGTCGCCAACCGCGCCGCCCACGAGCTGTGGCTGGTGGACCTGGCCGGCAAGGCGCCGGCGCCGCGCAGGCTGGCCGTCAGCCAGGGCGGCGCCACCGGCGCGCGCTGGTCGGCGGACGGCAAGTCGATCCTGTTCCTGTCGGGCCGCGCCGGCGCCGACCAGGTGTTCCGGACCGACCTCGCCGGCGAACAGGCGGTGCAGGTCACCGCCCTGCCCTATGACGTCGGGGCGTTCGCGATCGCCCCGGACGGCAGGACCCTGGTGGTCGCCCAGCCGACCTTTTCCGACTGCCCGACCCTGGCCTGCACCCAGGCCCGGATGGCCGCCAAGGCCGGCTCGAAGGCCAGCGGCGTCGCCTATGACAAGGTCTTCGTCCGCCATTGGGACGCGTGGGCCGACGGCCGCCGCAACCACCTCTTCGCCCTGGCCCTGGGCGCCGACGGCAAGGCGGTGGGCGAGCCGCGCGACCTGACCGCAGGCGTCGACGGCGACGTGCCGTCCAAGCCGTTCGGCGACGATACGGACTTCGCCATCAGCCCCGACGGGGCGAGCCTGGTCTATTCCGTGCGCATCGCCGGCCGGACCGAGCCCCGCAGCACCAATTTCGACCTCTACCGCGTCCCGTTGGCCGGCGGCCCCGCGGAGAACCTGACCGCCGCCAACCCCGCCTGGGACGCGGGCCCCGCCTTCTCCCCGGACGGAACCCGGCTGGCCTATCGGGCCATGAAGCGCGCGGGCTTCGAGGCCGACCGCTTCGGCGTGATGATCCGTGACCTGAAGACCGGCCAGGTGAAGGAGCTGGCGCCGGCCTGGGATCGCTCGCCGCAGAGCCTGGCCTGGTCGGCGGACGGCAAGACCCTCTACGCCATCGCCGAGGACGTGGGCCAGACGCGGATCTTCGCCCTGGACGCCGCCAGCGGCGCGGTCGCGCCGGTGACCGGCCCGGGTCATGTCGCCGCCGCCTCGGTCGCCGGCGGCAAGGTGGTCTTCGCCCAGGACAACCTGTCGGCCCCCGCCGACCTCTACCAGATCGCCGGCGCGTCGCCGCGGCGCCTGACCCGCCACAACGCCCAGGCGCTGAAGGACGTCGCCTTCGGCCAGGCCGAGCCGTTCAGCTTCGCCGGCTGGAACGGCGAGAGCGTCCACGGCTATGTGGTCAAGCCCGTCGGCTACCAGCCTGGCAGGCGCTATCCCGTCGCCTTCCTGATCCACGGCGGGCCGCAGGGCAGCTTCGGCAACCTGTTCCACTACCGCTGGAACGCCCAGACCTATGCCGGCGCTGGCTACGCCGTGGTGATGATCGATTTCCACGGGTCCACCGGCTACGGCCAGGCCTTCACCGACGCGATCAGCCAGCACTGGGGCGACCGCCCGTTGGAGGACCTGCAGAAGGGCTGGGCCGCGGCCTTGTCGAAATACGCCTTCCTCGACGGCGACCGGGCCTGCGCGCTGGGCGGGTCCTACGGCGGCTTCATGGTCAACTGGATCGCCGGAAACTGGGCCAGGCCCTGGAAGTGCCTGGTCAATCACGACGGCATCTTCGACGCCAAGATGATGGGCTATTCCACCGAGGAGCTGTGGTTCAGCGAGTGGGAGAACGGCGGCCCCCCGTTCGCCCCCGACACCACCTATGCGAAGTTCAATCCGGCCGACCACGTGGCCGACTGGTCCACGCCGATGCTGGTGGTCCACGGCCAGAACGACTTCCGCGTCCCGGTGGAGCAGGGGCTGGCGACCTTCAACGCCCTGCAGCGCAAGGGGATCGAGAGCCGGCTGCTCTACTATCCCGACGAGAACCACTGGGTGCTGAAACCGCAGAACACCGTCCAGTGGCACGACGAGGTGCTGGGCTGGCTGGGCAAGTGGACCGCGAAATAGGGGTCAGGCCAGCAGCAGGTGTCGGGCGAGGCCATAGGCCGTCCCGCCGATCACCAGCCAGGCCGCGCCGACCTTGAACCGCCACGCCGCGATGAAGGCGACGAGCGCCACGAGCATGGCGACGACGTCGGGGCGGCCGGCCGCCAGGAAGGCCTCGCGCCCGATGGTCAGGCCCAGGGTGGCGATGATCCCGACCACGGCGGCGCTCACGCCGGAGAGGGCGCCGTGGGCGCGGCGGTCGGCCGCCAGCCGCTCGACCAGCGGCGCGCCGACCAGCACGAAGTAGAAGCACGGCAGGAAGGTGACCCATGTGGTCAGGGCCGCGGCCAGCGTCCCGGCGGCCAGCGGCGACAGTCCGCCCGCATGGCCGGCCAGGGCGGCGTTCCAGCCGGCGAAGAAGCCGACATACTGGGTCACCAGGATCAGCGGGCCCGGCGTGGTCTCGGCCAGCGCCAGGCCGTGGACCATCTCGGCCTGCGACAGCCAGCCATGGTGTTCGACCGCGCCCTGGGCCACGTAGGGCAGCACGGCGTAGGCCCCGCCGAAGGTGACGAAGGCCGCCTGGGTGAAGAACCTCGCCACGTCGGCGAAGGGCTCTGGCCCCGCGGTCGCCAGCACCAGGCCGACCGGCGCGGCCCACAGCGCCGCGAAGGCCGCCGAGTACAGCCCGAACCGTGTCAGGAGGGCGGCGCCGCCCGCCGCCGGGTTCGCGCCGGCCCCGGGCGGAAGGCTCGGCGCGGCGATCGGCTGGCCCAGGCGCTCGGCCGCCAGCCCGATCGCCAGCGCCGCGCCGACGACCCACGGAAAGCCGACGCCGACCAGGCCGAGCGCGACGAAGGCGCCGATCGCCAGCCCCCAGGCCGCCGGGGTCTTCAGGGTCCGTGCGCCGAGCCGCCAGACGGCGTGGGCGACCAGCGCGAAGACGATCGGCAGCATGCCCTTGAAGGCGGCCCGCAGCGGCGGCCAGTCGCCGTGCGCCGCCGCCAGCCAGGCCAGGGCGAACAGCACCAGCGCGCCCGGCGCCACGAAGAGCGCGCCCGCGGCCAGGGCGCCGCGCGGGCCGTGCAGCTTGAGGCCCAGATAGGTGGCCAGCTGCTGGGCTTCCGGCCCAGGCAGCAGCATGCAGAAGTTCAGCGCCGTCAGGAACCCGCGCTCGTCGATCCAGCGCCGCCGTTCGACCAGTTCCTCATGCAGGATGGCGATCTGCCCGGCCGGCCCGCCGAAGGAGACGAGGCCGACCTTCAGCCACACCTTCAGGGCCTCGGGGAAGGCCGGCGGCGCGGGCGGCGCGTCGGCCTCTGCGCTCACCCGGCGGCCTTGGCGAAGATCGCGTCGGCGGCCGACCAGTCGGTCGCGCCCATGAAGGCATCGACATAGGCGCCGGCCTTGGCCCCGTAGTCCATGGCGTAGGCGTGTTCGTACATGTCGAGCGCCAGGATTGGGGTCGCGCCGGCCAGGGTCATCGTGTGGTCGGCGGCCCACTGATTGGTCAGGCGACGGTCGCGATGGCTCCAGGTCAGCAGCACCCAGCCGGATCCGCCGCCCAGCGCCTTGCCCATGCCGGCGAACTCGGCCCGCCAACGGGCGTCGCTGCCGAAGTCCCGCTCGATGGCGCCGGCCAGGCGCGCGCCCGGGCGGCTCGGCGCGCCAAGCCCGGCGAAATAGAGCTCGTGAAGGATCATCGAGTTCCAGGCGATCAGCTCCTCGCGCTTGAGGCCATTGAGCTGGAAGCCGGGCGCGCTCGCCGGATCGAGAGCGGCGAACTGGGCGGTGATCGCCCCCAGCCGCTTCACCGCGCCGGTGTAGTTGTTGTCGTAGTGGCTCTGGAGAAGCTTTTCCGACAGGCCCGGAACCGCCTTGGGGTCGAACGGCATCGGCGCGGGCTTGGGCGAATAGGCCGCCCCGGCGTCGTTGGAGGGCGCGGCCTGGGCGCCGGCCGCCGGCGCGGCGGCCAGCAGCGCCGCTACGCCGACGAGTTGGCGGCGGTCGAGGTTGGGGTCTTTCATGAGGGGTCTCCAGGGACGGGCCGGCGCGGCTGGCGACGAGGGCGGCTCCACGCATAGGCGACGAATGCGACAACCGCACCGACGATGCCCATTGGGAAGAGCGTCCACGCCACAAGCTCCCGACACCCGCTTCCGCGAGGGGTTAGGAGCGGGTCTTGGGCGGCGGACCGCCTAAGGATCGGGCGCCCGCTGCAGGCCCGAGCCGGCGAAGATAGACCCGGCGGACCGACCTGAACAGCCCGGCCGAGGGCGGCGCGGCTCAGTGCAGCTTGTACTGGGCGTCCAGGGCCCGGAACTCGGCCGGCCGGATCAGCCTGGCGTGGCCGACCACCACCGAGTGGACCGCCCCGTCGAGCTTGGCCGTCCAGAAATCGAGGAACTTCTTCAGCTCGGGGAATTTCGGGAAGAGGTCGTACTCCTGCCAGATGTAGCTCTGCAGGATCACCGGGTGGTCGGGCAGGCGGTAGAAGATCTCGGCCGTGGTCAGGCCATAGCCTTCCAGCTGCTTCCGGAATTCGGGCGAAACCGTCATGTGTCACCTCCAAGGTCAGCTTGGGCAAGGTCAGCTTGGGCAAGGTCGGCTTGGGGACGCATCGCCGCACAGTCGGCGACCTCATGAGGATAGGCCTGATTCTAAAAATTGTTACTTATTTTCAGTATGTTATCACTCACCTGCGGTGGGTGCTGCCAAGCTTGCCGCGGCCAGGGCCATCTGCTCGGCCATCATGGTCCGCAGTCGCTCCGGGGCGAGGATCTCGACCTTGTCGCCCCAGGTGAACAGGTGCCAGGCCAGCTCCAGCATCCCGCTGGCGCGAAAGGTGACGATGACGCCGCCGTCGGCTTGCGGCGTGACCGCCTGGGTGGAGTGGAACCGCCAGCCCAGCGCCTCCTCCGCCCCATGCGGGCGCACCCGCAGGCGCACGTCCTCCACGCCGTCCTGATAGATGCCGAAGGAGCGGTCGGCGAAGGCCTGCAGCGAAAAGTCCTCCGGCCGCGCGCCGGGCCTGTCCAGCACCTCCACGTCGCGCAGCCGGTCCAGGCGCCAGGTGCGGGCCTCCGCCGCCGCGCCGTCGGCGGCGACCAGGTAGTTGCTGCGGCCAAACAGCAGGCCATAGGGGGTCACCTCGCGCCGCCGGCCCGGCGTGGCGCCGCCCTCGTAGCGGAAGGCCAGCGCCCGCAGGCCCTTGATCGCCTCGCGCACCGCGCCCAGCACCGCCTCGTTCTCGAAGGGCCGGGGACCAGGGAAGATGGCCAGGGCCTCGGCCTGGGTCAGCGCCTCCAGGTCTGGCGCCAGCTTGCGCCGGGCCGCCGCCCGCAGGGCCGACAGCACCTTGCGCTCCAGCGTCTCCAGCGCCTCGCCCCGGCCCCGCTGGCCGCCCTGGCGAAAGGCCTCGACGGCGGCCCGCAGCGCGGTCAGCTCCTCCGGCGAGGGGGCCTGGAAGATGCCGTCCAGGCCGGCGGGAATGCGGAACCGCCGGGTGGGCGGGTCGTCCACCTCCTCCAGCTGCGGGAAGATCTCGCGCACGGCGTCGCGCATGCGCTCGGCGGTGCGGCGGCCGACTCCCATGGCGTCGGCCATTTCGTCCAGGGTCAGGCCCTCGGCGGTGGCCGAAAGCCGCCGCGCCAGCTCCAGCACCAGGGCCGCCTTCTCATGGCGCATGGGGCCTCCGAAACTCTACGTCCGATTCTGACGCATGTGGCTTCTACCACTGGAGAGGTCGAAACGAAACGGAGCCCGCCATGCCCGCCATCGCCCGCCTCTCTCCCCGCCGCGCGCCCGCCGCCGCGCCGTTCCAGGTCTTCGACCTGCGCGAACGGGCCGCGCCGCCCTCGGCCGCGCTGATCGCGACGATCCTGGAACACGCCGACCTGCACGAGGACCTGGGCGCGGGCCGGGTCCGTCGCAGCCTCAGCGCCGACAAGGTCGCCCAGCTGGCGGGCGCCGGCGCGCTCGACGTCCCGGCCGCCCGCGCCGCCCAGGTGGCGGTGATCTGGGACGAGGGGGAAGGCGAGGTGGTGCGTGTGGTCGACGAGGCGCCGGTCCGCACCCGCGTCGCGGCCGAGTCCGCCTGGTGGGACCTCTGGGAGGCGCAGGAGCCGGCCCCCGCCCGCGCCCGCCGCGCCTGGGGGACCAGCCGGTGACCAGCCTGTTCGCCGTCCGCCTGCCCGGCGCCGCCTCGCCGCGCCGCCTGATGAAAGCGCCGCCGGGCGCGCGGGCCGAGCCCTTGACCGGAGGCGGCCCGCCTCAGTCGTCGTCTTCGATCTCGTCGTCGTCTTCGTCGTCAAGGTCGTCGTCAAGGTCGTCGTCGTCGAAGGCGTCGTCGTCGGAGAGCATGTCGTCGAGCGCCTCGACGATGGCGTCGAGCTGTTCGACGCTGGCTTCGACCGTCAGGGCTTCTCCGCCCTCGGCCCGGATGGTGATCAGGTATCCGTCCGCGGTTTCCTCGAGGATGAGTTCCTCGAGCGGTTTCGCCTGGGCCATGAGCCTCTCCCTCAACTGAGATAACGGATAGACGCGCGCTTCGGCGTCCGCGCCAAGGGGGTCACGTGATCTTCTTGGGCGCGATCGGGTCGCTGGCGGGAAAGGTCGCCTGGATCGCCTCGTCGATGAGCTTTTCCTGGCGCTCGCGGTCCTCGCCGATCTCCGTCAGGGACGAAAGAGGTCCGGGCGCCGCAGCCGCAACGCCAGGACCAGGGCCAGGGTCTTCAGGTCGGCCAGGCCGCCGTCGTCCGCGGCGCGGGCCAGGGCGGCGAGGGGCATCTCCTGGACGACGATGTTCTCGTGCTCGCCGTCGACGCCGCCGCCCCCAGCCACCCGGTCGGCCGCGTCGTAGGGCGCCAGGAAGAGGTGCATGAGCTCGGTGGAGACGCCCGGCATCGGCCAGGCCCGCGCGACCGGCTCAAGGTCTCCGAGCTGCACGCCGGCCTCCTCCAGCGCCTCGCGCCGGGCGCAGCCGGCGGGGTCCTCGCCGGCTTCGACGACGCCGGCGGGCGCCTCGATCAGGGTTTGCGGCCCGCCCGCCCAGATCACCGGGGCGCGGGGCAGGCGGACCATCAACGCCAGGCGCCGTTGCGGGTCGTAGGGCAGCACGGCCACGCCCTGGCCATGGTGCTCGATCTCGCGGACGAAGGTCTGGCCGTCGTCGCCGCACAGGGTCGCGCGGTGCAGGGCGAGCCAGCCCTTGTAGAGCGTCTCCAGGCCCAGGATCCTGACGCTCATCGCCGGCGCCTAAAGCGAGGAACGCAGCATCCAGGCGTGCTTCTCGTGGGCTTCGATACGATCCGACAACATGCTGACGCTGACCTCGTCGCCGGCGTCCTGGGCGACCTTCAGCGCGGCGCGGCCGGTGGCGGCCACGGTCTGGTTGTCGGCCAGCAGGTCCTTCAGCATGCCCTCGGCGTTCTTTTGCGGGTCGCCGTCCTTGATCGCGGTCAGGTTGCCGAAGGCCGCGTACCCCTGGGGCGCCAGTTCGCCCAGCGCGCGGATCCGTTCGGCCACCAGGTCGATGGCGGTCCAGATCTCGGTGTACTGGGTCATGAACAGGGTGTGCAGCGAGCCGAAGTTCGGGCCGCGGACGTTCCAGTGGTAGCCGTGGGTCTTCAGATAGACCGCGTAGCTGTCGGCCAGCACCTTCGAAAGGGCCTGGGCCACGACGCTGTTCGCCGGGGCGGCTGAATCGGCCATGTGAATGTCTCCTGGTCAGGTTTCCCGCCGGGGCCGGCGGCCATGCACGGTTGTTTGGAAGATGGGCTCGACCATGCCGATGGCAAGCGCGGTGCGGCCAAACCCTTGAGGTTTCGCCCGCCGCCCGATCTAACGGGCGACGCCCCACCGACGACGGACGCCCGGTCATGACCTCCGCCACCTCGGCCACCTCCGCCCTGGACGCCGCGCGCACCGAGCTGACGGTGCGCGGGGTGCTCCTGGGCATCGCGATCACCGCCGTGTTCACGGCGGCCAACGTCTATCTGGGCCTGAAGGTGGGGCTAACCTTCGCCTCGTCGATTCCCGCCGCGGTGATCTCGATGGCGCTGCTGCGGTCGTTCCGCGACGCCACGATCTACGAGAACAACATCGTCCAGACGGTGGCCTCGGCGGCGGGCGCCATGGCCTCGGTGATCTTCGTCCTGCCCGGCCTGGTGATGATCGGCTGGTGGACCGGCTTCCCGTTCTGGATGGCCTTCGGCGTCTGCGCGCTCGGGGGCGTCCTGGGCGTCATGTACACCATCCCGCTCCGCCGGGCCCTCGTCACCCAGTCCGACCTGCCCTATCCCGAGGGCGTCGCCGCCGCCGAGGTGCTGAAGGTCGGCTCCGGCGCCCGGGGCGAGGACGCCGCCGGCGTCGCCGAGGGCCGCTCGGGCCTGGCCGCCATCGTCCTGGGCTCGGGCGCCTCGGCGGTGTTCGCCGCCGTCGCCGCCACGCGGGTCTTCGCCGGCGAGCTGGGCGCCTATGTCCGCTTCGGCGCCGGCGGCGCGGCCACGGGCGTGGGCGCCACCATGTCGCTGGCCCTGCTGGCGCGGGCCACCTGGTGGGCGTCGCCGTCGGCATGGCCATGCTGGCCGGCCTGCTGATCGCCTGGGCCGTCGCGGTCCCGATCCTCACCCACCTCTATCCCGCCGCGGGGTCGGCGGCCGACGTCGCCCAGGCGGTCTGGAGCTCGAAGGTCCGCTTCATCGGCGCGGGCGCCATCGGGGTGGCGGCGATCTGGACCCTGGCCAAGCTCGCCCGGCCGGTCTGGACCGGCCTGCTGTCGGCCGTGGCCGCCCAGCGCCGCCGCGCCACGGGCCAGGCCGAGGCGCTGACCCGCATGGAGCAGGACATCCCGATCGGCGTCGTCGGCGCCATCTGCCTGGTCTGCCTGGCGCCCATCGCCCTGCTGCTCAGCCGGTTCATGGCCGGGGGGCCGCTGGCCGCCTACGCGCCGGTGCTGACCCTCGCGGGGCTGGCCTATATCGTCGTCGCCGGCTTCGCGGTGGCCGCGGTCTGCGGCTACATGGC
>Ga0307513_10006336_pt1 | contig 15491 bp, 18 predicted proteins | sample 15_EM_MG_FD_202174 | JGI IMG/M metagenome (GOLD analysis project Ga0307513, IMG submission 202174) | Populus trichocarpa ectomycorrhiza microbial communities from riparian zone in the Pacific Northwest, United States - 15_EM | ecosystem: Host-associated > Plants > Roots > Unclassified | place... | reverse complement strand
GGGAATGAAAAGGGTTATTCGAGAGGCAGAACGGTATGGACGTTTCAACGATTGCCTCTCAGGGGCTATTAATAGCGGCGTTAGCGGCCCGCCCCAAGCCCGGCGAAAAGACTGCCAAGAGACTTAGCGATGAGAGAACGCCGGACTAAATCGGGTGCATAATCTAAGAGCTGAGAAGACAGAGAAGAGTCGTGCGAGTGACTGGCAGTTTGTGCAATGCAACTTGACTTCGAACACCTGGAGAACGGCACGGGCCAAAAAAAGGGGAAACCGATGAGTATGCAGGCCAGACAATACGCGGTGGACCAGAGTGGCTGGTAAGGTAGGTGAGTTGTTTGTCGCTGAAAGGGATACTCTCGGCACGCGGTTGCTACTACCGCCGCCTGGACTTTTGATTGCTCCGGAGCTGTCGAGATTTGGACGCGGCCATCCATGCGTAGGGTAACAGATGCGCGTCACAGGTGCGATAAGCTAGCGAGAGTGGATCTAGATGCTGCCCTGATTTTTTTATAATTGGGTGAAGCTTTTCACCTGCCTTAGGCCGGAGCATCTGATTGTTGTTGCAGGTTGACCCCTACTCAACCATCAGCAAGGCTCCCCTGCAGCCTGACCTACTCTGCATAGGCATTGCTATCGAGGTCGAACTTGTACAAAAAATCTCTGCTCTGCCCGCAAGCACAACCTCGAAATACGGGATCTTGCACGATGACGACGACCGCGAGCGGCTCGAGAACGACTCTGACCATCGATACACAAGACGAGGATGTGCGGATCGCTGCTGCTGCTCTCAAGGACATGCGCGAGGGAAATCCCCCCATCGACCCCACAACCACCGCTTCGGCATCCTTCGTTGCCTCGAGACACGAGCGTTCTCACCCTTCCCACTCTCCTTCCCGTCGTAAGCATCTTCTCGTGTTCATTCATTGTTCATTACAGCTGAGTCTGAATTTCTCTGAATTTATTTCTCAAAGTCTCGCAGCCCGCCACGCCGTCCCTGCTTTCTATTGCCTCGTCTGCAACCTCAAACTCCTTTGATACCCCCCACAATATTGGTGTAGACCGATCCACGACGCCCACTAGCGTCTACAGCCAGTCCCCAGGCACATCGTTGCGACCAGCATCTGAATCGTCTCCACCCGAGTTTCAAGTGCCAGTATCACCGCAGGACGACTATCTGCGCCGCCTGCCGTTTGTGAACACAGCACTGAAATCGTACGATTATGCGAAAAACAATTCACGGGTCGTGAAATTTGGGGCAGAGATGGTTGAGTCGAGCGTCAAGTCGATTTCAAAACCGGTCATCAACCGTCTCCCAGGGGCAGTCACGAATCGAGTGAGTTGTCGTTCCTGTTCTCCTCTATCGTTCTCCCATCGTATTTCGTCTTGCTCCGACCGCGTACGCAGACCCCTTTCTGCGTGGAAGGACATGTGACACCCTGTCGGTGCCTTTCGCCACTCACTATTCGCGATTGGTTCCATCAACAACATGCCGGTGGTCTGTGCGTCAGATCGACGATTTTCACGAGGGAGGCAACCGGCCGCCATGCGCTGTTCCTCCCCACATCAACTGTTTGTCCCATCCCCACGATCACAGATCTAGAGCCAAACAGGCCGGATCACCCTCTGCGCCACTGCGCCACGCACTCCATCGTAATTCCCATACTTGGAATATCGATCGACCACACCACACCTCTCCTTAAGCTCGCGATTTTCTCGCTTGCCCGCATCTCCTTTCTTGGCTTGCGATGACGACAGAACACTAACATAGATATGCCTATAGCTTGGCTACACCCGCACCGACAGCGACAAGGAAGATAAAGACCGCGATCCTGATTCTGACAGCGCCAGTCGCCCTTCCTCTCCTCGTCGTCTCGGGCTTGAAGAGGACCGGATGGACACAGAGAGGAGCGGACTGATGCCCCCGATGACTGAACGCGAGAGCAACGCGCCTGGCGCAAACGCTAATATCACCAATAGTGTGGGCAACCAGCGGCAGCTCGTCGGGAGAAGTACCTGGCAGACTATGCTCGTCGAAGCTAGCGGGATCTCTGCCGCTGTCAGTGACGAGAGTATGCGAAAAATGAGGTACTGTTTGCAATGCCTCCAAGTGAGTAACGAATTTCGAATTCCCCTCCGCAGCGAGAGGTGTAAGCTGACGTTCTTCCCTCATGTAGTATGCTACTGAGAACCTCGACAACCAGATACGAATCCTCCAAGCGTTTATCGCGTCTGTTGACTCGACGGTCACAGGCGAACCCATCCCGGCGAACGCTATGGTCTCTCCTGAGGCACTCCGACAATACACGGAAGTTAAGAAGAACGTAATTGACACCATTCGACAGGTGGTCGATGTCATTGGCAAGTACGCAGGCGGAGCGTTGCCAGAGCCTGCAAAGGCGACCGTGAAGAACCTAATACTCGCCCTCCCTGGACGATGGAGCAGTGCTGTACGAGACGCTGGTGCCGGCCTGGGCGAAGAGTGGGCCGGGAACGATTCCCAAGCAGATGGTGAATCCACCGCTGTTGGCGGAAGTCGGACCAATCCTCGAAAGAGGGGACATGGTACGCTCAGCGAAAGCTCAGCAAGCATTTCCAGCAAGATCAGCGCGGGAAGCAGCAGCGCGAGTATTGCGGCAAGCTTTGGAGGTAATGGACTCTCGCGCATGACGTCAATGCCAAATGGAGTATCTTCCGATGTCAACGGATCAGTCAATAGCCGAAATCGCAAGCAGCTGCTCCCACCCACTGCCGGCGCTGCAAGGACAGCGGCGCACCGTGTACTCACGCTCGCGACGGAGAGTTTGCATGCTGTTCGAGGTGTTACAGGGGTATTCAAGGACACCCTTGATCGCGCCGAAGCGTAATTTATCAATTATTGCATTTCCTCTCTAACACTAACACCTTCTACAGTTGGCTCGAACGATTTCGCTATGTCGGGTATCGATCTGGCGATCCGGTTGCGGTCCTCCCGGCAGTCTCGTCTTCGATGACTCTTCCGCCCATCACTTCGACTTCACCTTTGGATCGCCGACGAGGGCCAAGCGACTTGCACCTCGAGGCGTTCGCTAAGTCAAACCCTAGCGTCGGTCTATACGGGCCTTATGGTCCCACCCCTCCAGCTTCTCCAGTACCCTCTACGGCGAGCGATCAACCCAGCTTGGGTGGGACTTCTTATAGCACTCGATCAGCTACAGGACGAGACAGCTTCCCGTTCGATAACCCTGCGCCTGGTTGGGTATCTCGTAGTGGCAGCGTTCCTGCAGGACTTTACGCTCCCAACGCCCGTAGCGGGAGCGTTCGTCGAAGTGGGAGCGTATTGAGCTTGCTGCAGAGTCCGACGGGGGAGGGCAGTTTGCTACCTCCCAGTACGCCGGGTAGCATCGCAGGCGAGAGGGAAGACGAGGACGACGATAGCCAGGATTTGGGATTGGAGCACCGCGCAAGGAAACGGCGGAAGCTAAGAACTGTGAAGGCCGAGACTGGCGCCGATGGTTGACCCAGCATATGGACCCTTGCTTGCGCAAGTTTATTCCTGTACTGTACGATAGGTCGCATTCGCCGGAGAGGAGCGGAACAGTGTATAAGAAAAAGGGGAGGGCGGCGCCGACGCCCTTGACCTACACTCTCAATTTAGTGCTGTCTGCTGGATCGTCCTCTGCTATGATCTGTTCGCCGTATCATTGTATTTGTGTAGTGGTTAACAAACATGTTTTTCTACCTCTCCTTCCTCCGTCCGCCTCCAGTCCAGGCCAATGTGGGATCGCATATAGAATTTACCCCTCAGATTGCAAACGACCTTAGAACTGAGTGAGCGCTTTACGACATGTCTTAGAGAACCTTCTAATAGATATGACATTAATTCTAAAATCGGGTCTCTCCTGCACCTCAAAACCACTTCATATATCCAACAATACCCTAAAGGCTATTCAAGACTCCGATTGACATCCACTACTCTTTCGTCTCCGCCGATTTCGTACATTCGACCCGACTGTTAAAGCTCACGACGTGGCATCCGGAGCATAGTGCCTACAAGGTGCTCTCGATACTTTCCCCACCGTCTAGTCTCCTCCAGTACTCAAGAGAATGGCGAATAATGCTCTCATGTCCTCATCCCAAGGCTGGGACAGAGACAGCAAAGCCGAACAATGGCGGTTGTATATCTCTCGACGATGAGGGGATCGGTGTAGTCCCCCTTCCGGTTTTCTCATTACCGATTCGCTTCGAGATGGCTGGACCGTCTGCGGCCTTTCCCCAGAAGACCAGAGGAAAGTCTAGCAAAGGCAAAGGCAAGTATGTCGGCTCTACAAAGGTTCAAAAGCAGGAAGGCGTCCAAAGGATACTCGTGATGGAACGACCTTTACGAAATGAGCATATCCAGGAGCACACAGACAGTGAAGAGCACGACAAAAAGGTGGTGCAGTACAGGGTTCTTATTAGCGAGAAGACGTCATTTGATCTTGACAAAGTGCGTTAGACTTTTCGTTGTGCTACTCCGAACCAGTATGTTGATTTTGCAGAAAATATGGGATTCGGGCTTAGGCCTGTCCGCGTGGTTCACCAGGAAGCTAGCTTCCCACAAACCTATTACTGCCGAGGAAGAGACAGTCACGGTGGATCCCGCCTACCGTATTATTGAAGCACTCTCGCAGAGTCGGTGTAGAATACTGGAGCTAGGTGAGTGGCAGGTATAACCGTCGTGGAGTTTTCTTAGTACATTATCCAGGTACCGGTTCTGGGCTGGTTTCTCTCATCCTCGCTTGCGTGTTATCGAGTCAACGTATGGATGAATCATTCAAACACACTCCAGGACCTTCCATTTTAGCAACGGACTTACGTAAGTCTGTCGCAGAGATCATAAGAATGATGGTTGGGTCATGCTAACGCCTCACCGTAGCGTCAGCGGTTGAACTCATTGAACAAAATCTTGATGCCAATCAGAGAATCTGGGAGGCTGTGGACGCCAAAGCTGGAGTGTTGGATTGGGATGATAAGAGTTTACCGAAAGAGGTTATCGACGCCCCTCCTGACGTCCTGCTGTATGTCTCCACATAACACGTTTATTTGAACGCTAATTTCCACATGATAGAATGGCAGATGTTACCTACAATACGTCTTCCTTCCCATCACTCCTTCGGACAGTTGACTCGATTCTACGGTTGGTACCTAGCTGCCAGGTTGTGTTAGCTTATAAGGAGCGACATGAGGCGGAAGGAGAAATTTGGGGGATGTTTGAGGGCGTTGGGTTGAGAATGCAAAAAATCGACCAAGTCCATGGCTTCGGAGGTGCAGAGGTACAAGTATGGTTGGGTGGAGTTGATAGGGTCACCCCGTAAGGAATAGAGTCAATACGGGGATAGTGAAAATACAACGTATGAATCAGTTTAGTCCCATACTGGACCTCTTCCGTAAATCTTCCCTTCGCTTGCAGCCCAATGCCACAAGGATTTAGGATCGGTGACGGAGAGGGGCTCCCATATCATCTCGTCGTCAATAGAATATCGAACTATCACACAGAATGGGCCATCAGAGAGCCTGTGTAATGCTCTCTCGCATAACATTTGACAATAGCCGTCCCGTTCCACCGGTGGGTAAACAATATTGAGAACGACAGTATTCTCGGAGCCAAGTTTGGTAAGACAGTCCACCATAAGCCGGTGGAAATTGGTGCGGTCTTTACGAGCGTCGATTGGTAATGCCATGAATTGTGGAACAGAATTTGGAAGCAAGCAATCGGACAGTAAAGGATTTCGTCGGGTGAACCAAACATGTCGCGGTTCTGCTAGTCTATCTCCTGGTTCCCTATTATGACGCCAAATCCTTCCACCCTCAGAAACGATGTCCATGTTCCAGAGCGCCATTTTAAGCAAAGCCCACGACGGGGAAATGAGGGCGGCAGTAATACAGAGACGCTTAATATTTATGCACAGATCGAAGACGTTGGAGAGAGCCTCTATCTGCGTTTCGGAGAGGAGAGGAGGGGACAACCGCAGACTGCGGGGAAAAATGCGAAGAGCCGGATTCGTGTTCACAGTCTTGTAAAAGAGTTCTATTCTCTCTGCTGCGAGAGATGGATTAAGGTATAGTCCCGGTCGAATGCGCCTCTGCCACTGGGAAGAGCACCGCATGAAAGCTACGGCGTCTGCTTGGGACTGAGTAGCCGCGACTACCATGATGGCATCCAACAGTTCTTCGGGTAGCTTGCACCATACCTCGGGGTTCATTCTCTTTCTCTGAGTACGAGGTACTACGAAGAACATCGGCGTTTGATGGTGTTAACTAAGGATTGTGGAGTCTTTGTGTTTGGAAGTTGGCGCTTGCCTCTGCGGCTTATGCACCAATTCGCGATCCGGCTACGCTTCAATACGTTATCAAACGATCAGGACACGCTACCAAAGTCGATATTTGACCGTCTTCCTCATCAGCCGGGCTTAGAGACCAGAGAATTCAAGCCTCCATCTGGAGCCTTAGGCAGGATTCCAAAGGACCACCGAACGAGCCTCATTCGTGTAGACTGGGTAGATATGTCGTCTGTTCAGGAGAAGCAGAAATTTGCCAAGGACACATCCAGAGGTGTGTCAAATCGTTTGGTTCTGACTGTCCCACGCACTCACCCTTGAATAGGCCCTGCGATTGCTAGCTTCAAAGAAATTATACCAAGGGCCTCTACTGGATCGGTAGCCTTGGCGGAAGGCATCATTCACGTCTATCGAACAGGTAGCCTTGGTGGAATGTCAGAGCCAGTCGAGGATGGTACCGTACTTGCGGTACTCGCGGTACCATCTTGGATGACCTCTGCGGATTTCCTCACTTTCATCTCTGGCGCCACCGAGACGCTCTTACACCTTCGCATCATTCGGTGAGCCCTCCATAGACTCTTTGGACTCGGTTGTCTTATCTATCTGATACAGGGACTCATCTCCTAACCGAGCAATAGCACTTCTCAAATTCCGCACCAAACGGGATGCAGCTGAATTTGTGGAAGAGTTCAATGGGAAAGCGTTCAACGCGATGGAGGTAGGTACGAAGCACTCACGAATAAAGATTGGTCTTATTATTTCAGCCAGAAACCTGTCATGTCGCCCGTATTTCTTCTATCAAAATCGAGACACCCGATCTGGCCATGGGATACTTCTCCGACATGCCACCAGACTCGATAGAAATACCAACATGTCCCGTATGCCTTGAACGGATGGAGCTGGGTATCACTGGGCTTGTCACCATTCCTTGCTCCCACACGTTCCACTGTCAGTGTCTCAGCAAATGGGGTGATTCCCGTTGCCCAGTCTGTCGATATTCGCAAAAAGCTCTGCAGCAATCGATTCATGCCTCAGCCTCAGCCTCAGCCTCAGCTCGTGCAAGGTCATCCTCCGTTCATGCGACTTCGAACGCGTCCACAATGACGAGCTGCGCCGACTGCTCGACCACCACAAATCTATGGATTTGTCTGATATGCGGCAACGTAGGATGCGGTCGATATGGACGTGCACACGCACATGCTCATTACCAGCTTACTACGCATGTCTACGCGTTGGAGCTGGAAACGCAACGCGTGTGGGACTACGCCGGAGATGCATACATACACCGGTTGATTCAAAATCGGGCAGACGGAAAGCTAGTCGAACTTCCCTCAGCCTCGATTAGTTCCACAACCATGGGTGGTGAACGAGGTTTGGGACCAGGACCAGCAGATGCCATGGCAGCGGAGAAAGTGGAGGCCATTGGTATCGAATACTCTTACCTTCTAACATCCCAATTGGACTCCCAGCGTGCATACTATGAGGAACAAACCGCCGAGCTCCGTGACAGACTCTCTGAAGTTCAGGTCCAATTGGAACGCGCGGCGCGAGAAGCCGAGCGACATAAAGCAGAACTCGAAGCGGCAGAGAGGCGCATAAAGACCACAACAGATGCTCGGGCTGCGCAGGTACAAAAGGAGCGCGAAAAGGCTGAAAAACGCGCCGAGAAGGCAATCGAATTGGCGCGGAAATTCGAAAAGGAGTTGCGGGAGGAGAAGATGGTCAACGACGGGCTTTTGAAGAACTTGGCCGTTTACCGGGAGAAGAGCGAGGGCGTCGAAGAGGAGAGGAAGAAGCTTATGGACAAGATGGCTGATCTGGAGGACCAACTGCGGGACGTCATGTTCTTCTTGGAGACGAAGGACAAAATCGAGAAGGGTGAAGGGGTTGGGGCAGAACTTGCCGGCGGTAGCTTGGAGGTCTCTGTTCCCGCACCAGCGCCTGCTTCATCGAACGGAAAGAAGAAGCGAAAGAAATGAGTCAATGTTTCACGGTTGCTCGTATTGCATGCTTCCGGTCTACCCTAGCTCCTGTACTGATGGTATTCGTGGCGTAGTCGCGATTACTCAAATGTAGAAGATAGTTTATGATACTCTTTCTTTGCAAGAGAGTCACGGCTATGGTGTGTGACCTCAGTGAATAAGCAAATAGTTTTAATCACCCTAGAGCTCGTGCAGCAGAGAACCCCCCCGATCAAGGTAATACCCGTGGCATCTACGGAGGCGTCAGGAGAGGGAGCTCACGCCTCTGTCTTGCACAGGGAGACCGGTGACGCGAAGAAGCCATCCATCCAGTCAAGGCGCGTTAATTGGTCATTTCCTGTGGGCCGATGTGTTGCGAGGGCAACGCGTTTTGTCCTTCGCCATCGCCGCCCGCGCTCGTCTACACCCACGCAGTCACGTTTTACTGCGAGATTTGCCATCCAAATTAATTACTAGCCCTACCCTGACTCCTCTGGTTCGTCCAGCCATTGAATGGCGTCGAAGGGACGCTGGTGGGAGAAGTTTGCGACGGTTTGGAAACGCAAGGCATCCACGCCAACACTCGAGGACAATGATACTAATTTATCGTCATTAAAGCCACGGACAGGAGATCCCTCTGACCTCAGGCTTCCTGTGGAGCTCTGGCTCGCAATAATCAACTATCTTGAAGGCGCGGACCTCAAGTCATTGTCCCGAACGGCCCGACGACTGCGAGGGATATCCGTTTGCCAGCTGTTCCACACTGTGCGCGTGGCTGCACGTAGCACCGACATGGCCACCCGCATACGCCCATTACAAGACGCAGTACACATCCTTCAAGCGGTGCGGATAGTCAGAATCACCGGATATAATAAGACCAGCACCAATATAGATTCTTACAACTTCTTTGCTGCACTTCAAAGCGTCGTACGCCAAATGAGCGGCCTCGAGCATCTGAAGGTCTCGTGTGCGTACATAGAACCGTCGTTCTATGAGGAGATTTTCTACCTCCCCTCGCTGAAGATACTTGAGCTGTCCTCTTGCATATTGGCAACGAGAGTAAGAGGGCCACCGCTGCGGGTCCTGCAGAGCAGCCTCACATCCATATCGTTCGGATGGGACGTAGGCACTCCTGGGAGTAGCATCTTAACATCTTCCTACTCTACTCTCCAATACCTCAACCTGCAAGGTTTACTTCACCCTACCGATCAACTCATCATAAGCGGTCCTCTCCCTCACCTTCAATCCTTCGAGTCCACTGGATACCTGGCGATCAACAAACTGTGGACATTCTTCTCCATGAATCCGACGCTCACGACGCTCACATTGTGGTGGCGCGGTTTTCCGGGTCATGTAGAGGTTAATCAATTAGTATCTAACATGGGCGCAGAACGTCCGTTGCTACCTAACCTAATTAATTTAACCTGTATGGGAGACTTAGCGGAAGTACTTATCCCTCGCCGGTCTATCAAACGACTGAACGCATGGAAAGTCGAACCCTCCGTCGTCCGACGAATCGGGGAAACCACAGCGACAACATACGAGAAACTTATGCTTAGCATGAGCTCCCTCGGATGGGATGCATTCACAGTGGACGTCCTAGGAAAGGAGTCCGCCCTGTTAGTTCAAGGCGTAGTAGAGCTTACACTCTCAATCACAGAAGTGACAGTGCGTCATTCACCATAGATTGTATAGACCCTTGAGCTGATGTATTCCCTATCAGGCTTCACAGGTTATTTCTGCCTTAGCCACCCAAATCGACCATGGCGCCCTTCCATCTCTCCAAATCCTCTCGGTCACAGCAAATGGCCCTCTCACGCCCCCTATCACTCTCAACGAGGGTGATGGTACCTTCACGATGGTGGAGGCTTGGGTGCCATGCTTCGTCATGCAAGTCGAGTCACTCGTGCAGTTGGAGAATGCCAAGTCCCTCCGATACCTTGCACTTCAAGTCCAAGGTCCTGGCGCTTTCCACGTTACCTGTAGAAGCAAGCGACTTGGGCCTGTTGAGTGGCTGCTCGAGGCTGAACGGGCTGGGGAAACCATGGAGACGCGATGGACACGAAGGGAGAAGGCAAAAGACTTGGGTACTGCCGTCTCACACGAGGTTTGACGCTCGAGTGACCCTCCCGGTGGACTGGGTCCCTTTTGCTCAGTTATTACATACCTTGCCCAATTAATGATATTCCACTTCCCGACCAAATTATGTGTGGATTTCACGTGCAATGCGTCTTCAACTCCTTCATCTGAAGCCTGTTACCTTCAACGTCAATATTGATGGCAAGCCTCGACACGTCTCCTCTCCAGCATGCTCAAAATCAGGAAACTCGACTTGGAGAAGATTAGCCTAATCATGGACAATATTGCTTGCAGATTTCCCTTAGACCTTTGTTAATTTGTGTTGGAAATATGTACGCCGCATCGAGCATTGGTTTCACTTTAACTTGCTCTCTATTTTTACATCATCTAATATGATATGGTTGTCTGTACTGCTCATATAGTATGCGCTCGTGGCAGGACTCCCCAGAATCAGAGTCCTGATCGCTTACTGAGTCTGTAAGCCTAACCCCTGAGTACCCCACTTAGCCAATGTCTGACCAATGTACCTTAGTGACTTCGTCTAGGTACATCTATACATATTTGTTCAAAATCAGAGATCGGGCCCTTGTGCCGAACTGGCCATGGTCCGGGACTTTGGCCTTTGGCCTTTCCTCTAGCCGCTGGCCGATCCGCAGCAGGCGGTACAGCGGGTGATGCTATCCATTTTGCGCATGCATGCCCCTGATTGCTCAATATCTCTGCTCAATATTTCCGCACGTGGCAATATTGGCCAGACTGGCGATTTTCCTGGTTCCTACCACTGGCTATAAAAGGGGCTCATATCAGGTGGCTGGAACAGTGTACTTCAACGATCTGCAGCATGTCATCCCCTCACCCAAACACAAGGCCCTCGTGTGGAGTCGAGTGGGATCATCCCAACCTACTTGCTGAGCACCAGCTGGAAAATATGAAGACTGGGATAGAGAAAGGGGAGATAGTCGAGGTGACAGAAGATCACCGGCAGAGCGAGAGTCCTGTAGGGGATTCAAATGATGGGAAGGAGCAGGTGCGTGCCTAATTCGTGACGCTTCCTCGATGGCTTGCGCCAACGAAATCGTTTCGACGAGTACTGATTGCCGTTGTAGAATGAGCGTTGCGATTTTGAAGGATATACGCGACCGGACATCCAGTCCGGACATGTTCGTAAGGGTGAGCGGAAACCGCCCCTTGGTAAATCCTTAGGGAGACCGATTCAGAGGCCAAATTTTCCAGACACCACGTGAGTTTTCACTTTCCTAAACGGTGCAGTATATCGATGAGTTTTGCCGTCATAGCCCTCCGCCACGGCATTATGTTCATGAACAGCAAACGCCAAAGGGAACGGGAGCATTTATGGACGACAGGTCAGCGAAAGAGTACCTGGGGGGCGAGTGGGGGACCACACAATACCAGATCGGTGATCTCAAGCAGGGGTTCCGAGGCAGCGCTGCCAGTTCGACCACAGGTTTCATGAAGCGAAAACCTGTTCCCCGGAGCCCACAAGGAATTTCTTCCGTTGTGCCAGAAATGATCGTTGCCCCGAATAGGACGCAGGAGCTTGAGACGGCGATAAAGACGTGCCTTATGGGGAAAGCAGAGAGGGATTTAGATGATGCTGGTGCTGAATATCAACGCTTAATGGACTCGGGCCTCACGATCAGTGCCAGCATGGTGGCCAAGGCCGCGGACGAGAACCACAGGAAGGCAATGAGAGAGATCTGGGGCGAGTGAACGATTGATATTTGGCCGTTGGGGACACCTTTTGTACCTATGCAGTTTGTGGTAAATATGGCACGAGGGTTATCATGGAAATACCAACATGAGCTGCAATGGCGAGCCTCAGATTCTTTGTACAGGTACGACAGAATTGACAGATAGTTTTTGATGAGCAAACCGAACACTTTGAGGCGGATGGGCGAGGTGACTCGCCGTTGTCTCCAACCTTGCTCTTCACCACCTTGCTCTGCTCAGGCTGGCGCGCGATATCTCCACAACGCATCACCCAAAATATTATGTCTTCTACCGATGCTCTTCAGGCCCGATTCGAGGTTAGGTACCTGCCAGGGTCCGAAACCCTCACTCATGTTAGCCCTCCAGGCCGAATTTTGCCCTCCGCTCGACTCGAATCTCGTCGCAGCATTGATAGCAGATACAGATGTAGACTCAAAGCAACAACTCGAAATTTTAAGTGAGCAGCTTGCAGCCCTAGCTGCGCAAGCAATCGTCGACGATTATTCTCGGAAGGACACAACCCCAAGCCCACCCGACGATAGATATGGAAGTGGAAGTAGCCATATGACTTCCTCCCGCTCGGCGGGAACCTCCACAACCACCGACTCTCCATTCGAGTCCCCCTTGGCTTTCCTGAGGCAAGCCTTTCCCGACATTTCTGTCGAGTTCTTGCAAGACGCACTCCTCAAAACTGGTCAAACCGAATCGCTCAATATGGAGCTTCTGGTTGAAGACTTGTTGTCTCAAGAATTGCTGGCCGCATTCGAGCAGGAGAATATTGAGTCACCAGTCACAGTCGAAACAGAATGGCAAGCGGCGACCAAAAGGAAGTCTATGAAAGGAAAGAAATCCGCCAAAGCAAAGCCTGTCCCGTTGATCGACATGAGGCAGCGGCAGCATCAAACCCCTCGTCTTGCTTCCCCGAGGCTGACCACCACTCAAGGAGATATGGACCCTTGGTCCCACCTGGTATCACTTGCAAGCTATCTATCTGACCTCCTCCCACCACATTCCGCTTCCGAATTCCTGTCAGCGTTCCATTCGCCTCAGCACACAACACCATACGATGCACTAATCTCATTCCTCAACTCTATTAAACCCATAAAACGTGAGGAATTAGATATTGATAACGATCTCATCACATTGATGGGCCTGTGCGTCGGAGACGATCAAGATGAAGACAGCTTCGACGCTGTTCTAGCCCGCAAGTGCGTCCTAGCGACAGAAGGGAGAATAGAAGATGCTCTCGACTTGTTCACACTTGTACAAAACATAGAATTGTCTAGTCCAATCGTTCATCTCCCTGCTCCGACCCTCCAGAATGATCCACTTACGACGAAGTCACCAACGTCTCCGACCAAGGGGAAACCCAAATTACCTACACCAACCAAGCAAACAACAAGCAACCAGTCGACCCAGCGCGGGACCTTCGCCCAAGCGGCTGCCAATTCATGGACCTACATTGAGAAACGGAAACCGACAGCCGTCCAACCACACCCACACGTGGCCTTCATTCCTTCTTACCAGCACAAACGGGACCACAGAGTCATCGCAACAGAGACTCCTGAGAAGAACATCGAAGTAGCCAACCAAGTTCGCCGCCATAGAGCCGTCGAGGAGAGCTGGCAAATCCGACGAACCGAGGTAATGTTATTGTTGGTCCCCTTGAGCTATATACTAACGTCATTACAGGCCCTGCGAAAGGCCTCAAGGCACTGGCAACAGAGTCGTAATGGTTACGGAGGACAGGTAGCTGCTTATTATGCCGAGGAGGCAAGAAAATATCTTGACGAAAGTCGGGGAGCGGCCATGAATGCGGCTCGCGCTGTGGTTGCGCAGAACAGGTGAGCATTGATTCTTGGTTCACCAACTTGTTCCTGATTAATGTATAGGCTGAGGATGGGGACTACCCATCCTAGCAAGAACGTAATCGACCTTCATGGTCTGAACCGGGAGGAATCTCTTGTCATTGTTCGGGAAGCATTGGAAGAGCGAGCCTCACACATGGATCGTGAGTGTACTGTCTTTTCGCTGTTGCTAGACAGCATGTACATAGGCTCATACTTACGGATATATATCCTCTTATTCTGTTCCTCTTTTCCAACTGCAGCCGTCCGACGGAAGGCCCCGTTGAGGATAATAACTGGACGGGGCAACCACTCAGCAGGTAATGTCAGCATCCTCGGTCCCTTCCTTACGGACACTCTCAAGGCGGAAGGCTGGAGTGTTCACAAGATAGACGGAGGTATCGTCGTGAATAACCGAACAATCGGACCTTAGCTTACAGTCCACGACATATTTCGGTTTTAGTCAGCATTTCTGGTTATCCTTGATATTGTGCTCTCTTGTCTCTTCTACTAGTTGTATTCCGTCTCTTTCGTCTGGGTCTCGTCTCTCTCGTCCCTGTGCCCCCCACATCTAGTATGAATGACTTTATTGGTGATAGAACAAGACACTAACACTCCTCTCGGACACCTCGAAATCCGACCTTTCATGCACCTGTAGACTGGGATTGAAGGTGTGTCGGATCCTTTCTGCTGTGACTCGATGCTCATGTATTCTCAGTTCTATGTTTCATAGGTACCTGCAATCTAGAGACATTTATCCCCTATCATGCCTGAGTTCTACGTTTCATACTTCCTATCCTCAGATCGGCGTCTCCGGCAACAATACCCACCACCACGTGCTCTCGACCTCTCCTTTGCCTCTCACTGCGAAGGGCAGCAGCTCATAGTACCTACCATGCGCCCCTGTATTGCCACCGACCCATAACCCCGCTCCTACGCATCCGTTCTATATATCCCCACACGACTCGTGTCTACCTGTCGTCAAAATTGCACCGGGTCCGCTCAGCAGGAGCAGTAGTCGCTAGGGAGTCTGCGCACCTCCGCCCCGCCCACAGGATCTAGGAGGTGACGCACCGCCGCTTCTACCGTCTGTGAAAGGAGATTTCCATGGCCGAAGAGCTACCTAGGGAGCAAGTCGATGACTTTCGGACGGCCTGGGAGAAGGGGTAGCGCCGCGCGAGATGACCATTGCCACCGTTGGACGACAAGCCGGCCTTTGCGTACATCGAGTCCACCGAGTCGGTCTCGCACGTCTCGAACAACAACAGCAGTGGCAAGAGCCCCAGCCTCGCCGGGACGGACGGCGACTGCCACGGTGCGTCTGCGATCTTCCGCAGCTTCTTCCACCAGAGGGTGCGCACGAACGTAAGACGGACGGTGTCTATACGAGCTTAGTTTGGACGTCAATGATAGCACAATTGCAGCAACGCAATCGCCATCGGCCACATCACTCCGAACCTGACCCTGATAAGCTACTTTTCGTCTGGTGATATCTCAGATTTTGAAAACAATTGACCAAGTTGCCACGCCACATCATATGGCATTCCCGAGCCTTGTTAGCTGGCGAACGCGAGGTC
>Ga0307513_10006335_pt1 | contig 15491 bp, 24 predicted proteins | sample 15_EM_MG_FD_202174 | JGI IMG/M metagenome (GOLD analysis project Ga0307513, IMG submission 202174) | Populus trichocarpa ectomycorrhiza microbial communities from riparian zone in the Pacific Northwest, United States - 15_EM | ecosystem: Host-associated > Plants > Roots > Unclassified | place... | reverse complement strand
TGCCTGAGATCGCCACCTCCCGGCCCGAAGTACAGCGGGCTAACGGGATGTCCTGTCCGTCCAAAATCCGCATCTAATCTTCACAGGCAGTTTTAGCAATTCATAGTGCTACGCTTGCCAGATTGCTACCCTGAGTCACCAGTCATCGATCGTCATCATCCAAAGACATAATTGGTCCCTTGATAATAGACCCACGCTGAAAGGCGACCGAAAACAACCAAGCTTCAGTCGCCGTCGGTTGGTTTACGACGCCTTGAGAGAAAGTACTCACAAGAGCGGGCAGTGCGGAGCGGGATGGAGATGAAGGCTGTGGAGGGGGGGAGTCGCGGTGATAGAACGTCAGGCATTCCTGTTTCCAGCGGCACATCCGGGCACGACCCACAAAAGTCTGTTCGGGGGCATGATATTCAGGCATGCTCGTGGGGCTTGTTCGAGTCGAAGCGAAGCCACTTGCCAGTTCAGGCTGGGAGTTGGGCCGATTTCGTCACGACTGTCGCGGGCAAAACTCGCCTCCTCCCGGAATCGGGGAACAAAAGATAAACAAATCCATATACGACAGCAATGCGACAGTGAGGTGATACGAACAAATATAGATAAAGGTGATCTCGGATCCAGCAAGCCTGGATCTTAAAATCACCTGCGCGGTATAGGGGTGGTGCTATACTAGTACCGCGGTTTGGAGGGCTCACCGCGGCCTGCAGGCACCGACAAAGATCTGAGTACCAGATCCTCCGATAATCGATCACAAAAATTCAACCCCGCCCAGTATTACCCCGCCAGTCAGACGACGACGACGATTCCAGAGTATGTCCTCCCCACCGGCTTGATTCTAGAGTACTGTGTGAGGGCGGCGGTGGAGGTCCGTCACACGACTGGGATGCTTTTGAGTTAAATCAGCAGGTGGTGGGAAAGGGTTTCCATCCTCAGATCCGAAATGCCAACGTTTGGGCGATGTTGTATCACTTGGACGGGGTATCCATGATTTTATCGGGGCCAGAGCGTTCTTGGAAATTGGGGGCCGAGGGTTTACCTGAGTCAGAGCTATGAGGAAGATTGAGATTGCTGGTACACAGAGGTCAAAGAGAACGAGGGGGCTGGGGATCAAAATGGAACGAAACGCACTCTCTGCTGGATTGTTGACAACTGAAACCACTGTCCACATTTCACCTGGAATGGGCGTTGCTGGGATGATGTGTGGTTGGGGGCCATCCATGACACTACTGTCGTCCTGGGGAGTCCTTGTGTCCAGATTCCCCATGAAAGAGGAGACATCAGGGATGATCGAGGGATCGAGGGTGGAGTTCTCTCGGGTCCGTGGATAGGGAGGGAGGGGTGGTAGTGGTGGGAGCGAGAGTGAGATGGAAGGGGTCTGTGAATGGGATTTGCTCTCTTGGCCTGGAAGGTCGTTGCGGGGGGCAGTGGGATCGTGATCAAAGGTGTCCTCGGAGACATTGTCCTCTTCTGTTTCCCCATCCGTCCCAGGAGAAAGTGGCTCTGACAAATCCGAGAGCGTCTCCAGACACTGAAGAACACCTTCGATGCTTGGGCGGCTGTTCGGCTGCGATGCCCAACACTGTTCCAACATCTTCCACAGGCTGTTGGTGAATCTGTCGCCTCGAGGAGGACGTTCACCTTTCAATACCTTCAAGAAAACCGCCAAGTCTGCATATTTGTGAAATGGCAGGTTCCCACTGACGGTTTCGTATATCACCATTCCAAGAGAATAACAATCCGAAGATGCCGTTGGGCAGCAATTCTCCAACCCAAACTCCTGCGGAGCAATGAGCTCCGGGCCCATCCATCGGGCCGTGCCACCTTGTGTGTACGAGCTCGAGGAGAAAAAGTTTGCAGGGTCCGAAATGATCGTAAGTAGACCGAAATCCGCTAAGCGGGCATGGCCAGTTTGGTCAATCAGTATATTGGCCTTGGCAGACAAATTCAGTTAGGTTGGAGAGTGATCTAGCCGTCGAAACGCACCCCTTTAAGGTCACCGTGAATCATTCCCTGGCTATGAATGTAGATCAACCCCTTCGCGACGTCTCCCAGCTAGATAGTTAACCCGGCGGTTAGTGAAGGTAGTGAGGTCCCGGACGGAAGGCCTACCAACTCCAATCGGTTTACATCCGAGTGTGTCTTCACAAAGTCATTAATATTTCCGTTCATCATCCAGTCTGATACCATTGCGAACTGATTTTCGGACATCATCACTCCCAGTAGCGGCAGGACATTCGGATGCTGGAGGGTTTTCCATGTCATAACCTCCTTGCAAAACCTCTACGCAGGGCACGTCAGTGCGCGCGCAGACAGAAAGAGGGAAAAACCAGAAACTCACACCAATCACCCTCTGTAAGTTATCGTTCGAATATGTCCTTATGACCTTTACAGCAACATCCTGACCGCTGTGTTTCCCCTTCCACACATCCGCGAACCCTCCCCTATACAACGCAACGGTGGTTCGGTCATAGCAAATGGGGATCTTCAAGGCTTTCGGGAGAAGTGCGTGGCGACCACACGTCCTGTACAACGGTTTGAGACATTTCTGTCGTAACTGCGGAGAAATATCAAGTCTATCCAGGGCCTGGTTGATGGAGCACGTCGATACCAATTCCGATTAGTACGCTTGCAACAACAAGCGGATGCAGAACGTGCCTCGTTTATTACGTCGATAAAGGTCTGTGCATCGTCCCCGAAGAGGCAACGAATCGCATCAGCCTCATCTTTACTTGAAAAGATTTCCTCGAGCAGGGAAGGGAGCTCATGCGGGGCGAACGCGCGTCTGATCAGACGTTTACAGGCTGGAGTGTTGAAGTTCAGAAAAATAATCGGAGAAGGGGCAGTCAGCGTTTCGTCCAAGACCGGTGAAGGTAGGGCTGAAGGCGTACCGCTCTCGGATGCAGAAGTTGGGGCGGTGCCGCGAGCACTAATGGGCGCTAATCGGGGGTCACGTTCACCTACGCTGAGGTTATCAACGAGGGTATTGGGGTTTGGGGTGGGGATCATTGTCGGGGGTGCATCCTTTTCCACGCTGACATCGAAAATTGGAGAGATGACACCGTCAGACCTGGGCGTGTCCTCGGAACCTGGCTGGATGCCAGGAGGGATCTCGACGGGACCGTCGGCACGAGGGGCAGACAGATAATCGTCTTCATGTTGCCGAACGAGAGTAATCGCGGAGGGCAAATCGGTTTGGTGGGCAGAGGATTGTCGCCTTACGCCCTGGACCGGTTGGCGTTCGACTGGAGGATGCGGCGATGTGGACCTGGAAGAGGCACTTGACAGTCCCTCAGTAATAACGGCGGTGGGCAGCTTGGTTGGAACAACGACCTTGGCGTGAGTGTTTCCCCCGTGGGGAGTTGCCAATGGCTGTGTGGTCGTCTGTACGGTATCTTTGATGTTAAGCTTCTTCTCCTGGTTGGGCTATCATTAAGAATTCGAGGATGGAGACAGAACGAACCCACCCGAACCAGACGTAGAGCAGTTTTGACGCGTTTGAAGACCCGTTTTACAAGGGAGGCTTCGACCATGTTCCTATTCAGGATATCAACCCTGCGTGTGGGTACGAGGCGTAGTAGGACGGTGGAGGTTGAGTGTTAAGCCCAGAGGGTACGACCGAGGAACACACGAGACAGACCTGTGCCTAGGCGAACTACAAGTCACATAGGGCGCTATTAGGGGGCTGTGTCTTTTTGACACCGGTTGTTATATCCAACGGAGGTACACGCAGCGGACGGGTGGGTGGCTTTCGATGACCCAGATGGAGGGGGGTGTTGAGCGTCGATGCCATCAAAAGCTAAACAGCTGATTGGGGAACGGACTGGCTTTTCTCCGGAAAACGGTCCATCGGGATGAGACTGCACAAGTGTCGTATCTAATCCCAGATCGCCTCCATCCGCCATGCCGACTAAACCAAGGTCCGGACTGACCAATGCATTTTAGGCTTATCTAACCACACACTCCACACGCAGCCGCATTCTCGTCACGGGAGGGACGGGATTCCTCGGCGCTCACGTCGTCGATCTCCTCCTCGAGCGCGGGATCGTGGTCGTGGTGACTGCGAGATCCGAATCTAAGGCTAAGGATTTTGCGGAAACACGATCGAGATTCAAGGATCTGTTGGAGGTGGTCGTCACCGGCGACCTTACTGCCGTTGGAGCGTTCGATGTCCTGGCGAGGGACTTTGATGTGATCATTCATTGTGCGAGCGTGAGTCGCCACCTGTCTACATCCTTCTGAATTGGTACGGGCGAATCGTTTTGGGGTGCGTTGGACGATTCCGCTCTTCCTCGATGCTACGTCCACGGCGAACCCATATCGCACGCGCTACCATTTACCGTATCCGTGACGAGAATGAAGCATCTAACATCCACCTTCCCGACCCCATCTCGTTCTATCACAATGTCCCTTGCAACCCATCGCCTCTACAGCCATTACCAAACGGACTGTCACCAGGCTCCACTATTTCCAAAACCATAATCGAACCCGCAATCTCCGGAACGCTCTCCATCCTCCAAGCCGCCCGAAAGAATCCCACCCTTAAACGTCTCGTCTTCACATCCACCGTTGGAGCGGTACTTGATATCACGAAAGAGCCCACCCCTGGACCGGTCGGGGATTCCTACACCGCGGACGACTGGAATCCAGTAACGTACGAAGAAGGTGCAGGGAGCGATCATCCTCCGTTTGCATATAGAGTTGGAAAGAAGTTCGCTGAGTTGGAAGCCTGGGCCGGTGTCGATCCTACATCTAAGCATTTACGGCAATTGGAACTGTGAGTATCTTGCGATTGTCATCGTAACGAGGTGGTGGCCGCTCATCCTTATTCCCGATCGATTTTCTAGAGATCCCAGATATCCCGGAAGGAAGTTGAACACTACAACGACTCCGGATCCGAGTGCCCCGACAGAGCAGGTCACGCCTCCATTTTCTGCTACACCTTCACCCACCACTACGTCGAAGCTGAACAACGTCCCCACCTTCGACCTGACCGTGATCTGTCCCCCGTTGGTGTTGGGACCCTGGGTCCACCCTCTCGGCCCATCCGGACTCGACTCTCTGAATTACTCCAACAGTCAAATCAGAGGCATCGTTCGTGGCGAATACCGAGATTCTCGACTTCCCCGACCTCTCGCTCCGCTCTGGGTAGATGTTAGAGACGCGGCGCTAGCCCACGTCGAAGCCGCCCTCCGACTAGATTCCACCCACGGCGCATTGTCGAACGGGAGATACATAATTTGTTCCCCGAAAAAGTTCAATTATCACATGGTAGGGGAGATCATTAGGGAGGAGTTCCCGGAGTGGGCTGAGCAAGTCCTCCCTCCAAAAGAGGAAATACCTCCGTTCGTGAATATCTCATTGGACGGGACTCTTGTGACGAGGGATTTGGGAGTGGCGTATCGAAGTTTTAGGGAGTGTGTTGTGGATCTTGTCCGCCAACTCCGTGAGGAGATCCTACGCGAAGCGGAGGCCAGCAGATCTTAATACAGCCTAGCACCATGCAGAGGCCATATGGTAGGATGCAGAACCTTTCCACGTACTCTTATTAGTATGATCGCGGGGGCCGAAAGACAAAACATCCCGTGAAGACACAAGGTTTTCGACTTCGAAACGTTGGCTCTGTTACACTGCAAGCAGCCTTTGCCTGTTGTCCGTGATTAATAGCACAACTCTCACAAACATCTGAGTGGTCCCTCTGTTGCTCCTCCCCCCGGTCACCCGGATGGAAGCAAGACCACCGAGATGCCCTCCACATGCAAAAGCTCTGAAAGATCGAAGATAAGGGAAAGTAAAATTCATACCTCAGAGAAACATAATACTCATGACAAACAGCCTCGCGCCGTGTTGAATCTTTATTCATTGTCTCGGCCCTACAGCCTCATGCTACATTGCTTCATTCCTCACGGCCTCCGACATTTCGTATTATACTGGTGGGATGCAGGAACTTTCCAAGTGCTCTTGTTAGTACAATCGCGGCGGCCGGGAGACTAAACATCGCATGGGTCTCGATTTCGAAACATTTGCTCTATTACACCCAGCGGCCCCTACCTGCCGCCCACGATTAACCACATGACCCTCACATTACGCAGGTGGAATGAACCGTGTACTTTTCCCATCCCGGTCACCCGGACGGAAGAAAGTCTATCGAAATATAGTCTCGACTGTACATTAGCCCTATAGATGTCAGGTCAGCCCCAAACCCCCAGGGTATACCCCATACAGATGGTGACAAACGCCACCAGAGTATTGTAGGCAAGGAAATCCGATCCGGACTTGACGATACTCATGTAGTACATGAACAATCTGACCGCATGGCACCGTGTAATGCGGGGGAAGCAGAAACAAAGGGGATGGGACGTTGGAAAGAGCACTATCAAGTCACCCGCTGTAGATGAATTGAGGCTGCCACGAGCCACGCGACACTTGTTCCAATGAATCAACGAGGACGTGACGCAGTTCGATACCTCCCGGTCCGACCTTATATTCCGCGTAGCTAGGATCAATGTCAGCGGATTTCATTCTCTGGAAAAATAGTTTGTAAGTCGCACGGAGCCCGAGCGAGAAGGGACGCGGACCTCAATAAACCTCTCCAATTGTTTAGCAATTTCCTTCACTAACTTCGCACGGGTAATTGGTTTTGGTTCCTCCTGGTAGTTCACAATTCTTATCTGTGAAGTGAATTAATCGACCCGCCACCCATCTGAGGAACATGGTGCCCACCTGCGCTCCCCACCCGTCGTACCCTGGCCACTGTGGATGCAGAAGTTTTATGAGCGATAGTTCGAGGATAACAAAAAGTCCGGGTACCTCGATTCGTAGGTTGATGGTATGATTCTGTTCAGTAAAAACCGCGCCACCCGCATCCACCAAAAGGTTGTACTGTCCGGCAAGTGCAAGTTCCGCTGGAAAGTACCCGCCACCTGTCGTCGCAAACATGATCATCTGGCCGCGCGCGCCCTCCGGGATTGCGGTTCCCTGGCAGTAGGATCGCTGAGGAATACGGAGGAGTTTCTGCTGGCAAATGGTCAGACTCGAGGGAAACATCACACGGTGTTAACTATGCACAACCTGAGGGCCCGGTACGCGTCTGGTGATGTTTCCCGTCAAATGTTCGTGGATTTGATCTGCTGTTTCCTGCGAGATCACGGTTCTCTGGTGATGGGGGGTTGAAGAATTAAGATGTCAGAGGATTTTCTGTGGACAAATGGTCAACAAGGTACAACCTGAGGGTTCGATACGTATCCGCCGAGGTTGTCCAGCGAACGTCCACCTAATCCCCAGCCCTCCAGTGCCTTCACAAGTACCCGAAGGATGAGTCCGTTTTCCCGGTAAGTACCGAGATCTCATACTAGGAACTTACCGCAAGTGGTACCAGTTCCCACAGTAATAAATAAACTGCATCTGGTACGCGGTCCAGAATTGTAGTCCCCTGGTAGTAGAGATGGTGAGGAACGCGGATGCCAGAGGGGGGGGGAGTGACAACGTACAGAACCTTGGACGTTCGGTGGATGGCCAGAGTCTGTGTTCTGTGTGCTAAGGTCAGGCCTTCCAACCACTCCGTTCGCCTCAAAAACCGCGGGCGGGCGCTACATAACATATTAGGTGGGAAGCTGGAGGTATGTAAGACTGGGTTGCAGCTACCAGATAGCTTCCCCCGCTGTTCGAGTCAATTCGAGAAATTAAAAGGTTCGGGTCTGTTGCCTCACGACCCAGATCACCAGGATATGCCCCGCTGAGTGGAAAATTAGTAAGGTAACCCAGATCAGAAAACCGCCATGCCACTCGCCTGTTTTGACCATCGGAAAAACTGTTTGTTGAATCCCAATCACCATCGCCCTCATCCATTTCTTCATCCACCTCGAGGTAAGGTGGCTCTGACGAGTTTAAGAACGTCTCCAAACACAGCCGAATATCATCGATGTCTGGGCGGTTGGTCGGCTGAGGCGCCCAACATTGTTCCAACATCCCCCATAGACTGTCTGCGAACCTCACCCCTCGAGAAGGTCGCCCGCCCCTCGGTACATTCAGGATGACCTCTAGGTCTGCGTGTTCATGGAAGGGGAGGTTCCCGCTGATGGTCTCGTATATAACCATTCCAAGAGCGTAACAATCTGAAGACTTCGTTGGGCGCCTATTCTCGAACCCGAAATCCCGCGGAGCGATGAGCTCCGGGCTCATCCATCGGGCCGTGCCACCCTCTGTATATGAGTTTGAGGACAAGGGGTTCGCAGGCTCAGAGATGACCGTGAGTAGACCGAAGTCTGCTAGGCGAGCGTGGCCAGTTTGGTCGATTAGTATGTTGCGCTTTACAAGTAAATTCAGTAAGACGGATGGGTGGTTCCGGCCACCAACAACGCACCCCCTTGATGTCCCCGTGAACCATTCCCCGGTTATGGATGTATATCAGCCCCCTAGTGACATCTCCCAGCTAGGCGGGTAGTCCAACCATTAGCGAAGGTACTGAGACTTTGAACGTAAAGCCTACCAGTCCCAACAGGTTTGCATCCGGGCGCGCCCTCACGAACTCGTTTATGTTTCCATTGACCATCCAGTCCGACACCATTGCAAACTGGTTCTCGGACACCGTAACTCCTATCAGCGGTAGGACGTTCGGGTGCTGGAGGGTCTTCCATATCACGGCCTCCTTGCAGAACCTCTACACAGGGTACTCTCAGCGCTCAGGCACGCAGGGAGAGAGAATAACCAGTAACTCACACCGATTATCTTCTGCAAGTCGGCGTTCGAGTATGTCCTGATGATCTTGATCGCAACGTCCCGACCGCAGTGTTCCCCCTTCCACACATCCGCGAACCCACCCCTGTACGACGCGGCGCCGACTCTATTATAATGGATAGAGATCTTCAAGGATCTCGGAAGAAGTGCGTGGCGGCCACATGTCCTGTACAGCAATTTCAGACATTTCTTTTGGGTCGATGGTGAAAGGTCGGCCCGATTCAATGCCTGGTCGACGGAAGAGTGTTTATGCCAACTCCAATCAACAAATTTGCCTAAACGTAGAACTTACCTCGTCTAGTACATCTATAAATGTCTGCGCGTCATCCCCAAGGAAGCGGCGGGTCGTGTAACCCTTACTCGTGAAGGCCGTCTCAATCAGGGAGGGGAGCTCTTGTGGGGCGAATTCGCGTCCGATCAACCGTCTATAGACTGGAGTGCCGATGTTGAGAAAGAAGATCGAACAAGGTGGGGCTAAACTCGTACCACTCTCGGATTCAGAGGTCGCGGGGTCCATCAGGATTTAAGCACTGCACGTGATCGATCGCGGGATGAGGAAAAATCCACCGATAACTTTGGTTCTCCTTGACATGTAACGGGTGCGTGCTGGTTATCGCACAAATAAAACCGTACCGCGCTGCATCGGGCGGCCGGGAAAACCGCCTATAGGACGCTAAAGCCCAATGGCACCTTCAAGGGCCCCGAAACGTCTGTCGCACTCAGGACTCGATGAACAGGACCGGAGGGGAACATTGCGCGCCAAATGCCCGACCTACTGTGAGGATTTTGGGGAACTTTTTTGGAGGAGACGGCACGCGAGGCGTCTGGGGGAAAGGCGACCCCCATCGTTCTTCTGTCTTAAATACCATTCAGACTGGGGCCTTATTTCGGCTGAACGTGCTGTACACTGTGATCAATCACATCGAACACTCGGGTTTCAACGTGGATCGCGACAAAGGGATCAGGCGGGGTTGCAGGGATGAACGAAAACTTTCTAGTTCACATCAGCGCGGTGGAGGGATCAAAGACATAGCTCAATCGCAGAAAGTACGCAAGGATGTGGCCGCGTGGCTGGTGTGATCCCAGTTGTCGGAATCTTAGGACGCTCAGAAAGAGATCGAGGCGTACCCAAGTTCACTATCGCTGTACCTGGGGGTATGCCAAAAAGTGTGACCGCGAACCCGGAGCCATCGTAACTCTCCGCAGCGACGAGAAGTGTAGGCCTGAGTTCAAAGCATAATCGAATAATCTTTATGGGTGAGAGAGCCAAGGACGCAGTGTTGAAAGCACACGCAAAAGGCGTGTCGATCATGAGATAGGAGTCCGGCTATGATTTGAATCACAACGTGTCCGCGGCGCGTGCGATTCGAGACCTTACGAGAATCTCAACCTCGGTACAAAAGCCAGACAGCAGAATGTTACGACTCTCAAAATCCAGCACGTTTACTAGGAGGAGGACACTCACCATCATGGCCACCAGAACTGTTGTTTACGAATCAAACGGAAATCCCCAACCCCTCGCTCCGCTCTGGGTAGACGTTAGAGACGCAGCGCTAGCCCACGTCGAAGCCATCCTCCGACTAGGTTCGGGTCATGGCGAATTGTCGAACGGGAGATACACGATTTGTTCCCCGAAAAGGTTCAATTATCATATGGTGGGGGAGATCATTAGGGAGGAGTTCCCGGAGTGGGATGAGCAAGTCCTCCCTTCAAAGGAGGAAATACCTCCGTTCGTGAATATCTCCTTGAGTGGGACCCTTGCGACGAGGGATTTGAGAGTGACGTATGGAAGTTTTAGGGATTGTGTCATAGATCTTGTCTGTCAGCTTCGTGAGGAGATCCTACGCGAAGCGGAGGCTTGTAGATCCTAATCTAACCTAGTACCATACGGCTCGTATGGTAGGATGCAGCAAATTTTTGGGTATCTTAGTATAACTGCGGAGGCCGGGGGACTAAACATCCTGCGCACGTACAAGGCCCTCTGAGACTCCGAAACATTGGTTCTGTCGCATCGAATGGCTCCACCTGCTGTCCATGATTAATCAAATGACTCTCCCAGATATCCGAGCGGTTGTGTAGGTTGAATGGCCCATGGACGTGGGCAGAGAATCCGCCCCCGCCTGCAGCACTGCTGGCTGGATTTTTGAGTTCAAGATACATCACTTCGCTGGGCAGGGGGAGGACGTCGACCCCTCCTTGTCCCCAGCTGCCATGGAGATGCAGGCTTCATCTTGGGGATAAATGCGAACGGCTGGCAGAAACGGTAGGGTCTCTCGAAATCCTTCGTATTGCCACCATCGACGAACATCCGTTTCACAAAGAAGACGAACTTGGGGTCCGGTGTGCTGCCGTCCTGAAAACATTACCTTTCCCACTATCGACACCTCGTTCTTCATACAGCCCCCTGACGAACCCACCCCCGTCCTCCTCATGTTCGACATCGCGCGTATCAAGAACAAACACAGCATAAAGTCGGGGGGGGGGGGTTTTGTGTGATGCGGATGGATCGAGGTTCCTCCGGAGGCCCGCAAGTACTTTATCACGATCACTCCGGAGGACAGACAGCCCCAGACAACCACCATTGCCAACTCTTACAATTCAAAAGATAGATAGCATGGAGGCTGATGACGTTTCACTACCCCACCAACTCAAATGGGCTTTTATCAAGTTTTTTGCCATGTGCATTGCGCAGTGTGTACCAGGCGAGACTAAAAGGTATATCGATATCTACTGTGTGAGGAGGTGGCGTCCAAGTTTACGGCTTGTAAAATAGTCGAATTTGCCAACTTCCAGAAGAAACTTGTTCAAGCGCAGCAAGGCGCAAATCCTTGACTTGGATCCCATCGGGCCCGACTTTCCATTTTGTATGTTCGGGAGCGACCTCTAGTACTTGCATCCTCTGTGGGGGATCAGCGTGTAGTTCGGCCCAGCAGAGGATAGGGACAGACCTCGATGAACTCCCGGACGATCTTACCCGCCTCTGTGGCGAGCTTGAACAGGTTGATTCTTTTGGGGGGTATGGTCAAATCATATGTGCGTAACTGAAATTCTAGAACTTAGTCTCCTTCCCACGGCGCAGCATCAGTCAACTCGCCTGGAAATCTTGGGGTGGATACCCCGGCCACTGTGCAGCCAATGAGTATCAATGTGTTACCAGAGACGGTAGTAGGGTCGAATTACCTCAAATTGTATGGTAACCGTATAACCAGCCCCACTGAACACCGGGAGATCACGACCCACCAAGCCAGTATAGTCCTCCTTCAAGGCCGCAGTTACTGGAAGATATGAGCCGTCTTCTCGGACAAACACTGTCAGGTTCTGGTTGGTTGGGAGGCCGTGACCGGCATCCCTTGTGTACTTCCTTTGAGGAATGCACACACCGTTTTTTTGTGAAGGTAGTGCCTGTGGAAGTGGGATCGGTTACTGTACCAGGAAGTAACATATGCATATGACATCGCTCACTGCGTCTTGTGGCGGTACCAGCGAGGAGATATTCTCCAGGAAGCTTCCGAAAAAATCGTTACTGGGACACCCGTCCGGGTGGCTTCGGGGCGCCAGCGTTCCCACTACCAGAGTCTATGTAAGTTCTCCGGGCGATGCGAAAATGGCAAAAACCCACCCCCATGGCTGTCCACCACGACAGTTGGGATCTGTGACATTTTGGTCCCGGGTGTCCCCTGTTTGTGAATGAGTGCATGTGGTTGTGGAACAACCTTGGATGGTGCCCAAGCAATGTCGCTATGGTGGATCAATGTAGCCTGAGCTTCGGAGTGCTACCAACAAGGTAAGAGCTGGTCGCTGGGGTGGCGAAAACTAACGTACTGAAGGGACATTATGGGGCGGTCCGGGCTCGAGATGGGAGTTGGGGTGGTTGGTCGTGGGGTCTCTGCTACCATCGAACCCAGTATCGGGATCCAACCTCGGTTGCACCGTCAGTTCCGGGAGGCTCTCGTGGCAGCAGGATTGCTCGGGGATGGGGGGTAGTTCCTTCTAGCAAATGGTCAGCCTCGAAGGAAACACCACACCGTATCAACTACGGATGACCTGAGGATCTAGCACGTGTCTGGGGGTGTTCTCCACTAAGCGACCATATATTTGGCCCGTTATTTCCTGCGAGACCACGGTGTTCTGGTGGTGGAGGTTGTGGAATGAATGTGTTAGAGGGGAATTCCTGCGAACAAGTGGTCAACAACGTACAACCTGAGGGTTTGATGCGCATCCGTCGACGTTATCCAGCGAATGTGTACTTAATCCCCAGCAGTTCAGTACCTTCGCAAGTACCAAAAAAATAAGTCCATTTCCCCAATAAGTACCGGGGACCCATGATGGGCACCTACCACAAGTGGTACCAGTCTCAACAATCCATGAACCGCATCTGCCGCGTGACCCATGATTGTAGTCCCCTGGTAGTAGAGATGTTAAGGAACGCAGATGCCAGAGGGAGACAAAGGAATTACAACGCACGGAGTCTTGAATGTTTGGTGGTTGGTGTTGGCCAGAGTCTGGGTTCTGTGTGCCAAAGTCTGGTCTTCTGGTCGCTCCGTTCCCTCCAGGGGCCGTGGGTGAGGCCTGCATAATATGTTATGTGGGGAGCCAGGGGTTTATAAGACTGGGCTGCAGTTACCTGATGGGTACCCCCGTTGTTCGAGTCCACCCGAGGAATTGGAAAGTCCGGGCCTGCTGTCTCATGACCTAGACCATCGGGATGTGTCTCGCTAAGTGGACAATTGGTAAGTAAGGTAACCCAAATCAGGAGATACGGTGGTGCTCCTTTCAGTCACCGCCATGCCACTCACCTGTTTGGAATATCAGAAGAACTGTCTGTTGAGTTCCAGTCGCCACCATCCTTGTCCATTCCCTCATCCACCCCGGGGTTAGGTGGGCCTGGTGAATTTGAAAATGTCTCCAAGCATAAACGAATATATTCAATGCTTGGACGGTTGTTCGGCCGAGGCGCCCAACACTGTTCCAACAACTTCCACAGACTATTTGTGAACCTCACCCCTCGAGAAGGACGTCCACCCCTCTGTACCTTCAGGAGAACCTCTAGGTCTGCATATTCATGGAACGGAATGTTCCCGCCGATGGTTTCGTATATCACCATTCCAAGAGCGTAACAATCTGAAGGCTTTGTTGGACGTCTATTCTCGAACCCAAAATCCTGCGGAGCGATGAGCTCCGGGCTCATCCATCGAGCTGTGCCGCCTTCTGTATATGAGTTCGAGGACACTGGGTTTGCGGGTTCAGAGATGATCGTGAGTAGACCGAAGTCTGCTAGACGGGGGTGGCCAGTTTGGTCAATTAGTATGTTGCGCTTTAGAGGTAAATTCTGTAAGGCATGCCAATGACTCCGGCCATCAACAACGCACCCCCTTGATGTCCCCGTGAACCATTCCCCGGCTATGGATGTAGATCAACCCCCTAGTGACATCTCCCAGCTGGTGGGTTGCCCAACCATTAGCGAAGGTACTGAGACTTTGAACGCAGAGCCTACCAGTTCCAACCGGTTGGCATCCGGGCGCGCCCTCACGAACTCGTTGATGTTTCCGTTTGCCATCCAGTCCGATACCATTGCGAACTGGTTCTCGGACACCGTCACTCCTATCAGCGGTAGGACGTTCGGGTGCTGGAGGGTCTTCCATACCACAACCTCCTTGCAGAATCTCTGCACAGAGTATCATCAGTGTTCAGGCACGCAGAAAGGGAGTACAACCAGCAACTCACGCCGATTATCTTCTGCAAGTCAACGTTCGTGTATGTCCTAATGACCTTGATAGCGACGTCTCGACCGTAATGTTCCCCCTTCCACACGTCCGCAAACCCACCCCTGTACACCGCGGCGCCGGCTCGGTCATAACAGACAGAGATATTCAAGGACCTCGGAAGAAGTGCGTGGCGGCCACATGTCCTGTACAGTAATTTGAGACCTTTCTTTTGGGTCGGTGATGGAAGGTCGGCCCAGTTCAGTGCCTGGTCGACGGAAGGGTGTTTATGTTAACTTTGATCAACGAATTCGCCTAAACGTAGAATATACCTCGTCTAGTACATCTATAAATACCTGTGCATCATCCCCAAGGAAGCGACGGGTTGTATAACCCTTACCCGCGGGGATCGCCTCGATCAGGGAGGGAAGCTCGCGCGGGGTGAATTCGCGTCCGATCAACCGTCTACAGGCTAGAGTGTTGAAGTTGAGAAAGAGGATCGACCAAGGTGGGGCTAAAATCGTACCACTCTCGGATTCAGAATCAGAGGTCGTGGGGTCCATCAGGATTTAAGAACTGCACGTGATCACGGGATGGGGACAAATCCACCGATGACATTGGTTCTCTGGAATTTTAAGCTACAGAAACTCGGACTTGGCATGTGACGAGTGCGTACTGGTTATCGCACAAATAAGGCAATATCGCGCTGCACCAACGGCCAGGAAAACTGCTTATGGGACGTCAAACCTCAATGACACCTTCAAGGGTCTCAAAAAGTTCGTCGCACTCAAGACTCGACGAATGGGACCGAAGAGGAGCATTGAGCGCCGGGCGCCCGACCTACTGTGGGGGTCTTGGGGAACTTTTTGGGGGGAACGGTACACGAGGCGTCCGGGGGAAAGGCGACCTCCATCATTCCTGTCTCAAATACCATCCATACTGGGGGCCTTATCTCGGCTGAACGTACTGTACACCGCGATCCATCACATTGAACACTCACATTTCAACGTGGATCGTGACGAAGGGATCAGTCGGGGTTGCAGGGATGAATGGAAACGTTCT
>Ga0307513_10006334_pt1 | contig 15494 bp, 18 predicted proteins | sample 15_EM_MG_FD_202174 | JGI IMG/M metagenome (GOLD analysis project Ga0307513, IMG submission 202174) | Populus trichocarpa ectomycorrhiza microbial communities from riparian zone in the Pacific Northwest, United States - 15_EM | ecosystem: Host-associated > Plants > Roots > Unclassified | place... | reverse complement strand
GCCCCGGCGGCTAGGGCCCTGGCTTCGACGTTGCGGGAGCGGGTTTGCGACGGCGGCTCATGCATGACCAAACCCTGGGCTTGAAGCCAGCCTCATAGGGCGGCGGGGACGCGACGAAGTCAAACCCCGCGAGGCCGAGGCGCGTGAATTGCACGAGACTGCACGGAAGAGCCCAGTTGAACCAGAAGGGGACATCCATGTGGGAGCGACTTCTGAGCGGCCTGCGCGCCGTCGAGGAGGCCGAGCGTACGGCCGCCGATCTCCGCCGCCGTTTCGGCGCCGAGGCCGAGGCCTGGTGCGAGACCATGCTGGCCAAGCTGCCGCCCCGCGATCGACGGCGCATTCCTCTGCTCGACATCCGCCGCGCGCTGCGCTGGACGCCGTCGAACCAGGGACCCGCAAGCTGATGGCCCAGGACCTCTACGCCTACACCTTGCGGAACCAGGAGCCCGGCTGGGCCTGGCATGTCTATGACGTCGAGGGCGAGATCGTCGCCAGCGGCCTGGCGGCGAGCCAGGACGCAGCCGCCGACGCCATCGCGCGCGTGATGAACTATCCGGAATTAAAGCCTCGGACCGCCCGCGCGGCCTAGATCATTTTCATCAGGAGGATCTTCGCGGCCCAGAAGCCGGCGAAGATGAACAGCGCCCCGATCGCTGTCGAGCGCACCAAATCCCCATGGCTCAGATAGAGCCGGTTCCAGGATTTTCGCAGTTTGCGCAGGACGACAGGTTTCATGAACAAAACCTTAACAACATTTTAATCCAAATAAAAAGCCGCTTGCGCCGCACTGCGCCCGATCGCGCTGAATCTGCCTTGATTTCGCCCGAATCGTGCTGCGCCGCCCATGGCCCGGCGGTGATCAGCAGATCGGCGTGGCCGCCGTCGCCATGTCGAGGGACGCCAATGTCGAGGAGCCATCCGCCGCTGATGGCCGAGCGCCAGGATATGACTGGAGCGGGCGATGGGATTCGAACCCACGACATTCAGCTTGGGAAGCTGACGCTCTACCCCTGAGCTACGCCCGCATTCTCTAGGTTTTTCAGTATATTATGGGAGGTGGAAATCGAAGCCAAGGGCTCGGTTTACACATACCGTTCTAGAGGCGGTCCATTTAGCCGGTCTCGCCGTCCATCTCAAGCCGCGCGATAATGCCTTTTGCGATGCGGTCGCGGTTCAAGGTCGCCGGCCGCGACGGCCGCTTTCACCGCCTTCACCCAAGCTGACGCGAGCCCGGCGCCGCCACCCGGCCTGCGACCTCCAGGCCCGGGATGTTCGAAGCGCCCCGCGGCGGGGGATAGCGCCCCTGCCGCTGGACGATATCGCCGCGGTTGAGGCCGGCGGCTTCGACCGCGATCAGCACCTCGCCTTGCCCGGGCGCGGGGACCGGCAGGATGACCGGCGTCAACACCTCCGGCGGGCCGAAGCGGCTGATCTCGATCGCCGTCATCTTGGCTGGAACGCTCATCGCCGCGGCGTCCGCTCGGGCTTCTTGCCGGTCAGCGTCCATTCGCGAAGCTCCATGACGTCGTAGGGCGGAAAGCCCCGCCGACCCAAAAGGTCGCTCATGCTGCCGACCGGCTCGCGCGGATCGGCGCCGGCGACGACCTCGCCCCAATTCTCCAGGATGGCCTCCGGCGTCGGCAGATCGTCGGGCGCCTGCCAGCCCTCGGTGGTGGTCAGCAGGATGCGCGCGTGCCGCCCACCGCCCACCTGGATCGCCTCGCCGTGGGCCGGGCAGGCCTCGTGCACCAGAAGCGCGGCCAAGGGCGCGATGCTGGCGGGGGCGAAAGCCTCATCGATAGCGCGCTGCAACACCGCGTCGGTCACCCTCAGCATGCCGGGCTGGAACGCCGCGGGCAGGATCAGGTTGGCCTTGATGTCGCATTCGGGATCGAGGGCGAGGTCCTTGGCGAGCGAACGGGTGAACCCGAACACCCCGCCCTTGCCCGCCGCATAGATGCCGACGCCGGGCAGGCCGAACATCGAGCCCGAGCCGACGTTCAGGATGCGGCCGTAGCGCTGATCACGGAACACCGGCATGGCGGATCGGACCATGTTGATCGTACCGACCAGATGCACGCCGAGAATACGCTCGGTGGTCGCCGGGTCCGGCAGGGTCGGTCCGTAGGCCGCCGCATTGTTGATCACCGCGTCCAGCCGGCCGAACGCGTCCAGCGCCTGCCGCACCATCTGGTCGGTCTGTTCCGCATCGGAGATGTCGCCGCGGTTTTCGAGGGCCTCGCCGCCCGCCGCCTCGACCAAAGCGACGGTCTCCCCGGCGCCCTTGATGTCGTTGACCAGCACCTTGGCGCCGCGCTTGGCCAGCAACAGGGCGTACTCGCGCCCCATGCCCTGGGCGGCGCCGGTGATGGCGACGACCTTTCCGTCAAACACAAGACGATCCATCACCCTGGCCTCTAGGCGGTCGCACGCGACGGGCGAGGACACCTCCACATGATAATCGCGAAACTCAGCCGCCGTCTCGCCGTCCTTCTCAAGCCGCGCGACGATGGCTTTTGCGATCCGCTCACCGTCGACATGGCGCTTGCGAATGCGGCCCGCCGCGCGGCGTCAGGCGCCTGCCCCCAGCAACGCCGCCACCTGCAGGTCCTCCAGCGCCTGGGCGGCGCGGCGGGCCATGGAGAGGAACATGGCGTCGGAGGCGGCGCTGCGTTCGCCGGTGGCCACCATGCAGCCGGTCGAGGTGATGTAGGAGGCCTGCAGCATGCCGCACCGGTAGTCGGCCCGGCAATCCTCCAGGCTGTAGTCCGCCACGCCATGGATCATGAGCTGGTCGTGGTAGGCCTTCAGCAGTTCGGCCTCGTGGGCCCGGCGGGTGTCGCGGTCGAAGGCGGTCGCCACGAAATAGGCGACGTCGCGGCCAGGCAGGCCGAGTTCCAGCGTCTGCCAGTCGACCGCCATCACGCCGCCGTCAGGCGCGAACAGCAGGTTGTCGAGCCGGTAGTCGCCGTGCACCAGCGCGCGTGGCCCGCCGTGGCCCTGCAGCCAGGCCTCGGTGAAGGGCGTGACGTCGCGCAGCGCCTGGATCTCGTTCGCCGGCAGGTGGTCGCGGTAGCGCTCGACCAGGTGCTCGACAGCGAGCGCGTGCATCTGCGCCAAGCGCGACGCCCGCGCGGCGTCGGTCGCCATCCAGGCGGCCTTCTCCAGCGCCGGGCTGTTCCACAGCGGCCCGTGCAGGCCGGCCAGGTTGCGGATCGCCGCGACCGCCTGGTCGAGCGTGCAGCCCTGCTCCTGGCGGCCGGCGACGGCGGGGGCGGCGTCCTCCAGCAACAGGCTGAAGCCGAGGCCGTCCTCGGCCAGGGCGGCGTAGTAGCAGCGCGGCGTGCGCACCCGGGTGAGCGGGGCGAAGGTCTCGTAGAACGCCACCTCCGCACGGTAGGCGCGCTGCACCTTGACGCGCTGCTCGGCGTCGCCGGCCGCGGTCTTCAGGATCAGGGTGTCGGGCGCGGCGCCGTCGTGGGTCAGGCGGAGGCGGTGGCAGGCGCCGATCTGGCCGGTCCCGATCCGCTCATGGCTGACGGCGGAGACGCGGGCGGACGCCCCGCCCCGCGCCAGCGCCTCGCTGATCCAGGCCGGGGTGGCGGCGGCCGGGTCCTCGACGACCGGATCGAAGGCGGCGAAGGTCAAATCGCCCACCCCGGATTGGAGACCGCTACCTCGGTCGCGCGCCAGCGGGCGGGGCGGATCTCGCGGTAGGCGGCGGTGACCGGGGCCAGTTCCTCCGGCGTCGCGCCGTGCATGATCACCCCGCTGACGCCGTAGTCGAACTCGCGGGCGACGGCCTGGGCGCATTGGGCGGGTCCGCCCGTGGCGCTGGCCGCCAGCCAGTCCTCGGGGATCAGGGTCGCCACATGGCGCAGCTGGTCGAGCGTGGCGTGGCCGTCGATCGACCCCTTGAAGCTGCGCACGAATTCGTCGGCGCGGAACCTGCCCAGCACCTCCGGGTCCCAGCCGTTCGCCTGCAGCAGGATGTCGCCGTAGCCGCGCAGGTAGCTGGCCAGTCGGCCGACCAGTTTGCGCAGGCGAAGCTCCGCGGGAACGTCATCGGGCACGACCGCCAGCACCGACCATATCCGCACGCTGGCCGGATCGCGGCCGGCCTGCTCGGCGCCGCGCCGCACCGCAGCCACCGACCGGCGCACCGCGGCCTCGGAGAAGAAGGTGTGCAGGATCACCCCGTCCATGCAGCGGCCCGCGAACTCCATCGATTTGGGGCCCAGCGCCGCGTACATGATCGGGATCTTCTCGTCGAAGGCCGCGTCCTGCTGCATCGACGGGAACCTGCCGGCCGGCCCGTCATGGCCCTCGATCCGTTCGCCGCGCCACAGTCGCCGCATCAGGCCGGTGAAGTCCTCCATCTGGGCGAAGGTGATCGGCGCCAGCCCCATGCCGCGGAACACCGCGTCGAAGCCCCGCCCGAGACCCAGGGCGAAGCGGCCTCCGGTCATCCGATGCATGGTGGTGGCCATGGTCGCGGTGACCAGGGGATGGCGGGTGTTATGGTTGGTGACGCCGGTGGCGATGCCCAGCCGCTCGGTGACGGCGCCCAGCCCGCCGCAGATCACGGCGGCGTCCTTGGTGCTGAACCGCTCCGACAGGAAGGTCGAGCCCAGGCCCAGCGCCTCGGCCCTTCGCGCATCGTCGATCAGGTCGCGCGGCGAGTCGGAATGGCCGGCCAGGGTGTAGAAGCCGAGCTCCTCGAGCCGGTCGGTCAAGGCGGGATCCCTCCCATGCGTATCCGTTCGCGGGGCTAGCGATTCCATGGGCCGACCTGTTCCGCAATGGAGGCGGTCAACATTCTTGGGACGCCACGTTCAGGACGGTCTTGCCCAGGCCCCGTCCTTCCATGGCGAACTCCAGCGCAGCGCGATGGTCCTCGAAGGCGAACGCCCGACCTACCGGCGGCGTCAGCCGCCCCTCTGCGACCCACTCGAGCAAGGTCCCCACATGCGCCGACGCCTGGGCCGGTTCGAAGAGCTGGAACTGGCGTACATCGACGCCGATCAGCCCCGCGCCCTTCATCAGCGTCAAGTTCACCGGGAGCGCGGGGATCGGGCCGCCGACAAAGCCCACCACCAGGTGTCGGCCATTCCATGCCGCCGACCTGAAAGCGGCCTCGAACAGAGGCCCACAGACCGGGTCGAACACGACGTCGGGCCCCCCGCCGTCACACAACGTCTTCAATCGATCGCGCCACGCCCTATGGCCGACTTCGGTGCTGTCAGCGTCCAGGGCGACCGAGGCGCCGTGCAAGACAGCGAAATCCCGTTTCGCCGCCGTGCTGGCGCAAGCAATCACCTTGGCCCCCATCAGCGCGCCGATCTGCACCGCCGCCATGCCGACGCCGCCCGCCGCCCCCATCACCAGGAGCCGCTCGCCAGGCGCCAGGCGACCTCGGTCCGCCAATCCGTGCAGCGCGGTCAGGTAATTGATGCGCAGCACCGCCGCCTGTTCGAAGCTCATCAGGTCGGGGATCGGCGTCGCGGCGGCCTCCGGGGCGACGACCTGCTCGGCGAACCCCCCGCGCACCTGCGCCATCACGCGTTGCCCAGGCCGCAATGACGTGACGCCCTCCCCTACGGCCGCGATCACGCCGGCGACCTCGGCGCCAGGCGTATGCGGCAATGGCGGCTTCACCTGGTATCGGCCCAAGGCGACCAGGGCATCCACGTAACCGACGCTGCAGGTCACGACGCGCACCAGGATTTCACCCGGGCCAGGCGTCGGGACGGCGCGCTCCACCAACCTGTAACTATCGATGCCGTCCAGGTTCGAAGCTTCGACAAGTCTCATGGATCACCTTCCGGGCAGACGGCCCAAGACCTAGGCGAACGCGATATGGATGTCAGCGGAATTGTCGGGCTGGAATTTGCAGCCGGCCGGACCGCGGGCGGGGTCGCGCGCGAAATCAATGAGCTATGCAGGGCCGGCGGGCGCCGCTCATCTGGATCACGGCGGCCGGGGCGCACGCCGGCCCGCTCCTGGCCGTTCACGCGTCCTAAAAAACACCCCCCGCAAGGCTTGACCTGCGCTGCGTAAACCTGACGACCTGACGGCCGGCGCGGTCGGCGAGCGCCGTCGGACGACAAGAAGCGTAGACGGAGGGGACTATGGGCGAGATTCAGAGCGGGACGCGGCGCGTGCCGAGCGCCACCCTGGAGGAGCGGGCCGCGCGGGCGGCGACCGGGCTTGAGTCGCTCGGCGTCCGGCCCGGCGACACCATCGCGCTTTACCTGCGCAACGACGTGGCGTTCCTCGAAGCCAGCCTGGCGGCAGGCATGGTCGGAGCCTACCCGGTGCCGGTGAACTGGCACTATGTCGAGGACGAGGCCAGCTACCTGCTCGAGAACTCCGGCGCGCGCGTGGTCCTGATCCACGCCGATCTGCTCGCGCCCGTTCAGGCGGCCATCCCGCCGGGGGTCAGCGTGCTGGTGGTCGATACGCCGCCTGAAATCCGCGAGGCCTACGGCTTGTCGGCCGCCCAGTGCGCGGCTCCGGCCGGCATGCTGAACTGGGACCGCTGGGTGGACGGCTTCGCGCCCCTGACCGGCCCGCCGCGCGAACCGCCGGGCACCATCATCTACACCTCCGGCACCACGGGACGTCCCAAGGGCGTGAAGCGAAACCCGCCGACCCCGGAAGAGGCGGCCATCTCCAAGAAGATCATAACGACCTGCATCGGGTTCTTCGATCATCTGGATACGCCGGACGACATCGTCACCGTCGTCACCGGCCCGATGTACCATTCCGCCCCCAACGCCTACGGCGTCTGGGCCGCCCGGCTGGGCGCCACCGTCATCCTGCAGCCGCGGTTCGACGCCGAGGAACTCCTGAAGCTCATCGAGGAACGACGGGTCACGCACCTCCACATGGTGCCGATCATGTTCAACCGGCTGCTGAAACTGCCGGCCGAGGTGCGGGCGCGCTACGACCTCTCGTCGCTGAAGTTCGTCGTCCACGCCGCCGCACCGTGCCCGCCGCCGGTGAAGCGCGCGATGATCGAATGGTGGGGGCCGATCATCTACGAGTACTACGGCTCGACGGAGACCGGCATCATCACCTTCTGCACCGCCGAAGAATGGCTGGCCCATCCCGGCACCGTCGGCCGCGCCCTGCCCGAAACGACGATCCGCATCCTCGACGCCGACGGCGCCGAATTGCCGGCGGGCGAGGTCGGCGAGGTGGTGGGCCGCGCGCCGGGCATCGCCGACTTCACCTATCACGGCGACGACCAGAAGCGCCGCGAGGCCGAGAAGGCCGGCCTGATCGCGCCCGGCGACATCGGCTATGTCGACAAGGACGGCTTCCTGCATCTCTGCGACCGCGCCAAGGACATGATCATCTCCGGCGGCGTGAACATCTATCCGGCCGAGATCGAGGCCGAGCTCCATAAGATGCCCGGCGTGGCCGACTGCGGCGTCTTCGGCATCCCCGACGAGGAGTTCGGCGAAGCCATCTGCGCGGCCGTGCAACTGCAGCCGGGCGTCGAGATGACCGAGGCCGATGTCAAAGCCTATATGCGCGGCCAGGTAGCCGGCTATAAGACACCCCGGCGTGTGGAGTTCTATGCAGAGCTGCCGCGCGAGGACTCGGGCAAGATCTTCAAGCGGAAACTGCGCGAACCGTTCTGGGCCGGGCTGGAGCGCCGGATCTGATGAGGCTTCGCGGAGCGCGGCATGGCCACCTGGTCTGACGGCTATTTCACCGACATCCAGTACACCGGCCACTACTATCCGGAACTCGCCCCTGGCTTCATGGCCTTCGCCTGCCTGAGGCAGGGCGTCCGCCCGCCTGCGCTCGGGCCAGGTTCGGCCTATCTCGAACTTGGCTGCGGCCAGGGCTTCGGCCTCAACCTGCTGGCCGCCGCCAATCCGGGCGTCGACTTCCGGGGCGTCGACTTCCATCCGGGCCAGATCGACAACGCCGCGCGCCTGGCGCGGGCGGCGAACCTTGCCAACGTCGCCTTCGAGGATCTCAGCTTCGAGCAACTGCTGGCCTTGCCGGAAGGCCGGCTGCCGAAGTTCGACGTCATCGCCCTGCACGGCATCTACAGCTGGGTCAGCCCCGAGAACCGCGGCTTCATCGTCGCGATCATCGAGCGCCTGCTGAAGCCGGGGGGCATGGCCTACATCTCGTACAATTGCCTTCCCGGCTGGTCGACGCTGGCGCCCTTGCAACGCTTCGTCGCCGAGCATTTCGCCCGCACCGCGGGGGATCCCCAGGTGCGGGTCGTCAACGCGCTGAAGGCGGCCTTGCACATGCTGGATGGCAAGGCGGGCTATTTCGAGAGCGTCCCTTCGCTCCGGCAGCGGATCGAGGAAGCGCTCACGCAACAGCCGACCTACCTGGTCCACGAATATCTGAACGACCACTCCCACCCGTTCTTCCATGCCGACGTCGCCAGGGACATGGAGGGGGCGCGGTTGTCGTTCGCGGCGTCGGCCAACGTCGCCGACGACCTCGTCCATCTCGCCGCGCCGGCCGCCCTGCGGCCGATCCTGAACGACACCCAGGACCGGACCTGGAAGGAGACCCTGCTCGACTACGCCAGCAACAAGCCGTTCCGGCGGGACATCTTCGTCCGCGGCCGCAACGGGCTGAACCGGCAGGAGCGCGACGCGCTGCTGGGGCAGGTCCAGTTCACCCTGCTGACGACGCCAGGCGCCGTGACCTTCGACTTCCCGATCCCCCTGGGCCAGCTGAAGGGCCAGCCGGCGACCTACCAGCCCATCGTCGAGGCCCTGGCCGAGGGCCCGCGGAGCTACCGGCAACTCTCGGAGCTGCCGGCCTTCGCCGGGGCCGCCGACGGCGTGCTGCTGCAGGCGGTGACCCTGCTGGTGGGAACCCGGCAGATCCATCCGACGGCGGCGGGCGAGGCCGGCTCGGCGGCGGCGTTCAACCGGGCGGTGGTCGAGCGGATCGGGTTCGACGAGGTCCCCGGGCACCTGGCCTGCGGCCTGGCCGGAACCGGGGTGCGGGTGGAGTTCGTCGACCTGCTGGCGATGAGCGGACTGGTTAGGGAAGAAGACCCCGCCCTGACGGCGCAGCGCGGCTGGGAGATGATGGCGCGCACCGGGCGGAGATTGCTGAGCAACGGCGATATCTTAGAGGACCAGGCAGCCAACCGGGCGGCGCTGGTCGAGCGGATCGCGGCGTTCAGGGACGACAAGCTGCCGCTGTTCCGCCGGCTCGGGGTTTTCTGAATTCCATCATGCGCTCCTCGCGGCCGGGCTTGACGGATGACGCCGGCCATCATATTTAATCAGATACTTAAATATGATGCGAGCCCCCAACGTGCAGCCCCTTCAATCGCTCAGCGACACCTTCGCGGCCCTCGGCGACGGGACCCGGCTGGCGATCCTCAGCCGGCTGGCCAGCGAAGGCGACATGACCGTGCAGGAGATCGCCCGGCCCTTCGCCATGAGCCTGCCCGCAGTGTCGCAGCACCTGAAGGTGCTGGAGCGCGCCGGCCTGATCGCGCGCGGGCGCGACGGCCAGAAGCGCCCCTGCCGCCTGAACGCCGAGCGCCTGGCCGAGACGGCGCGCTGGTTCGATCACACGCGCGCAGCCTGGGAAGGCCGGCTCGACCGGCTGGAACACTTTCTCGCGCAATCCCCGCAACCGCCGTCCCCCCGGCCCGGCGTCTCGAAAGGTGAAGACGATGAGCCCTGACCCCCGCACGACCTGGGCGCTCGAGCGCGAGATCGTGCTGTCGCGCGTGATCGCCGCGCCCCGCGCCCGCGTGTTCCAGGCCTTCACCGATCCTGGCCAGATCACGCGCTGGTTCGGGCCGGAGGGCTTCACGACCGAGACCCTGGAGATCGACATCCGCGAAGGCGGCCGCTGGCGGTTCATCTACACCGGCCCGGACGGGACCCGCTGGGAGAACCGCATGGTGTTCCTGCGCCTGGACGCGCCAAGGCTGTTGGAGATCGAGCACGGCACGGACGTGGACGACGATCCCGCCCGGTTCCGCACGACGATCACCTTCGACGAACAGGGCGACGGCAAATGCGTGCTGACCATGCGCCAGCTGCACCCGACAAAGGCGCAGCGCGACGCCGGCATCGGCTTCGGCGCGGTGGAATTCGGCTACCAGACCCTCGACAAGCTCGCCCGGCATCTGGGCGTGGGGTGATCGATAGCGCGTTCGCCCGGAAGCTGCGGCGGCTCTGGGCGCGGATGGACCGGCAGCCCCCTACGTCCACTTCGCGACGTTGCCGAGGTAGGGAGCGATAGGTTGACGCGACTCGGGCGCAAGGCGAACATTCAGTGAACCTGAAAGATGGCCTATGCTCCGGAAACTTGGGGAACAGTTCGAAGCTGCATCGCTCGGCTACATTGAAGCCCATGGACTAGAGCGCGATGCGGACTGGTTCGTACTGAAGATGCAGGAAGAACTCGGCGAACTCACGCAGGTATGGAACAAGCTTACGGGGCGTGGGCGTCGGCGCGATCGGCCGGAAAGCGAGTTGCGCAATGACCTGGCCGACGAGGCCGCTGACTTGCTTGGTCATGTCCTACTCTTTGTCCGCGCCAACGATCTCGACTTGGCGAGCGCCGTCGAACGCAAGTGGCGGTTCGTACCCGAGGGGGAATAGCGGGGGTAGCGAAGGTCCGAGAACGGCCGTTGTGGACAATGGGAAGGTCAGTTTCCTGGGTATCTGGTCTATTCTATTACGCCACGTGGCACGCTCTTGATATCCGACGAGCGCGAGTCAAATGCCAGAGCCGCTAGCCGCCCAAATCGGGCGACCTCCACCCAGGCTGGCTTAATGTCTGCGACGTTATCGAAACCCATCGCACAAGCTGCTCGGTCGTGGAGTTTGTCAGGTTTGAAGTAGGCGCTCGGCCGCTGAAGGCACCGCAAGCGCTCAAGAACCATCTGATCATGGAAGTGCCGATACACTGCGAGGTCGCTTGAAGCGTCCTCGACGAGCGGCCCGTACATCAGGACCACCACAAAGCCAGCTTGCAGCTTGGTTGCTCGCTGGAGACGGAGATGATCTGAAATTAACTGTCCAAGATCGTATTTTGGGGTCTTCTTAAGCCGTGGAAACCGGACGACCTTGTATTCCCAGCCAGTTTTGCTGATCGGATCATAGGCATCGAGTTTGCCCTTCTCGCGCCCGCTAAATGGTTGCGAGCCGCCAACGGAGTGCAAATCAGTCTGGCCACTGAGCGTCGGAAAGCGCCTTTTTAGCTCGTCATCTAACGCATTCCCGAAGTCCCGCTCTGTGCCCTGCAGATTGGCGGCATCAAGCTTGGTCAATAGGGCATCATGGCAGCTTTTAAGAGCGTCAAGCATCGGTCGCTTCATAACCTTGATACTGACCGGGTTCTTCATCGACCTACCTCCAATGGACAATGTCTGTCCCGGTCCTAATAATAAATATCGGCACATTCGCCCAGATCCACCATAGGTGGCTTCGTCAATAACAAGAAACCACCCACCCTATGACATCGAGAACTACTGTTTACGGCGTTGCGGCCCTAGCTCCGTCGGCCATAGACGCTTTCGGCTTCGCGCTCCAAATCACCCAAGGTCTCGCCGTCTTTCGGTTGAACGTAGGGCTTCGCCGGTGGCTCGTTCACAGCACACAGCGGCGGGGATCGTCGGGGTCGACGCTCATAACGTTAAAGGCGCCTAGCTCATTCCGCCGAAGCCATCGCGGATACAATTTTCGCGTTCGCAAGGTGTGCGTGTGCTGCACTGTCAGAACAGTAAGGCGGCCCTTAGGAGCTGAGCCCTGCAATGTACGGGCGACTTCAAGCTCTACTATCCAAGGCCACGAGATGACGATGCAGTCTGGCCCACAATCGTAGGCGGCGGTTGGCGTTTCGCGAAGGACTCGCGATGAAACCAAGGCGTCAAAACATTCAGGCGTCGCGGCCTCTCCAGCGTTCGCGGACGTGGCCAATGGCATGAGCATGGCCACGGTCAGGCCCAAACTGGGATGCAGCGCTTTCATGTCGCAACCGTACGGCGAAGCTGCGTGAGGTCAATGTCCGCACTCCACCCAAACGCGACATGCGCCGGAGTCGGAAAAGGCGTAGCATCCCTGTGTTTCCTGACATCGAGATCAAGCTGTGAACCCGCTATTCCGCCTCGTTGCGTTTCTCGGGCGCCGACGAACTACGAAACGGCATCTGCGGCTTGGAGAAAGGCTCATCCGATGGACCAGGTCAGGCAGTCTTCATGCGCCTGCGGGCGCGTGCGCTGCGAGGGCCTCGGCAAGCCCATCTTCAGCGGCGTCTGCTACTGCCGCGATTGCCGGGAAGGCGGCCGCAGGATCGAGAGCCTTCCCCAGGCCCCGGCCGTGCTCGACGCCGACGGGGGCGCAGCTTACCTGACCTACCGGGACGACCGGTTTCGCTGCATCTCAGGTTCGGAGTTTCTGAAGGGGCACAAGCTCGGCGACGGCGCCCCGACGCAGCGCTTCGTCGCCGCCTGCTGCAACTCGGCCATGTATCTGAAGTTTGCGCCGGGGCACTGGACGTCGGCCTACCGCAACCGGTTCGAAGGCGAGCCGCCGCCGATCGAGGCGCGGAGCCAGACAAAGCACCGTGAGGCCCCGACGCCGCTCCCGAACGACGCGCCGAGCTTCCGTGGCTATCCGCCCAAACTCATGGGCAGGTTGCTGGGATCGCGCCTTGCGATGCTGCTGGGACGTTAGGCCGGCAACCCAGGCCGAACCGCCGCCGCGCGCAGGGCGGCCTCCAGCCGCGAGGCGACCATCTAGCGTTTTCGGAACGCCTTGGCCTCCGCCGCGAGGGAGACGGCCCACGGATCGGGGCGCTCGTCCTCCGGGGGCGCCGGCGGCGGGCTCGGCAGCCGCCCGGCGACGCCGCGCACCGCCAGCCAGAGTTGCTGGTTGAAGTGCTCCAGGGTTCGGAGCGGCCGGCGCTTGTCGTCGGTGACGTCCCACCCGGCGTCCTCGAACGCCGCCACCTGTCGGGCGATCGGCTGGCGCTCGATCCTGTCCCAGTCCGCCGGGCGCGCGACGTCCTGGGCCTGATCGGCGGTGAGGCCGAAGTGCTCCAGGGAGCATTCGTCAATCTCGGGATGGGTCGCGCGGGCGTCCGGTTCGGCGAAGTCGCGCTTCATCAGCGCCTTCAGTTCCAGATCGGCGACGCCACGGAGATCGATCAGGCGGCGAGGGGCAGGTTTATTGTCCATGCCCTATCCTACACAGCGCCGAGGCGCTTGAGCGCCACCTTTCGGTGATGTCGGTCTGAGACCGCCTTCCCCTACCCGCCGTGGCGGAGTCCGGTTGTGCGCGTGGGCGCCCATGGGGTCACGGGCATGCCGGCCGCAAATACGGTCGCCATGGGGGGTTGATACATCAGATACGGGTGGGCGGGTTCGAGCGCGCTGGCCGCGTCCAGCCGCGCGCGCAGCTCCGGCGGGATGACGAGATCTGCAGCCGTTATATTGGTGGTGAGCTGCGCCAAGGTGCGCGCGCCGATAATCGGCGCGGTGCTGCCGGGCTGGGTGGCCAGCCAGTTGAGCGCGACCTGAACGGGCTCGCAGCCCATGTCGCGCGCGACCTCGAGAACGGCGTCGAGGATCGCCCATTTGCGATCGGTGAAACCTGTGTAGGCGGGCAGAACGCCCCCGAGACGCCCCTCGCCTGCCGGCCGATCGCCCTCGCGGCGGTATTTGCCGGTCAGGAAGCCGCCGCCCGTGCCCCCCCAGGCGCACAGCCCCATGCCGAGTTCCTGCATCGCGGGCAGGTGCTCGCGCTCGATGCTCCGCTCGACCAGGGAATATTCCATCTGCAGCGCGACGATCTGAGGCCGCCGGTCGCGCTCGGCCAGCGTCTGCGCGCGCGCGGCATACCAGGCCGGCACGTCCGACAGACCGAAATAGCGGACCTTGCCGCTGGCGATCAGCCCATCCATCGTGTCGAGCACTTCCTCGACCGGCGTAATCGTATCCCAGCTGTGCAGCCAATAGAGATCGACATAGTCGGTCTGGAGCCGGCGCAGCGATTGTTCCAGCGACAACAGGATCGCCTTGCGGCCGTTGCCCAGGGCGTTGGGGTTACCCGGCTCGATGCAGCGGGTGAACTTGGTGGCGATCACCGCTCTGCTGCGGATCCCGCGCTCCCTGACCAAGGCGCCCAGTATGGTTTCGCTTGATCCCTGCGCGTAGCTGTTCGCGCAGTCGAAGAAATTGCCGCCGGCGTCCCAATAGGCGTCGAGAACCAGGGCGGCCTCGTCGGCCGCCGCGCCGAACCCGCTCTCAACGCCGAAGGTCATCGTGCCCAGGCAAAGCGGGCTAATCCGCAACCCGGAGCGTCCCAGGGTGGTGAAATCGGTCAAACTCACATCAGCCTCCTTTGGGGAAAGACCAGGGATCGGCGCTTTCCAAGTTCCCCAATCCGACGCGCGAGAGTTGGAGCGGCCTCCCCGCCGGGGGGCGGCGCAACGGATCGGGGCGTCACGTGCGATCTAGCGACATGCGCAGCCTGAAGCACCTGGCCAGTTTCCGCAAAGCCCCCGACCGCACCCGGCGGGGGCCGCTTCCCGGCCGCCCTCGCCGGATTCGATTGAAACGGCCCGCCGTGGGGATCATGCTCCCTGTTCCGCCGCCGCCGGAGCCGGTCATGGCCGCACAGCTCAATCACACGATCGTCTGGTGCTCCAACCAGGGCGAGTCCGCACGGTTCCTGGCCGACATGCTCGGCTTGCCGGCCCCGACCCGCTTCGCCCGCTTCGATGTCGTGGCGCTGGACAACGGGGTCTCGCTCGATTTCGCCGACGCCGAGGCGCCGATCTCGGCGCAGCACTACGCCTTCCTGATCAGCGAGGCCGATTTCGACGCCGTCTTCGGCCGCATCAAGGATCGCGGCCTCGACTATTGGGCGGACCCGCGCGGGAGCCGGCCCGGCGAGATCAATCACAACGACGGCGGGCGCGGCGTCTATTTCCGCGATCCCGACGGCCACTACCTGGAAGTCATAACCCGGCCCTACGGCAGCGGCGGCTAGGGGCCGGAGCAACGCTGTTTCCGGCCTTCCGGCCGGGCTCCCTGAACCCGCGGCGGGCGTGAACGGCGCCTTAAGCCGCCTCGCCCTATCCTGTCGGCCGGACAGGCATTGGCAGACTCAGAAGCATGGACAAGCTTTCGGCGTGGCTGCGTGGCGGCGTGTTACAGAACGGACTCGAGTCAAATCCCACTTGCGTCGCCCTGCTCGACCTGAACGGCCGCGTGCGGTTCATGAACAAGGCCGCGATGGCCATGAGGGAGATCGAGAACCTCGCTCAGATCGAGGGCCAGCCGTGGACGGCGCTGTGGCCGGTGGAGTACGGCGGCGGCGCCATCCAGCGCGCGATCGAGACCGGCTTGAGGGGAGAGCCGGCGCGCTTCGAAGCCGAAGGACTGACCCGGCGCGGCGCGGTGAAGTGGTGGGACGTGCGGATTTCCCCTCTGCGCGACAATGACGGGGTGCTGGGCGGCGTGA
>Ga0307513_10006333_pt1 | contig 15496 bp, 17 predicted proteins | sample 15_EM_MG_FD_202174 | JGI IMG/M metagenome (GOLD analysis project Ga0307513, IMG submission 202174) | Populus trichocarpa ectomycorrhiza microbial communities from riparian zone in the Pacific Northwest, United States - 15_EM | ecosystem: Host-associated > Plants > Roots > Unclassified | place... | reverse complement strand
TCGCAAGGAGGGCGTCGGACGCTTTGGAGGGAAAGTGGGGCGTCCGGGCGCACCAGACGCAAGAGATGAAAGGCAAAGAGGGCTCAGGAGATCCGGAAGGACGGGAGGCAAAGAGCGGACTGGCTTCATCCGGACGCGGGCTCGATACGTCCGGTGAAAAAGGTATTTTTGCTGATGCTATTACCCTAGCGGGAATAGCTTACCTAATAAAGAGCGAGGTATATGGCAAAATAGCATAACCATATATCCGAACCTATGCTCCCGAAGTTATGAGCTTTCTAGAGGCATCTGAAAGATAACTCGGACCACTAGATGAGAGCACATTTCAAGATATGTTTAGCTGATTGGAATGATGTTTGGAGAACACTACTCCTCTTACTCTAGTCGCTTATGCATATTGCTGCATAATGCTTTGATAGCTGGGTATCGGAACTGATCACTCCATATTCCATATTACTATTGGTATGTAGGCATTTGGACCGCATATTCATACATAGTCTATCATAACCACGATATCGAAGACTGTCTACTGGTGGAGTGGGGACACCCTCAGATGAAATAGCAGTTCGGGAGATTCTCTGAGTTGAGCTGGGCAAGTTTTCAGGGTCAAACGGTATTCGCACTTTGTTCTGACGAACTCAATTGTTAGGAAGATACTTCTTAACTAAAGAAGTCGAAGTAGCATGAACATTAGTATAAATAGTAGGCCTCTCCCCCGGTGGTTGAAGAATCATCAAGCAACGGAGAAGAGACCTTAACAATATAACAAGTTAGCGAGTTATATTTAACTCTTTGATATTTGACTACTCTTTATTACTTTACCTTTACCAAACGATTATCAACGAGCCTTCCTAACTATTAATCCGTTGTCGCAAATATTCTTGCCCTAGTTAGCCCTGCATCCTACCGTGTTAGCTACCCTGTAACAATCACACTGAGGCCTTAGATGCTGTGACATGAACCGGGTGTTCTGAGTTTAATAAGGCGGAGTTTTTTTCCTCACTTCAGTCAATACGGTCACAAACCTTTAAGACTTCAACCATCTGATCGGCATTTTGAAAAATGGAACTTATCACATTTAATCCCTCTATGGTACTTGACAACCTACCCTCCATCCAATTGAACCATCAGTACTTTGAAGCTAGCAAAACACCCTCTCCTCCCCCAGAAAGTTCACCTTCAACACCTAAAACCATCCGTTCACTTCAGTAGTACGCTGCTTCATTACAGTTAGCTGTTACTACGAGCGATCTTTCACCAACCTCAACTCTACGGGCTCAGAAATATTTAAAAGGTAGCTTAGCTCAGGCAGAGAGTGGTGCACTTGGACTTAAAAGGCTTGAAAACACCCAAGTAGCAGAGCGCTCTCGTGCTGCATGACAAAAGCATTCCCGACGACCAATCCAGCAAGGTGGTGTTTTATACGCCCATGAAGCAAGAGCAATGATTCAGCAGAAAGAGCAGGAAAGCATAGAAAAGGAGTTGGAAAAGGCTCAATGCAATCTGGACAATGCTGTTAGAGCTGTTGAGAAGAAGGTTATTAAACAGTGGAAGGATATTTCCAAAGAGATGAGAAAGGCTTTCCGAGAACGAAAGAAGCTGCAACTGCTTCGCACTTCAAGTTAATTTCCTTGTGACCTTGAGTATTTTACTGTAATATCCTTCAATTTGCTAATTTACTGCTGTGATTTGGGGTTGTGGACATCGGACATGATTGAGAGAAGATAGTAGATAGTGTTTTGTTGTAAATCTATCGTTTGGCTGTGACTATCGTTTAGCTGTGAGGCACTCCCTCGGAGTGCCACCGTAGTTCGAAGGTCGCTTAGCGTCTTTCGAAGTGGTGGGGACCTTGGCACGGTTATACGGTAGGTGCCAGCAGTGAGAGATGAGGGCGACACAATTTGCCGTGCCTTAGAATACCTTCCCGAACGTGACATACTCACAAGGCGATTCCTGTACCATTCTTCGAGTACAAAAATTAATCTGGTGATCTCTCATGAGGTCTGCGAAAATGCCCTACGAGAATGATGCGATCGTCCGGGCCAGTAGCTGATTGGAGAAAAGCTCTCGCTCTTCTGCCAAACCTCCACAGCCAACCCGGCCAATTTGTACCAACACCATCCACAGAGAACCCTCTCAATCGAACATTCCAAACCATCCTCCCGCATGTTACTGGGACGCCAAAATCTCCCGCCTGCTATACCGAATACACCCTTCACTCCACCGCACAGGCAGAGAGGTACCGTGCCGTCTATCTCTCCGTATGCTGGCCAAACACCATGAACGCAGATAATTACACGAGCACGGGCGAAACCGCAAGGCAACGGGCGGTAGTAGGTAGCGTGTAGGGTTTTCGGGTCATAGGAGTTATTACATTTCTTATGGGTGCAGCATCCAAATCTAGCTTGGGTTGATATCACTCTGGGCTGGCAGAAAACGGAGGTTTCGTGGAGAAAAGAAACTGCTTATTTTTCGGATTTTGGATGAGCCTAAGCTAAGGAGTACCCGAGCATAGTTTCGGAGTTATAGTACATCAATATTGCTTATCGAGAGGGGTGCTGTGCCGTGCCCCATGCTGTACTCGTGGGTGTAGGTGGGTGATCGGACGGACAGAGTCAGGAAATGTATGCTGATACATACATTTTCTGACCCCTGTCTGTCCGATCATCCAGGTACACCCCCGAGTATTGGCGGAAAGTGTGATATTAAAGTAGGTCTGCAATAAATAAATTTCTCCTACAATACTAGCACCCAAGATACCGGCCTTTGGCTCAGTGGGACAAAGGGAGAAGGTTGGGACCTCACTTTTATGGTTCTGCTTTTGATGTCGATGTGATAAGAACCCCCAAACCCCCCAAACCCCCCAGATTCCCCCTACATGTGTCGTGTTTCCAGTCCAGATGATAAGTTAGATGGTAGGTTTAGTGCAGCGCCAAGGTTTTCAGCATCGGCACACACTCGGCTTCCGGGACGAAATAGAGGTATCCCAAGCCATTACCAGAGGATCGGATGGTTGAGAGCGGTAGCGCTCCTGCGCTGATGAGTTTGATTATAGAGCAAGTAGCCGGGTCGTAAAGCTCCACAAAGCGAGTCCAGATAGCTTGGTGTGTCAGAGAAATAAGCTCGGTGATATGGTACAAGTACCACACGTACTTGGATGATCACATGGGCAGCGAAGATAAAAGAAGAGAGAAGCATCGCCTGCCTGATCAGTTTTCTTACAAGTATCGTCCTAATATGATGACGGCGATGCGGGCCCTGCCGGGTTATTTGTATCAACGGGCATATCCCGGGGATTGGGGAGAGTTGGACGATTGAACTACGATACGGTATTTGGCCGCTGGGTGGGAGTGCTGACTGGTGGTTCGAGGGTTTTGCGTACTTTGGAATTTTCCACTGGCGGTGAAATCTTGCCTTCCTGATGGTCCCAGGGTCAAAGCTACGACAGGAGGATCTGAGAGAAAACTTATTCCATACCAGCGGATCTCAGACCACCCCTACAGAATGCCAGCAACATTTTTTATCCCGTTTAGACCTTTACATAGTAAAAATATATGGAATTAAATCCCGGCAAAGTGCGATGTTTCACCCACTGATCCCCCATAATGCCAAACAAGGTAAGAAGCATTGTATCAACATAGCTTGGCAGCATGCCTTCCATAGCATTTTCCTAAAAGGGTGATTTTTAAGCGACACAGGCCATCTTCATGGCGGCCCTTTTGTGCCAGAGAAAATTCTAAAATTCAGCTGTATTTCGGTTGTATTTTTATGAAATATTTAGATTTTTTATGATTTTTTGTGATTGTGTTTTCTTGCTTAGAAGTTGAAGCACTACGATACCTCTTGGCTGTGGGCGAAACATGGTGTTTTTTGCTGGGATAAAAAAACCTCGGTGGCATTCTAGAGGGAGGGCCCGAGATCGGCTGGTATAGAATAGGTTTTCTCGGCACAGTACTCAGGGAGGGGTTTTCCCTCCTACATCACCTATCACGACAAGTGCCACACTCTCGCACCTTGATTGGATTTCCAGCATTGGAACATAGGCCACAAGGTTTTTATTTTTCATCTGGCGGGATATGGCCTATGATATCGTCTTGTGCCTTTTCAAAAGTCCGGAGGCGCCAGCAGATCAGGGAGCCTCATGATCGGAGTTATTCTGGAAGGCTTCCTAAATTGGAAGAGGGTGGAAGCACGAGAAAGAACATGCTGGGATGATCGACGCGAGACGCGATCGGCTCACAGCCTCAGCCGGGCTTACCGGTACTTGGAGTGCCGGTACCAGAAACAATTCTTTTCCTCCCTCCCCGCAGCTCAAATGCGAAGGCAAAATCAGGCCGTTCATGAATAGAGAAATGTTGGAAAATTTGTCGAATCTCATCGTCAGGATTAAGGACACTGGCAGACGGTGAATGATCTCAAAAAGGTTAGACTATCAATATGGTATTGTACTCGTATGATACAAGTACCGGTACCGTACTACTGTGTGAGAGTTGATTTCATTACAGGGGCATCTCGGCCGTGCACTGCAGGTATAGTACCTTGCTCTGCTCGTGCTGTACTGTACGAGTACGCGTGTTTGCTCGTACAAAGCAGTGCAGTGGATATCTCTCCTCGTTGGCAGTGGGGTCCGTCGGGCTTTGCCACGAGAATGGCGGCCCCAACAAGTGAGAAGCCGATAGAAAATGCTGATGCGTGCTGCCCCAGCCGAACCAAGGAGGGCTGGGATGTTGTTTTGTTGAGCATTCAAAAAAGGTTATGTTGGGACGGGTGCTAGCCTAAGCGAGTCTTGGCTTGCTCAAATTGGAAACTGTCGAACTGAGATCCGCGATGTCTGGGGGCAAACCACAACTCCCGCCACCGCACCAGAGAGCGTTGAGGATGAGAGGAGTGTCGGCAGGTTCCCCCATATTCTTCTCGAAAGGGAGGGGAGGAGGGGAGGGCAAGATTTGTCTTGTATCGCCCGCTCCCATCAGAAAAGAAAGAAAAAAATGATTACAAGGAATGTTGTGAGAGAAAAGGGGAAAAATAAAGAAAAAAATCACCCCCCCAGCATCCCTATCCTGCCCTCCTTTAAGATGCCCTTTGCTTCTCCTCCTCAACTGGAACAGATCTATTTTGTCAGTTGAACGTCAACCACCCACAACCTGGCAGTCGTTGCCTTTCCCCCTTTCCCTGCAATCGTCGCAGCTCGACACCCTTTAAAAACTCCCCCTTCGCTCATTACCTCCTGCGACGACAGCTGAACCATTATCATCATCACCATCACCATCACCACCATCATGGTTCCTGCTGCTACCGCTTCGGCTGGCCCTGCCGGGGCTGCAGCAAAGCTCCGAAAGACAAGATTAGTCGGTCCTCATATCAGCGAAACTGTAAGTTTGCTCCTAATCGACACCCGTTCGCCGGGGGTTGCCAAAATTTGAAGTACTAAAGTCTGATGTTGTAGCCAATTACCTTGGGGAATTTATGGCAACATATCGACAAACTCAACATTACCCTCATCGTCTTGGTTCCTATGCTTGGTGTTTGGGCAGCTGTCTACACTCCCCTCCGAACACCAACCCTTTGCTGGACCGTCCTCTATTACTTCTGGACTGGTTTTGGTATCACCGCCGGATACCATCGTCTTTGGGCTCATACCTCATACTCTGCGCGCCTTCCGTTGAAGATTTTCCTTGCAGCTGTTGGTGGTGGTGCTGTTGAGGGTTCCATTCGTTGGTGGTCTCGTGATCATAGGGCTCATCACCGTTACACCGATACCGACAAGGATCCCTATAGTGTCCGCAAGGGATTGCTGTACTCCCATGTGGGATGGATGATTCTTAAGCAGAACCCGAAGCGTATTGGACGTACCGATATTTCTGACTTGAACGAGGACCCCGTTGTTGTCTGGCAGCACAAGAACTATCTTGCTGTTGTGATCTTCATGGGTCTCGTCTTTCCGTGCCTCGTTGCTGGATTGGGCTGGGGTGATTGGGTTGGTGGATTTGTCTACGCCGGCATCCTCAGGATTTTCTTTGTGCAACAGGCAACCTTCTGTGTCAACTCTCTTGCTCATTGGCTCGGAGACCAACCATTTGACGACCGTAACTCTCCCCGCGATCACGTCATCACTGCCCTTGTCACTCTTGGCGAAGGATATCATAACTTCCATCACGAGTTCCCCAGCGACTACCGCAACGCCATCGAATGGCATCAGTGTAAGTTTGGGGTTTTTTTCTTCCCTCTTGCACCTATTTTGGTGAAATTTTGGCCAGTGCATCCTTTAACCATCCACTAACAACGTCTTACAGATGATCCCACCAAGTGGATAATCTGGGTCTGGAAACAACTTGGTCTCGCCTACGACCTCAAGGAGTTCCGTCAAAACGAAATTGAGAAAGGCCGTCTTCAACAACAGCAGAAGAGGCTTGACCGCAGGCGTGCCACCTTGGACTGGGGTGTTCCTCTGGAGCAACTTCCTGTCATGGAATTTGAGGAGTACCAAGAGCAAGCCCGCAATGGACGCGCTCTTATTCTTGTTGCCGGCGTTGTCCATGATATTTCCTCATTCATCAACGACCATCCTGGCGGAAAGGCTATGATCAACTCCGGAATTGGAAAGGACGCTACCGCCATATTCAACGGTGGTGTGTACAACCACTCCAATGCTGCCCACAACCTCCTCTCTAACTTCCGTGTCGCTGTCATCCGCGGAGGCTGTGAGGTCGAGATCTGGAAGCAGGCCTCCAAGGAGAACAAGGATGTTGACGCTGCTCTCGACAGCAACAACCAGCGCATTGTCCGTGCCGGAAACCAGGTCACCCGAATTGCGAAACCCATTGCTGCAGCTCCTGCGTCATAGGCTAATGTAGAGTTGCCTTGACTACTTTTTTTCTTTGTATTTCTTTCCTCTTACATCCCAGTACGGGGCCAACGGGGCTGGATTAATGTGACCATGGTCTTTTGCACCGAGAAGAAATATCCAACGGGTTAGTGACGCGTTGGCGAAATTTTCCAAATCATGGGCTGGTAGTGTATAGTTTTCCTATTCTCTTTCTTACTATAAAAGGGGTTTGGGCGTCTGATGAATTTTCGTTTTCTTGTTTCTCAATACTCTTATCTTTTTTTTTTCCACTTCCATCCTCAAAACGACAGATGCTTTTAGCTCGATTACAGGTGGTGGTGATGGGGGGGAGCAAAGAGAGGCACGAATGAGAATCAGTCTTTGGAGAGATAGAATGGGGTGGATAGTTAGGGTGTATATAATCCTCCAAAGGTGCATTATTGGGTGGGTGGAATCATTGATACAGTCTCAACTTGGCCATTGAAAAAGTCTCCGGACGCTCTGGGCTAAAATACGTACTAATATATGCAAAGCGTCGGGTGACTTTAAAAAGCTAAGTACTTGGGGCGCGACTGAGCGGGGCGGGTAAAATTGGTTACGAACAGGGATTAATTACACCTTGACTAATCTACTTGGACTTATGAAGTGCCTCTGTTCATCACGCGCCTAGTTCTGTCGCAGTTGAGATAGGATTACAGTTGCACCTCGCTATAATGAATGCCTAAAATTAGTGTCTCAGACAAGTTCCGGCGAACACGAAACACAATTTACACCGGAAAATAACTGCTATAGTGAACAACTTATAGAAAAAATTAAGGATTCTTGTACCCATTATAGTTAGATGCAACTGTACATCAGTAATTTTACTTTCATGAAACACTCCTGGTTGAAAAGTGCTCAAGGAACCATTGTTCAGAGTTTCAGAGTGTTTCCAGCAAGTGATAGCCAATAAGGCTGAGAAGAAGAGTTACAAGCAGTATCAGGAGCGGGTTAGTATAAAGTAGATGATTAAAGCCTCTGGTTACTGAATGCTTAAAGGCTATCATTGAAACTATAGAAACAGTATTACAGCCATACAGTATAGCTGTTCATAATCCAAGATATGTTTAATTGTGTTTATACAATTCAAATAGGTGGTAGTACTGTAATTGCAACTACAGGTATTGAGCAATTAAGTATCAATAACTAACAGTTGTCTATTTGTATTAAGCTATATTAAATCTGAAAGAACAAGTGAGATGAGTAAGGTTAAGGGCCTTTATCATGAATGAGAATGTGTTTGTTACAAGGTGGATAATTCAGTAGTATTCCGAGCTAACTAGGTAAAGGATATTTAACAAATTAATAGTTAGGAAGACTCAGAATTTATATTTCGGTATAGATAAATAGTTAGAGTATAGATAAATAGTTAGAGTATAATCAAATATCGGAGAGTATTAACTATAACTTGATAACTTGTTATATTACTAAGCTGTCTTCTTTCTTGTTTGATGATTCTTCAACTACCAAGGGAAAGACCTATTATTTATACTTATATATATGCTAGTTCTAGTTCTCTAGTTAGAATGTAGTAGTTGAACAATTCAGTTAATTAGAACAAAGTGCAAACACGGTTTGATACTAGAAACCTACATAGCTCAACCCAGAGATTTACTAAACTAGTATTTTCTCTGGGGCTGTCCTCACTCTACAAGTTAACTGTCTTCGATCTCTGTTCCATTATCAACTATATATGAATGTGATTTATTTGTCTATATACTAATAGTAAAATGAAGTATAAAGTGATCAGTTTTGATATTCAGCTATTAATACATTATACAATTTTATGTATATGCAACAAGAAATTTGAACTATGTAGTATTCTCTCAACATGGTTTCAATCATATCAGCAAAAATTGACATTTAACCCCATATCTCAAGAAGTACAAAGAGGATATGGGACTAAATTATAAAACTCAAGTTAATTTACCAAGTTACTAGAATAGAAGAAATTCGGTATTTACTCAGAATAGTAAAGGGTTTTAGAAGAGCGGGAATTGAGTCATAGTAAAATATAAACAAGTTGCAGTTATATTTCAGGCTCCAAGAAGTCCTTATAGTATGTTGAGGTCATTGGCTACTTTCTCAGGTGGACCAAATGTATATCAGAATAATACTAGAAAAAATACTGGAAATATTCCAACAGGCCTCAACATGTTTTCAATAGCCTCAGGTCACTGGGTTTGATGTATAGAAAAGTCAAGTCAGACATATTTCACGTCAAAATCATATGTCTGAATTACCTAATCAGGGTAGTATTATACTATATTTATAAGCTTGTATAATTTTAAATTTATTTTTTGGTATATTTAACTACAAGTAAACTACATCAGTAAAAATAATACACTGTATTCTATACATTCTATACGTCTGTAGTACCTGATACGGGAATACTAATCGCTAATCAGTATGCAACCAGCCTACTATTGAAAGGATGTGGTTGACTTTGAAAGATGGGAAGAGTCTGAAAGATTGGATAGATGCTTTCGGATGATTTGGGAGATTGACATAGAATGGTTAATGATTTGAAAGAGATTAGATAGCTATGTCTTTCCTTTGTTTATCACGGGTGTGTACGGAGGAATAAAGGCATGGCAGGATAGAGAGATAGGTGTACTGATCAAGAGAAGGATTATGAAGTAGTACTTATGTTTTACTTATACACTTGTTTCTGTTATGAATATTTTGTTTTAGTAAGAGCAAATTTTAAGAGAAGAGTGAGGTGTCTAAGTTCCATGTGAATTCTCTTTCTATAGTTGACCACTGTGCCTGCCTACGTTAATAGGTTATGAGCCCGGGGAAATTGACGCTCTAGAAAGATTTTCCCAACCAACGAAGGCATATCTCTGACCTCTGACCAAACCACAGCCATGAGCGAATTAGGTCTAGAGTCGTCAGGAATGAACCTGAAGTTGACTGTCAAGTAGTTGAATGACACCAACTATGAGAGGTGGGCCCGGGATATGATCTTAATTGCCGGCGAAGGATTGAGGTTTATTGTAGAAAGAACGGAGAAATAGCCAGAGGTAGATTCTGAGCCTGTCAGTAATACAGTGGAGACCAGCACCACCAGTACCTCCACCCCGACGTTTATGAAAGCGCAACTGAAGTGGAAATCACATGACGTAATGGCAAAACGATTATTGGCTAGCTATATGGAACTTCACTTTTGCCGAAAATACTGGAGTTTGGAGTCGTCCGAAAAGATGTGGTTGGCATTAAGGAAGCAACAGAAACAGACCGGTGCGGAACACTTTCACTGGATCAATGATGAAATCCGATCATTGAAGGTTGCAGATTTCACTACCGTTCTGGCATTGAACGAGACGTTCAAATTCCTCCTCTGCGATCTTGCGCTTTGTGATAGTACAGGTAATGGGATGAGTAATATACAGGCAGCATATATCATCCTGCGAGCATTGCCAACACATTATGAAAGATGGAGGACCTTCCGCCATATTCACTATAACGCCAACAAGCCACAACAAGTGATGGACGAAATGGTAAAGCAGGAAAGCCGTCTAAAGTTGGAAAGAAAAAATAGAGGAGTACTATTCGTGGGAGAAGTAATGTATTCCCAGTCTGGGAATGCGCCGACAAGTTCCCGGAACGAAGACCAAGAAGGGGCAATCCTCGGAAAAGAGGTGGGGGTGATAGGACAATCATATGCCACAACGGCAGAAAGAGAGGTCATAAAAAGCAGGAATGCTGGTCAAGAGTTGAAGTAGCCGGGTCAGACTCAGGTAAGAGAGGACAAAGAGGAAGAAGCCGAACTACAAGCAGAAGAGGTAATACCGGTAATGGAACTGGAGATGGAAACCAATCTGCATCGGCCATTTGGAGCTTCAATGGAAGCATTGGCCGCGACTATATGGAAAGCCCTGGCCAGCCAGAGGTGGATGAGAGGTGGTGGATTGAGAGTGGCTGCTCAAACCATGTTTTGGGAGTTGGTTTCTACTTTACTAACTACCAATCGTATGCACCAGGGGAAAGAACCGTCAACGTCGCCGATAAGTGGAATCTTGTAGGTTAGGGAATTGGAACCGTGGAGGTTATTGTATGCCTACTACAAGGGACGAGCCGTAAGATAGGTATTGCGAATATTCTTCATGTCCAGGACTGCTGAAATCTCAGATCGCTCACTCAATTGATGGAACGCGGGCTGGAGGTCAAAATTGAACCCGGAATGGGATGTCACCTATTCAAGGCTGGAGTTCTTATGGCAACTGCAAGGATGCAGAATCGCCTATTCCTTCTCGATAAGCAATCAAGCAATAGCCAGAATGAAAGATCTGGTCACAAAGAAATATCTTCTTTGAAGCAGAGATGAAAAATAAGGATAAGAGATGGAGTCAGGAGCTTTGGCATCGACAATTGGGACATATTACATATAATTCGATCAGGTCGATGAAGGAGGTGGTTGTTGGTATGTGGGTTGAACAGTATAGTGAGACAGAAAGAAAGGCAAGATGTGAGGACTGTGTGCAGGGAAGTTTGAGCTGCAAAACCTTTGCCCACACACAACACACAGCAACCAAGGTTTTAGAACGTATTCAGAGTGATGTTTGTGGGCCAGTCAAAACTGCCTCACTATGCAAGCGGCGCTATTTTGTTCTCTTTACCCATGAGTATACAAGATATACAACTGGATGTTTTATGCAACACAAGTCCAAAGCTTTCGATTACTTTCTCAAATTTAAGGCAGATGCTCAGAAGGCTATCTGCAAGAAAATCCAATTACTAAGAAGTGACGGTGGAGGCGAATATCAGTCAAAGAAATTTCTTGACTACCTCCGCATACATTGAATTGAGAGTGAGTTCTTAAGCATGATGTCTAGTCTAGGAACGCCCAAGGTATTTTAGGTCCTTGCCTGTGAAACCGCAATCTACCTCCGTAATCGTTGGCCATGCAGCGCACTCAAGGGTAAAACTCTATACGAGCTCTGGTTTGGGCAAATGCCAGACATCAGTCATCTACCAGTATGGGGATATAAGATGATATACAGAGTACCAAAAGAGCATCGGAAGAGGTTAGACTACAAGGCTATGGGAGTGGTATTTATTGGATATTGCTTAACCTTGAAGCACTATAAGATTTACGATCCTAAAAGCCGCTGGTTAATGACAAGTCACGATGTACTTTCTACGAAGGTTGCGGACATTGGAAGTCAGCAGTGGAGATTCCATCGGGAAGAGTGCGAGTGAAGGGGAAAAGCATGTGCAGGAGTATGCATTGGAAGATTTGTTTGAGAAAGGCTTTGAGACAGTGGAAGAAGAGGTAGTGGAAGCAGAAGGAGAAATATTACCTGCCGGTTCAGGATTGATTGAGGAACCTGTTCATAGGCATCGGGGACGAGTCCCAAGATCTGGTAGAGGGGGTGTGAAGTAAGATCTGGGGCCTAAGCTTTTACAGGAAATGAAAGCATTGCCATCAAATTTGGGAAGAGCATGGGAACGGCGGAGACACATTTTTCAAGATGAAAGAGCGGGAGACAATGAAGAGGCTGCTGGGGAATCTGACATTCTTGGAATGGTGGAGGCGGGTCCACAGTCAGTGGAGGTGGCACTCCAGTTACAGGAAAAAGATTTATTGATAAGGGTAGTTGATGAAGAGATACAGAATCTAGAACGGCTTGAGACTTGGGTTGTTGTGGAAAACATACCTAGAGCCAGAAAGGCTATGACATCACGGTTGGTTTTTTAGCGAAAGTTGGATTCTGAGGGAGGCCATGAACGATATATGGCACGTTTGGTTGCCCACGGATTTAAACAGAAACCCGGCATCGATTTCTTGCATACATACGCTCCTCTGGTTTCTCTTAGTATGGTTCGGTTAGTGTTGTCGTTCGCCGTAGCCAATGGCTATGACATTCATCAACTCGATCTGGTTGCTGCATTCCGGGAGAGTGAGATCAAGGATGAGATCTATCTACAGTTGCCATTAGGTTTCAGGATAGTCAGTGGGGCTATACAGGACTCAAATCTTTGTAGGGTCGCATACACTGGCAAGCATGAGCCAGTATGTGTTCGCATTTTGAAAAGCCTTTATGGTCTCCGCCAATCAGCACTAAATTGGTATGACAAGCTGGATAGTGAGTTGATTAGGAATGGATTTAGAAAGAGTGACTGGGAGGCTGGTGTCTACTATCAGGGGGAGTTGGTTCTTCTTGTATGGGTGGATGATATTTTGTTTGTTGGGGGGAGAAGCGCGGTACAGGCAACAAGAAAGATTTACGAAAAAACATTTATGATTCAGGATATGGGTCATATCACTCATTTTCTGGGGATGCGAGCTACCGGCGATATGAGAACAAAGGTGATATCCCTTGACCAGTCAGGCTACATTTCTCAGGTTTTAGGAAGGTTTCAGATGGGTGGTGCAACTGGTGTTAGTGCTCCACTAGACCAGGGAATGTCTTTGTTAAGAAGAAATGGGAGGATGACCACGGTTGTGGAGGCAGAAGGAGCTGTGAGGAAAGAAGAAAATCTTCTGAAGGATTATCAGGTTGAGGAACAGGTGGATTAAAAGGAGTATTAAGAGATTGTTGGAAGTCTCAACTACGCCGCTATTGCAACTTGTCCAGACATATCATTTGCCATCAGAGTATTGGGAAGATATGCCTCTGATCCAGCCAGAAGGCATATATTAATGGCCAAACAAGTCATGAGGTATCTGTTAAAGGCTGTGGGATATTAGCTAAATTTGGGAGTAAGGGAAGGCGTGAAGGAACCATACAGCATGGTTGCTTTGGATACTGATTCTGATTTCGTCAGCGATCCCAACTCGATGAAGTTGATGACTGGGATGGTTATTGGAGATCGATATGGCTCAATGATTCCCTGGCAATCCAAGAAACAATCGATTACCGCCTAGAGCACCGCAGATGCAGAATACATCGCTACTGCAACCAGTATCGATGATGGTGTTTGGGTTCACAAACTCGATCATGAACTGCATCAGTCATTACCGGTCACTCGGCCCTTTCCCGATCAACAAAATGCGAACCGCAAGGAACTACCTGTCTATAGCAACAACCAGGGGAACATTAAGAATGCGAACCTTAGCGAATACCAAACACCAAGCAAGACTGTGGGGGTTCAAGTTTCATTTGATTAAGGATCAAGTTCGCCATGGGACGATTGCAATCAGCTACATACCGACTACCGAAATGATCGCTGATGGATTTACGAAAGTTTATAGCAAAGTCAAGCAAGCTGAATTGGTGGACAAACTGGGCCTAGCGAGAGGGGATTGAGAACAGCAAGTTTGAGGGGGAGTGTTGAAAGGATGTGGTTGACTTGGAAGATGTGGGAGAGTCTGAAAGATCGGATAAATGCTTTCGGATGATTTGGGAGATTGAGATAGAATGGTTAATGATTTGAAAGAGATTAGATAGCCATGTCTTTTCTTTGTTTATCACGGGAGTGTATGATGGAATAAAGGCATGGCAGGATAGAGAGATAGGTGTGGTGATTGACAGAAGGATCATGAAGTGGTACTTATGTTTTACTTATACACTTGTTTCTGTTATGAGTTTTTTGTTTTGGTTAGAGTAAATTGTAAGAGCTGAGCGAGGTGTCTAAGTTCCGTGTGAATTCTCTTTCTATCATTGACTACTGTGTCAAACATAACCTGCCTACGTTAATACCTACCACCCAACACACTAGACCCAACCTGACGCAGCACCCAATTCTCAGAACGGACTAGATACAGTATCACATTCTCAGAAAGTAACGTGGAGCCTGTTAGACATGGGAAAAGCTATGCTTTTACCCCTAGTCTTGTCAACTCTGGGGTTACTCTACCTTTACCCTGTGAAGCTAACACTCTCCGCTGGCCCTGGCATTGCGACAGCCGGCGGGCACTAGCTGGACTCATACTTCCATCCCAACAGCAAAAGACACAATTGGTGGAACCCATCTCATAATACTGAATACGTTGTGGCCGTCCTGCTTAGTGGATCCTGTTCGCAAGGTACATGAGGGAGAACCTTTGGCAAGCTTATGCAAGTGTTGTGGGCGAAACTAGTCAACATTGCACACGGTTACTGACACAGCGGTACTGAGCAGAAGGCTATATAGCTAAGGTAACTGGACATTTTTCTTGCGTCTACTACACAATGTCATAGGAGAATGACCGCACCCACATCCATGGTATATTCAAGAAGATACCACCTAGGACTATTTGGTAAGGAAAAACTATGAGGGAATTGTACTATTGGTACGATTTTGAGCTTTAGTCTGACCAAAGCCTCTGAGCAGGAAGACACAGTGCTATCTGCAACTGTGATAGGCCTAATTACGAAGTTGGCCACTTCGTTGGTCCGATCATGAGGATACGGTTTAAGTATGTGGACAAGTTTCAGTTCCTCTTGACGGAAGAAGGATTGTGAACTCCATCAGCAAAAATTATTATATGCGTCCTGAGCGTCCCGTGCATCAGACGCTCAGGACGCACAGAACGTTAACCGTTACTCTGGACGCGACGTCGGCCGGACGTCACATCCGGACGCCATTCCCTATCTACCCCTGCGTCCTCGACGTCCCGACGACGTCCACCACCAAGCCCATGCGTCCAGATGCCCTCAGACCCTAAGCTCTCCCGCATCCCGACGATCTCCTTCCTGTGCC
>Ga0307513_10006332_pt1 | contig 15497 bp, 19 predicted proteins | sample 15_EM_MG_FD_202174 | JGI IMG/M metagenome (GOLD analysis project Ga0307513, IMG submission 202174) | Populus trichocarpa ectomycorrhiza microbial communities from riparian zone in the Pacific Northwest, United States - 15_EM | ecosystem: Host-associated > Plants > Roots > Unclassified | place... | reverse complement strand
CCGCCGCCCAGTTCAAGTTTAGCGGTCGGACGGGCCCGCGACGCGAACCCTCCCGCAATTCCACAGCTGTAGCTTAGGAAGGGCGGGCCGATAGCGGAAAGCGGGGGAGGACGCAACAACGTTGCGGCTGCACTCGACTGGCGGACGCCAAGCGTGTGCAGCCACCGTGCTGGGCTAGAGCGTTACTTGCTGCGCTCGACCTGCTCGAAGTCCAGCTCAACCGGAGTAGCACGACCGAAGATCGAGACGCTGACCTTGACCTTCGACTTGTCGAAATCGAGCTCCTCGACGATGCCGTTGAACGACGCGAACGGGCCGTCGAGCACCTTGACCGAATCGCCGATCTCGTAATCGACCTTGACCTGCTGGCGCGGGGCGGAGGCGGCAGCCTCTTCCTTGCTGTTGAGCATCCGCGCGGCTTCGGTGTCGCTGATCGCCTGGGGCTTGCCGTTGGGGCCGAGGAAGCCGGTCACCTTGGGCGTGTTCTTGACCAGGTGATAGACGTCGTCGTTCATCGCCAGCTTGGCTAAGACATAGCCGGGCATAAATTTGCGCTCGACCTGGATTTTCTTGCCGCGGCGCGCTTCGGTGATCGTCTCGGTCGGAACCTCGATCTGTTCGACCAATTGCTCGAGACCCATGCGGGTCGCTTCCGACAGGATCGCGTCGCGAACCTTGCCCTCGAAGCCCGAATAAGCGTGGATGATGTACCAGCGTGCCATGGGAAACCTTATTTCGCGAGGCTCAGCAGGTACTCGACGCCTGTGTCGAACACCTTGTCGATGGCGAAGAAGAACACCGCCAGGATGACCGTCATGATCATCACCATCACCCCGGTCATGACCGTCTCGCGACGCGTCGGCCATACGACCTTGCGCGTCTCGGCCTGGACCTGCCGGATGAATTCCATGGGGGACGTCTTCGCCACGTGCCTGAACCTAATAATCGTTGCCGAGGTTGGGGACATAGGACCGCCGCCCGGTCCCTCAAGAGGCACGGACGACAATCAATCCCGATTTCGGATTGAGGGCGGAAATAGCGCCGCGCCGATCGGAAGGCAAGCGTTCGCGCTAGGGCGAGGATTGGGGCGACGCCGCGACGAACCGTTCGTCGCGATTAACCAATTTCCGAGGGATCATCCCCGGTCCCATCCGCGTTCGCCGCCCAACGTAACCTAGGGTAGGGGAAAATCATGGAACTCGATCACGGCGTCATCCGCATCCTTGCCGCGATCGAACGCGAGCGGGACTATCCGGTGGAAGAGGAAGAGTGGCAGGGGAGCTCGGATTCGAACCGAGGGCCTTCGGTTTTGGAGACCGACGCTCTAACCAGCTGAGCTACACCCCTATGCGGCAGCGCGCTGTAGCGAGCGCCACGCCGCGGGGCAAGCACGTGTTCGGATAAAATGCGGTCGAAACGACCCGCTTCGCCGCGCTTTCAGGCCGCGGCGGCTTCATCCCAACTGCGCGATGCCAGTGCGCGGGCCTCGACGACCGGGAGCGGCCGGCCGAAATAATAGCCTTGAACCTTGGTGCAGCCGAGCTCCTGGATCAGGCGATGTTCTTCCTCGGTCTCGACGCCCTCGGCGGTCGTCGCCATGCCCAGCGACTGCGCCAGCGCGACCACGGCGCGGATGATCGCGATTGGCTCCTTCTGGCCCTTGGAGGCGCCCTGGACGAAGCTGCGGTCGACCTTGATCGTCGAGAAGCGCGTGCGCGCGAGATAACCGAGCGACGAATAGCCGGTGCCGAAATCGTCTAGGCTCAGGCGCACGCCGAGATCGAGCACGCGTTCGAGCACCTGCACCGCGACAGTTCCTTCGCGCATGAACACGCCTTCGGTCACTTCGAGTTCGAGGCGCTCGGCAGGAAGCCCGCTATTGGCGAGCGCCGAGGCTACGACCGAAACGAAGGCGGGGTTGTGCAGCTGTTCGGGCGATACGTTGACCGCGATCCGTGTCGGCGATGGCCAGCCGGCGGCTTCGTCGCACGCCTGGCGCAACACCCATTCGCCCATCGGCACGATTAGCCGCGCATCCTCGGCCAGCGGCACGAATTTGGCGGGCGAGATGACGCCCAGTTCGGGATGCGTCCAGCGCAGCAGCGCCTCGAACCCGGTCAGATTGCCCGATCCCGCCACCACGACCGGCTGGTATTCGAGGTGCATCTCGCCTTTTTCGAGCGCCTGGCGCAGCGCCATTTCGAGCACGCGCCGCTCCTCCGCCTTGACGTGGAGCTGGGGCTCGTAGGTGTGGAACACCCCGCCGCCTGCATCCTTGGAGCGATAGAGCGCGAGATCCGCCGAGCGGATCAGCATCTCCGCGGTGCGGCCGTCGCGCGGACCAACCGCGACGCCGACCGACGCGCCGATATAGAGCGTGTGTGCGTCGACCTCGTACGGGCGCGACAGCGTGTCGATGATCGCCTGTGCCAGTTTGTCGACGCGCGCCGTATCGGACGCGTCGCGCACCACCACGGCGAATTCGTCGCCGCCGAGCCGGCCGACGACTTCATTCTCGGTGACGAGGTGGCCGAGCCGCTCGGACACACGCCCGAGCAACCGGTCGCCGACCGGGTGGCCGAGCGAGTCGTTGACCGCCTTGAAGCGATCGAGGTCGATCATCATGAACGCGCAGCGCGTGCCCCATTTCTCCGCCTCGGCCATCGCGCGGCCGAGCTGCTCGTTGAGATGCAGCCGGTTGGGCAGCCCGGTGAGCATATCGTACCGCGCCATGCGGTTGATCTTGTCGGCCGATTCGCGCTGGGCGGTGACGTCGGATCCCACGCCGCGGAATCCGATAAAGGCGCCGTCGTCATCGTGACGCGGACTCGCGGCAAGGGCGAACCAGCGTTCGGCATCTCCGACCTGCACGGGAAGGAGCAAGTCGCGGAAGGCCTCGCGATTCTTGAGTTTGTCGGCGAGCATGCGCAGCCCGGAGGAGAAGTCACCGCTTTCCCAATGCGCCCCAGCGAGCGACTGGAGCAGCGGCATGCCGTTGATCTTGATGGGATCGAGCTGGATCGAGCGCGAGAAGCGCGGGCTGGCGCGGACGATGCGCCGCGCGCTGTCGGTCTCCCACAACCAGTCGCCATCCTCTTCCTCGAATTCGCGGAGCAGCAGGCTGACGGTTTCGTCGCGTTCGGCCAGGCCGATTTCGTTAGCGCGAATCACCACCAGCGCCTTGCCGCGCTGGAAGCAACCGATCATCAACAGCACGACGAAAAGCATCGTCGCCGCGGCCAGCAACGGGCTGCCGATCAACAGTAGCATGACGGCAATGGCGGTGCCGAGGACGCCAAGGAAGCTGAGCGTCGCCAGCGGCAGAGCGGCCATCGCGACGGCCGATGCGGTCAGCATGACCGACAGAACGATCCATAGCCCCATCGCGGTGCCGATTTCGGCGCGCGACCCCAGCGCCAGGGGAGGGATCGACCAGACGGACGCGAGCGCGATCCCCTCCAGCACGGTATCGCGCACGTCGCCCAGCGTCGCTGTATTGGCGTCGCGATGGCGCGCGGCGAGGCGTCTCATCGTCACACCGACGCTGACCAGGCCCGTCAGGACCGCCCAACCGATCAGCATCTCGCGTGGCGCCTGGTGGTCGAACATCATGACGACCAGCGACGCGCCGATCACGTTGGCGCCGAGCAGGAACAAGGCGAGCTGGCGTCCGGCATGCAATTGGGCCGCGCGGATCGGCCCCCAGTCGGTGGTATCCGCCGGATCGTAAAGGCCAAGCAGCGCGCGGACGTCGATCCGCGGGGTGGCGAATTGGGAAGAGGGCTCCGTGCTCACATCCCTGCGGATAGCGCCTACAGGGTTAGCGAACGGTTAGGCGGACGTACGATTTGTAACGAATTTGCCTCGAAATGGGGAAAGAAAAGCGCGATTTAACCACCAAAGCCGTGGAAAACCCCGATCGGCGGTGCGAACCGCCCTTATATACTGCCCCGTATTTTTCCTGTCCGCAGCCGCTCAGGCAGCGATCGCGTAAGGCTTGATCTCGCCGGCGAGGTACAAATTGCGCGCTTTGGCTCGGCTCAATTTGCCCGAACTGGTGCGCGGCAGCGTGCGCGGCGGGATCAGCTCAATCACGCAATTCATCCCGGTAACCGACCGCACGCGCTCGCGAATCTCGTCGCGCAGGCGCAAGCGCTCGGCCTCGTCTGAAGTACGACATTGGACCAGGACGGCCGGGGTCTCTTCACCGCCCGGCGTGGTGATCGCGAACGCGGCGATGTCGCCCGCCTTGAACCCGGGCAGTTGTTCGACCGCCCATTCGATGTCCTGCGGCCAGTGGTTGCGGCCGTTGACGATGATCATGTCCTTGGCGCGGCCGACGATGTAAATATAGCCGTCCGACATATAGCCCATGTCGCCGGTATCGAGCCAACCGTCCTGCATGCAGGCAGCAGTCGCCTCGGCGTCGCGGAAATACCCGACCATCACCGACGGTCCCGCGCACCAAACCTTGCCAATCGCCCGCTCGGGCAGCGGCGTGCCGTCTTCCTCGCGAATCTCGATCTTCATGTCGCGCGCCGGTTTTCCGCAATTGACGATCGCGCGATAACGCTGGGGGCGGTCATGGCGGCCTTCCTGGCCCGACAGCTGAGTTTCCTCGACCAGCTCGACCCGAATGCCTTCGCCCGGCGGCATGATCGACACCGCCAAGGTCGCTTCGGCCAGGCCATAGCTCGGCAGGAAAGCGGTCGCCTTGAACCCGGCATCGCCGAACGCGTCGACGAACGACTGCATCACGTCGGGGCGAATCATGTCGGCGCCGTTGCCCGCGACGCGCCATCGCGACAAATCGAATCGATCGCTCGCCTTGGTCTGGCTCGACATACGGCGCGCGCAGATGTCGTAGCCGAAGGTCGGTGAATAAGAGAGTGTCGTGCCGGGATTGCGGCTGATCAGGTCGAGCCAGGCGAGTGGGCGGCGCGCGAAATCCTCGGTCTTGAGGTAGTCGGTCGACACCTGGTTGGCGACGACCGACAGGAAGCAGCCGACCAGTCCCATGTCGTGATACCAGGGCAACCAGGAAACGCAGCGGTCGCCGTCGCCGATGTGCATGCCGTGGCTGTGGGCGGCGAGGTTGTTGAGCAGCGCATGGTGCGTGATCGCGACGCCGTGCGGGAAGCGGGTCGAACCGCTCGAATATTGCAGATAGGCGATGTCCTCGCCCATCGCCTGCGGCAGTTCCGTTTCGGGGGCGAGGCGCTCGCCAAAGCTCGCCCAGTCGATTCCCTCGACATTCTGGATTCTCGCCGCTTCGGCGCACATCGCGCCGATCTCGGGCGGATAGATCAGCATCGTCGGGTCACAGCTGTTGAGCTGGACCGAAAGTTGGTCGATATAGCTCTGCGCGCCGCCGAAGCTGGTCGGCAGCGGCAGCGGCACCGGCCAGGCACCGGCATAGATCACCCCGAAGAACAGGCTGGCGAACTCGACGCCGGTTTCCGCGATCAGCGCGATACGATCCTCGGGCTTGACGCCCGACGCGACCAGCCGGCGAGCCACCGCCAGCGCATCCTGACGCATTTCGGAAAAGGGATAAGCGCGCATCAACGCGCCGCGCGGATCGTGGAAATTGAGCCCTCGGACACCCTGCGCGGCATAGTCCAGCGCTTCGCCCAAGGTCGCGAAATCGGCCAGTCGCCGCGGCAACAGGTCGTCGGTCGGCGTCGGCGCAAGCCCATCCGTTCGCGCATCCGCCACGTCAATCGCCATATCTATCGTCATCACTTTCGCGCCCATGTTTCCTGCGGCTCTTTTCGGCCGCTTCATGCCAGCGACGGCCCCCTGCCGCCCGCACACGTTCAAAATCGGTTGTCAGTGTGGCACAAACATGGCGGCATGGTCCGAGATCCCCGTCAATCCGCCCCACCGCTCGACCGTTCCGGCCTCGAAAGGCTGGCGTTGCGCTATGTCGAACGCTTCGCCACGACGCGCGGGCGGCTGGCCGATTATCTCAGGCGCAAGATCCGTGCGCGGGGCTGGGAAGGAGAGGCCATCGACCCGATGACGATCGCCGATCGCATGGCTGACCTCGGCTATATCGACGACCGCGCCTGGGGAGAGGCCAAGGCGAACACGATGGCGCGGCGCGGATTGGGCGCGCGGCGCGTCGCCGGCGCGCTGCGCCAGGCGGGCATCGCCGCCGACGATGCCGATGCCATCGCGCCGGCGGTCGCCGATCGCTCGATCGACGCCGCGATCACTTATGCCCGACGACGGCGGATCGGTCCGTTCGCCGACCAGCCGGGCGATCGTCCGACCCGCGAAAAGCACGTCGCCGCGCTGCTCCGCGCGGGGCATTCGTTCGAGCTTGCGCGGGCGCTGGCCGAGATGAATCCCGGCGACGATCCGGCCGAATTGTTAGGGTAGAACGGCACCGAAACGATCCACGCTAACCCTTTGGCTTTCATCGCGATCGTGTTACAGTGTTCGTTCGCAGGGGGTGACTGTGCGCGTAGAACCGCAGCTGGAGACGGGCGATTGCCCGTTGGAGCCGTTGGAAGAGGATGACGTCGGAGCGCTGGCGGACGGCGAGTCGCGCCATCGTGGCGTCGTCAAATGGTTCGACGTCACGCGCGGTTTCGGCTTTCTGGTCGATGACGATCAGGGCGGCGATATCCTGATCCATTTCTCGGTGCTCCAACCGCATGGCCGGCGCAGCCTGCCAGAAGGCGCGCGAGTCGATTGTGTGGCGGTACGCCGCGAACGCGGCTTGCAGGCCAGCGCGATCCTGGCCGTCGACCTGTCGACCGCGGTCGAGCCGCCGCCGCGCCTTCGCGCCGATGCCGATCGTGTCGATCCAGTCTCGATGCTCGATCAGGCCGGCCCGTTCGAACCGGTCGCGGTCAAATGGTTCAATCGCCTGAAAGGCTATGGATTCCTGGTGCGCGACGCCGACTCGGCCGATATATTCGTGCATATGGAAACGCTGCGCCGCGCGGGTCTGCATGAGGTGGAACCCGAACAGCGTCTGCGTGCGCGAATCGTCGAGGGGCGCAAGGGCCCGTTGGCGGTCGTGGTCGAACAGGACTAATTCATGAAATTTGCTGTTGGGTTGTTGGCGCTGGCCGCGGGCGTCGGTGGAGCGGGCTGGGCCGGATATAATTGGTACGCGTCGCCATCAACCGACGCGAGCACCACCGCCGCTAAGACGATCGCGCTGACCGTCGCCAGTAGCAACGGCACCCACGCTTTCCAGGTCGAACTCGCCAAGAGCGCGGACGAGCAGGAAAAGGGATTGATGTTCCGGACCGACATCGCCGACAATGGCGGCATGCTGTTCTGGCCCTATCCCGCCGGCGGCGGCGCACCCAAGGCAGCGAGCTTCTGGATGAAGAACACGCCGAGTCCGCTCGACATTATCTTCATCCGCGCCAACGGCACGATCGCGCGCATCGCGGAAAACGCGATTCCCAACGACGAGACGCATATCGAGTCGGGCGAGCCGGTCGGGGCGGTGCTCGAGCTCAAGGGCGGACGCAGTTCTGAACTGGGCATCGCCGAGGGCGACAAGGTAACCTGGACCGGTAAGTGACTCCGGCACGGGCCGCCTGATCGTCGTTGAACCCCGGACCGTCACCCGCTAAGCGCGGCTTCATGGGTATCAATCTCAATCCCTTCACCTGGTGGACCGGCGCGACCTGGGGCACGATGGTCGGCCTGATCGGCAAGGAACGCGTCGGCGAGGATGACCTCGGCAACGTCTATTACCGCGGCGGCAAGGACACTGCCGGCAACCCGCGGCGCTGGGTGATCTACACCGGCGCGAACGACGCCAGCCGGATATCTCCCGAATGGTTCAGCTGGTTGCACCACCAGATCGACGACGTGCCCGACCGCTCGCTGCCGCCGCAGCGCCGCTGGGAAAAGCCCGCCGTTCCCAATCTCACCGGGACCGCATTGGCCTATCGCCCGCCGGGCGCGCTCGAAAAGGGCGGGCATCGCGCGCCCGCCACGGGCGACTATGAAGCCTGGACGCCGGAAGGATGAACTGGCGCCGCGTCGGCGGTATCACCGCGCTGGCGGCCGGTATCGGCGCGGCCGGCTGGGCCGGCTATAATTGGTACGAGACGCCGCCGGCACCAGCGCCCGATGCGGTGGCGACCGCCGCGCCGACCGCGCTCGACGACAGCGGTCAGTCGGGCGGCGTCGAGACGATCGACGTGTCGGGCGACGCGTCCAATCCCAATCAGGGCGCGACGCCGATGAACCAGCGCGTCGCGACGCTCGGCTTGCTCAACAAGCGCAACAGCCAGGCGCGCGATCTAACGATGAAACCGGGTGAAGCGATCCGGGTCGGCAATGCGATCGTCCGTCTGCGCGCGTGCGAGGAAACCGCGCCGTGGGAAACCGAACATTATACCGGCGCGTTCATCCAGCTCGACATCGAACAGTCCGACAAACAGTGGAAACGCGCGTTCTCGGGTTGGCTGTACAAGGAGCGGCCGAACCTGAACGTCGTGATCGATCCGATCTACGACGTCTGGGTCAAGAGCTGCACGATGTCCTTCCCCAAGGGCGGAGCGGACACGGTGGCCGCGCCGACCGAATCGCCGAAATCGGAAAGTCGCTCGAGCGCACCGAAATCGCCCGCAACGGCGCCTGCCACCGCCGCGCCGAGCGAGCCCTCGATCGCGGCGCCCAGCAACGCGACATAATCCGCACGATTGATCTCGATCGCGCCCAGCGACGCCAGATGGGGCGTCATAAACTGGCAATCGAGCAGCGTGAACCCGCCGACGCGCAACCGCGCCACCAGCCAGGCGAGGGCGACCTTTGACGCGTCGGTCGCGCGGCTGACCATCGATTCGCCGAAGAACGCCTTGCCAAGCGCGAGGCCATAGAGCCCGCCGACCAATTGGTCGCCGTCCCAGCATTCGATCGAGTGCGCGCGGCCCTGATAATGAAGCGTGGTGAACACGCTTTCGATCGTCGTGTTGATCCAGGTTTCCGGGCGATCGGCGGCGCTTTCGGCACAAAGCCCGATCATGTCTTCGAACGCCGCATCGGCAGTGACGCGGAAACGATCCGAGGCGATCACCTTCCGAAGCGATTTCGACAGATGAAAGCCGTCGAGCGGCAGAACCGCTCGTTTGCGCGGTTCGACCCAATAGACCCCGGCCGCGTCGCGTGCATCGGCCATCGGAAAGACGCCGACCGCATAGGCCCCCAGAACGAGATGGGGATCGAGGACCTCGTAGGACGGCTCGGGGGGAGGTTTCATCCCGCCAGCCGTTTCTCGATCGTCTGCCACAGCATCGCGAATGCCCGCGCCGCGGCCGAGCTTCCGGCGAATTGCCCAACCGCCGCACGGCGATCGCCCATCTGTTCGACGATGCTGGCCATCGGGATGATCGGCCAGTCCGGATGCGCCGCGACCGCTTCGCCGTGCAGCCGGCGCCGGCGATCGACCATGACGTGAACCGGCAGCACCCTGGTCTTGCCCAGCGACGTCGCCATGTCGTCGAACGCGCGCTGCGACAGTGGCGACGGGATGACGGGGACGACGATCAGGTCGGCGGCGCGGATCACCTGTTCGCTCGTTTCGGTAAGGCCTGGCGGGCAATCGAGGATCACCCGATCATAATCCCTGGCCAACGACGCCAGAAGTTTCTGCAGCCGCTTCTTCTTGTCGAGTTCGTGGAACAGCAGGTCGAGTCCGCGCAGCGAGGTGTCGGCGGCGATCACATCGAGTCGCGCGATCGCCGTTGCTCGGGCGAGCTTGCTCGGCTCGACATCCTTGGTGAACACCGACTGCGCGTCGGCCTTGGCCTTTTTGGTCGGCAGCAAGAAGCTGCTCGCCGCTTGCGGATCGAGATCCCAGAGCAAGGTACGACGCGATGAGAGCGTGGCGGCGGCCCAGGCCAAATTGACCGCCAGCGTGGTTTTGCCAACGCCGCCTTTCAGGCTGTAGATCGCGATTGTCGCCATGCCCGCTCCCGTTGGGCTACGACCGGAAGGGTGCCCAATATGGGCGGAGGATGCAACAGCGGTCCGCGCCGAAACGCGGACCACCGGGTTGAAATCAGGCGTCGCAGGTCTGGGCGGGCTTGCCCGGCGCGGTCAGCTTGATCGATTTGGACGTGCCCGACACTTCCCAGCCGCCGTCGCCGACATAGGGCTTGCCTGCTTCGGGCGCCTTCAGCACGACCGGCGCGGCGTCCGCGGGGGACGACACGGTCAGCTGCTTCTCGCCTTCGAAGAAGGTGACGTGCGCCAGCGTGTTGTCGCCATGGCAGCGCATCGACACCTCGGCCTTGATCGCCGGCGGAAGCTCGAACTTCGGCTTTTCGGCGGCCGTCTTGTTCTCGACACCGGTCGAGTTCTCGGCGGCCGTGGTGGTTGTCTTGGGTTGACAGGCCGTCAGCACCAGGAGCGCTACGGCGGTTGCGGGGAGAAGAGGGGACTTCATAGGAATTCGCGCTTCGCGCACGCAGCAGCGAAGGTCAAGATATAAGCATTTTGGGCCGCTCCGGACATGATGCATTGCAATAAAAGTGTCATTCGTGAAATTCATCCATATCGGGGATGCGGCCGAACGCAATTTTGGTACCGACACGGTCGATCCGCCCGCCGTAAAAAGGCCCGAGCGAGACCGCATGGCGGCCGAATTTTTCGTTGAGGCGGTCCATCGCTCGGCTGAGTGCCAGTCCGCGCGTCTCGCGGGCCAGCGGGTCGTCGGGGTCGAGATGCTCGAACAGCGATCCCTGTTCGCAGGCGACGGGGACGATTTCGTTGAGCGTCACGCCGATCATCCGCACGCGCAGCGAGCCGTGACGCTGTCGACCCTCTTCGGCCAGTCGCGGAAACAAGGCGTCGAGCGCGGCAAGCACCTGAAAACTGTCCTGCGTCGGCGGCAGGCGGCGGCTGGTCTGCCACACGATCTTGTCCTGCTCGAACCGGACGTGAAGGACCAGCAAGCGCGCCGCATAACCTTTGCGCCGCAGCCGGCTGGCCGCCTTGAGCGCGAGCCGGCGCGCGGTCAGCCGCACCGGCTCGAGCCCGCGCTTACCGGGCGACAGCACATGGCTGTGGCCGATCGACCGGGTCTGGGTCGCCTTGTCGGGCAGGTCGACGCCGTGGAGCAGATACCAAAGCCGGTCGCCATTGGTGCCGCCCCAGGCAGTGCCGGCAGCGCGTGGGCGTCGTTCGCAATATTGGCGGATATCGTTGACTCCGTCACGCGCCAGCCGGCGCTCCATGTTCGCGCCGATCCCGGAAATGTCGCGCAACGCCAGTTCGAACAGCCGGTGCGGCAATTGCTCGGCGGTCAGCACGATCAGCCCGTCGGGTTTCTGCATGTCCGACGCAAGCTTGGCGAGCAGCCGGTTGGGCGCGATTCCGACCGAGGAGGTCAGGCAGTCGCCGACATTGGCGCGGATGCCCGCCTTGATGCGTCGGGCCAGCGCTACTGCCTGGTCGGGCGAATTCTCATTGTCGAGGAGGCGGCATGCGACTTCGTCGATCGAACAGACGCGCGTCACCGGAATGTGAGTCCATATTTCGGCGACGATCGCGTCGTGGAACTCGACATATCGGTCATGCTGCGCCGGCGCGATCAACAACTCGCGGCATAGCCTTTTGGCTTCCCACACCGGGGTGCCCGTGCCGATACCATGGCGCTTAGCCTCGATCGATGCGGCGATCGCGACCGTCGTGTCGGAGCCGACCGGTGCCACGATCACCGGCTTGCCGCGCAAGGCGGGGTCGAGTTGTTGTTCGACGCTGGCAAAATAGCTGTTGAGATCGAGGAACAGCCAGCGCAGCGGCCGCGGCGGCAACGTCAGGTCGACCGACAGGTCATGCGCGCCGGCCGCGGCAGGGGATGTTGACTCGGCAAGCGCCATGGTGCGGGAACATTATCAGAACATTGGCCGGTAAGACAGCTTAGAGATAGTCGCGAAGTGCCATCCATGCGGCCTGTTTCGCCGCGACGCCGATCGTATGGAGCGGGCTGCTCGACGGTAATGCGACGAGTTCATATCGGTCGGCATACCGATGCATCAGGCGCATGCCGATCCTGGACGCGGTGCCGCCATTGAAGGCGATCGCGCGCAAGTCGGGAAGCGTCGCGGCCAGATGCTCGAGGTCGTTGGGCGCATGATCGCGAATCGCCGCGTCGCTGCTGCCCGCGCGGCTCGCGGTCGCGACCACGTCCCACAGGCCGATGCGTGCATCGAGCAGCGCAGCCAACCGGTCCTCATAGTCCAGCGGCGCGAGGTCGCGCCCGACGACGGGAGAGAGCAAGCACCAGAATTGGTTCTGCTGATGCGCATAATAGCGCTGTGCCGCCAGGCTGCGGTCGCCAGGCAGGCTGCCGCAGATCAACAACCTGGTCTGTGCGTCAACCACCGGCGAGAAGGAGCGTTTGAGCATCACGCTTATGCTCTAGCGCGCGGTCCGCTACGCGTCGCGTCTTGACCGCGCTTCCTGATCGGGGGACGATCCCCTCCAATCAGGGAGATGGGCATGAAGCGAGTGCTGTTGGTGGGCGTGATCCTGACCGGGCTGACGGGCTGTGGTGGCAGCCCCGCCGCGGTCGGGCAGAATTCGGCCGACTCGATCACGACCACGGCGGTCGGCAATGTCGTCGCGACCGTGCCGACCGCGACGCCGACGCCCGTCGAGAATGCGGCGGCGGCAGCGCCGACGCCGGACAACGAGGCGACGCCCGACAACAGCGCGGTATCCAATGATGCGTCATCGGTCGAAGCGACCGCGACTGATACTGCGCACTGAAACTGCGCACTGAACGAGTCAGTCTCTTAACCCCTCTTCCGTTTGTGGGCGCATCAGGTCGGTCATGTCCCCGGCACGACCTGAACAGCGCGGGGCGCTGTTTACCTGATGCGGGAGGTGAGGTGGCGACCGCCTAGGGGTCGCGCGGCGCTTGAGCGCCGCTCCCCTCATCCAAGCTTCGCTAGGCGGCAAGCTGCCAAGCTCCGTTATCCTTCTCCCACAAGGGGAGCGGGATTTCCCTCACACCGCCCCAACAAGGAATTGATCCCCGAGCAGCAGCGATTGCTTGCCCGCGCCGCGCGCCGGTTTATCTAGGTACCATGCCTATCACGCCCGACACGCTGTCACTCATCGGCCATACCCCTCTCGTGCGCCTCAAGGGGCCAAGCGAGGCGGCCGGTGCCGAGATTTTCGGCAAATGCGAATTCGCCAACCCCGGCGCGAGCGTAAAGGATCGCGCCGCGCTGTTCATTGTCCAGGACGCCGAGGAGCGCGGGCTGATCGCGCCGGGCGGCACGATCGTCGAGGGGACGGCGGGCAATACCGGCATCGGGCTGGCGCTGGTCGCCAACGCCAAGGGCTACAAGACGATCATCGTCATGCCCGAGACGCAGAGCCGCGAGAAAATGGACACGCTGCACGCGCTCGGCGCCGAACTCGTGCTGGTGCCGGCCGCGCCTTATTCCAACCCGGGCCATTTCGTGCACACCAGCCGCCGCATCGCCGAAGAAACGCCGAACGCGATCTGGGCTAATCAATTCGACAATATCGCCAACCGCAAGGCGCACATCGTCGGCACCGCCGAAGAGCTCTGGGATCAGATGGACGGGCGGATCGACGGTTTCACCTGCGCGGTGGGGACCGGCGGAACGCTCGCGGGCGTCGGGCTAGGCCTCAAATCGAAGGACGAGAGGGTGACGATCGCGCTCAGCGATCCGGACGGCGCCTCGCTTTATTCTTATTATGCCTGTGGCGAACTCAAAAGTGAGGGAAGTTCGGTCGCCGAAGGGATCGGGCAGGCGCGGATCACCGCCAATCTGGAAGGCGCGCCGATCGACACCCAATTCCGCATCTCCGATGCCGAGGGCTATCTATGGGTCCGTCGTCTGCTCGATGAAGAGGGGCTTTGCCTGGGTCTTTCGTCGGGCATCAACGTCGCCGGGGCGATCGCGCTGGCAAAGCAATTGGGGCCCGGCAGCAGGGTCGCCACGATCCTGTGCGATACAGGATTCCGCTACCTTTCAACGCTCTACAACAACGACTGGTTGGCGTCGAAAGGATTGGTTCCAGCCTGATGCGGTGAACGGTGGCATCAGCGAGGTCGACAAACGTCTCTCGATGCGTTACATAAATGCCACACAATTATGAAAACACTGGTTCGCGACAACGTTCAGACTATGCAGCGGGTGAAGGTCGGCATGATCGGCCTCGCGGCCGTATTGCTGATGATCGGCGTCGCCGCGACCTTGTTCGCGATCGTCAGCCGGGAGCGTCCGCTCAACGCGGTGGGCGCGCCCAAGGTCGATGTCGCCGCCAACCTGGCCGCGTCGAACAGCGCCGCCCCAGCCGATACCGCGACCAGCGAACCATTGGCCGAGATGGGCGTCGCCCCGGCCGCATCGCCTACCCCCAGCAAGCCGTGATCTCCGCGCCCGTGCCGGGAAGCGATGGGAAATCGCCCCAAAACTGGGCCGATTCGCGTGGATTCCAACATTTCAAGCCCTGGAGGGTGCCTCCAAGCGCCAAAAAGACGGGCGATGGTTAAGGAATTTTTTACAATATTTGTAATGGCTTAGTTAAAAGTAGCCACCAATAGCCCATAAAATACCAAAAATTCCCATTGAATCCCATCCGGTGGCTTGATACGCCCTTCATCGGAAGTGGGGCGTTTTTACCCGTTTGATTCAGATCACGTCGGCGCGAGCGAGGGCTCGTCCGGCGAAGGGGGAAGCGCTTGTCTGGTTCGGGGCGAACGGTGGCTGGGAGTAGTATCTATACGGGAACGGCGCTGCAGCTTGTCGATGACAAGAACCGCGTTTCCATACCCGCCAAATTCCGCGACGCCGTTACCGACAACACGCCGCCCGAGCGCTTCAAGAAAGGCCCGTTCGTCCTCATGGGCCAGCACCCCGAGGCGAAGTGTCTGATCGCTTATGACCAGGGCTATGTCGACGCGAAGTTGGCCAAGGCGGCGGCAGGCGACGCCGATCCCGCCTTCAACGTGCTTCGCGTCATCGCGGGCGGCGCCGAGGAAGTCGGGTTCGACAGCACCGGCCGCGCCGTCATTCTCAACTGGATGAAGGAAGAAGCAGGCATCGCCAAGCACGCCTTCTTCTACGGGTCGCTGACGCATTTCGAGATCTGGGATCCCCACACCTTGCTCGCGGCGACCGACGATCAGGCCGCCCCCGTCCTCAAACGTATCTGTCGCAACCTCATGCAGGAAAAGAGCATCCTGTGAGCACGCCCACCCCCCATATTCCGGTGCTCATCGATGAGGTGATCGACGCTCTCCGCCCCATTCCAGGCGAGCGTCATGTCGATGCGACCTTCGGCGCCGGCGGTTACACCCGGGCGATCCTCGCCGCGGGCGCCGACGTCGTCGCGTTCGACCGCGACCCCGACGCGATCGTCGGCGGCGCGGAGATGGTCGCCGCGTCGGACGGGCGATTGGCGCTGGTCGAGGCGCCGTTCTCCGCGCTCGATTCCGAACTCGATGCCCGCGGCCTCGCCCCGGTCGA
>Ga0307513_10006331_pt1 | contig 15497 bp, 21 predicted proteins | sample 15_EM_MG_FD_202174 | JGI IMG/M metagenome (GOLD analysis project Ga0307513, IMG submission 202174) | Populus trichocarpa ectomycorrhiza microbial communities from riparian zone in the Pacific Northwest, United States - 15_EM | ecosystem: Host-associated > Plants > Roots > Unclassified | place... | reverse complement strand
CTCCAATCGTCTCCTCCAGGCGAGAAATTTGCGAGAAACTCTCCGCGGACACACCGTAGGAGACCCGTGTCTATTTCCGTGGACGGTCCGTGAAAAACGAGGCTATGGGCGACCATCCAGCTCGCCGCAGCATTTGACGCCCCCACCCATACACAGGCCACTGCGATGAAGTGCGGTACCACCGCGGACCGTCACTATCATGAGTGTTTGAAACTAACTCAAACAACACAGCTCCCTGGAACAACCGCGGCACAATGGGTCCCGCGAAAACTGTCTCCTAAAAAAAAACTTCCGTCATCGATGATCCTTTATAAGCTGGTGGCTCACGGCATTACCTGACGTTCTCTAGGTTCCCCTCCCCTTCGCTTTTACGTCCCCGCCATCATGTATCCCAAGTGGCTCGTTTTCGCGTTGACCCTGTTGTCCTTCCTGTTCCTCATCACCTCCGCCGCCCCCGTGGCCGAGGGGGAGACTGCGCCTGTCAAGAGGTTGAAGCAATTCCAACCGAGGCGTGCCGATGCTGACGATAACATCCTGGCTCGAGAGTAAGCTTACAAAGTCCCCCTTCCCCCTCATACAGACGAGTGATGCTTTTTCTATCTAGTGGTACCGTCGTCGAGCGCGCTAAGCGAAGCGAACCTTCGCCGAAGTGGGCTCGCGGCCCTGTCCCCTCACAGAGGTGGGCTCGTAGCCCCGTCCCCTCGCAGAGGTGGGCTCGCAGTCCTGTCCCCTCACAGAAGTGGGCCCGCAGCCCCGCCCCCTCGCCCATGTAAGTACGCCCGTCTAGCGTCCTTCGCTACCCCTGACTCTCTCCCTCTCCCTCTAGTCCACACTTGTAAATCTAGAAACTGGGCCATCTAGATCACCCGGTGGCCTGGGTATATAAACAATCGTACGATTACGCATGACCACCTCGGATAGATATGGACTCTCTCTTGAGTAACTCCCGCTGACGTGTTCCCGGACTTTTCACGAAGTAGTACTATTTTAACCCCCTTCCATGTCTCTTCTACCCTACGGACGCTTACCCAGACGACCTTGAACAGTTGTAGTTTACAACCCCTTTTCTTTCTGTGGAGCCGCCCCTCGATTCAGTCGATGCGACGGTTTCCCAAGCTTGATCTATGAATGTGATGATTTGCCGTAATACACCTTCCGTCTGACGTCGTCGATATCTTGGAAGCATAAACCGACAAAGCCGGCCGGTGACGTGCCTGACGCCCAGGCGTGACCATCCGCCGGGGTTTCCGATCACCCGGTCCAAGTCGGCTATCGTTCCGGACACCCACCCGGCGGTCATGAAAGGATATTAGATTCCCCACATACCCAACCATGTTTCATCCCGGCGCAGACAAAGAAAACAATGGACTACAGGATACTCAGAATCAGAAAATGTGTAATCATTCAACGGGTGCCGGAGAAGAGGGAAAAAATCTGCCAACTGGATCCCCGCATTTCGATCGTAAACGGACATAAGACAGGAAATCTCTTGCGAGAGTACCAGTCGGCAGGCGTGGGGACTTGGATGTGTGTGTGTGTTAAGGCGAGAAGGATATACGGGTGGACATGGCGCAACGTCGTCGTGCATGAGAAGAAAAGAATGAGGCACATGAACTAGGAAGAAAGAAAAAGGTCGTGGGCGTGTGTGTGGGAACGGTGTGGAGACGACATGGTCTCCCCCCCGTTAGACGATCACACACTTGCTTCGCTTTTTCACGACTGGAGGCTCGAGGGCAGCCACGATAGCCTACAATGCGCGTAAATCCGTCAGCCAACCGCCACACCCTCGGATCGACAGTCATCGCACCTCATCAAAGACGTTCTTCAGCCCCTTCTGTGTCAGCGCTGAGCACTCCACATATTTCACAGCCCCCAACTCTCTAGCAAGCCTTTCACCATGCTCAGCCGCGACGGGTCTCTGCTTCTGTCGCTGCAACTTCTCAATCACCTGCGGATCGTCTCTCAGATCCACCTGCGTGCCAACTACGAGGCAAGGCACTCCGGGACAGTGATGCCGGACTTCGGGGAACCACTTCTCCTTGACGTTTTCAAACGATGCCGGGGAGGTGACGCTGAAACAAACCAGGAAAACGTCCGTTTGCGGGTACGAGAGTGGACGCAAACGATCGTAATCTTCCTGACCTATATTGACGTAACGACGATCAGAAAACTGGCACTAAATGGCACAATATCGGGATGGAAACACACCGGCCGTGTCGAACAGGCCCAGAGTGTACGGGTCGTCTCCAATCATGACCGTAACAGCATAGTTGTCGAACACCTAGAATGGGACACAACGGGTCGGTTCGGAATCACATCCCTCGAAAAAACATGGTAGAGCGAGCGTCGACAGACCGTTGGCACGTATTCACTGGGGAACTTGTTTGTCGTATACGAGATCAACAGACAAGTCTATAGCCAAAATCAGCCGCGGCAAAAACACCATGTTGGCGTGCCCTAGGACGTGCCTTGCCAACGGCACCATCCCCGACGACGACACACTTGATTGTCTGCATTGAGCCTTAGGACTGTAGATTTGAGGGTTTCAGAAAGCGGGCTTGGGGCTAGCGTTTGAGCGACGAGGGAAAAGAGACGTTGGATGAGCATCACGGGTCATGCCAGGAGGGCGCTGCGGCTTGCCGGGCATCAACAGCAACAACCGACGGAGCGGGGCACTGGAGCAACGACGACGGCGGCGACGGCGACGACGAAGAGGGATTCGGACGACTTACCGGTTTACAAACGGGAGAATAATATGCACGAAACGGTAGTTTGGAACGGTTTATAAACCCTCTCTCTCTCTAAGTATAGATAGCTCGATGCGAACGGCTCTTGACCTCTAGGTGGGCAGTCGTCTGCGACGGACAGGGATTCGATAAGAAACCGACGAGAGGTGATTCGGAGAGACGGTGTTGGACGGCGGTACGTACTCAGGACGTGATGGACTGGGAGAGGACTACGGGAGCGTAACGAGCTGGACGACGGCGGCAGCGAGCGAAAACGAACAACCAGTAACAAGATACCAATGGTCACAACGCCTCGAGGAGATGCAACGGCCGTTCCCTCGGTTGCCTCCCTCGGAAACTCCGTCCGTTCTCCTCCGGCCGGCCGGTCGCAGTAACAGCCACAGCACAAACAGCCGCATACAATTATCCGACCCGCTATGCTAACTACACCGCGTACCCCACCCGCGTTAATCATACCGGGATCGCTTGTACCATGCTGTCGACCTCTCAAATTCCCCATTAGAGTGGTATCGCCACCAAAGCAGATCCCCGCTCGCCGTCCCCATCACAATACACCCGGCACACGGATGGCCGTCCGGGAAATTATAGTTCTGTTGGGAGCAACCAGCTCAGCCCAGCAACGAATTCAGACAAATAGAACACTCACCGCAACAGCTTCGATTCTATATTGATCCTGCACTCCGATTGCTGCGTTGGTCGATCAGCCCACCGTGGCGTGGTTACACCTATCTTTGGAGAACGTACCTTTCATTAGTTCTGCCACCACCACCCCATTCAGTCCCCACTTGAACATGCGCTCGCGAGTATCACCATACAGCACGCTGCTGCCCTGGTTGATGTATATTCCGCCATGAACCCCGGGGACCCCAGCATTGATCGCGTTCAGGTTCAGCTTCACTCCAATCTCAGTTGCGGACCCGTTGATGCTAACAGCGCAAGCAGTATTGTCCATCAGAGACACCAACAACTCATTTTCCGACGGCGAAACGTCGATGTAATCGCTGCAATGTCTTCGCATCAGCTGTTATCACGTCAAGGGTATTCTGGTGCACTTACATGCCGGCAGGGAAGTGGTTGCACGCACGCAGCGTTCCACTGGGAACTTGACAGTACCACCTGGATGCGAGCTTAGACTCCAGCCGGTTAAAGAACGACCGCGACCAACTCACAGGACGCAATCCGAGGTTCCCCCGAACAAGGCTTTGCCTCCCTCAACAAACCTAATATTTGTAACGTGGTGTCTCAGAATAGATCGCTGTTGCTGCCACATTCCTACCGAAGGGTTGAGTTGGGGATTGAGAACGAACGCCAACCTATCGGAACTTACCGTTGACCCACAGCCACACCTTCACACCCATTTGGGGATACGCAACGGCGACGCGATCTTTCATATACGCGAAGCACGTTGGCCGATCGCCAGGCTTGAATTCACCACTTGCGTCCAACATCCTTGCCCATGCCCATTCACCAGTCGGCTTCGCCAACTCCCAGTCAGTTTTCTAACGCCCAGTTTCGATTGAAAAGAGGCACACACCAGTTTTGTCCATCGGTTGATCTCGCCAAGCTCGCCAAGTGACACGACGCCAGAATCGTTCTCCATCCACGCAACGGATACTACATTTTGGACATGAGCCAGCTTCGCTAGCTCAGCGTACGTATGGGTATCCCATATCCGCACACTTCGATCGGTACCTGGGGGAGGAGAGTGGTCAGGTAAGAGTCAGGCAGTCGTGCTGGGTTCTCACATGAGACAGCAAAATATCTTCCACTGGGGCTGAATGTAATCATCCCCATTCGAACATTGGACCCGGGGACTGCAGCAGCGTGAACCGGCGTCCAGCTCTGGATCCGGGGCGTTTCTGGACCTGGCGATAGCCTCCGTTTCACTCCACGTGGTGGGGTGGTTGGTCCTATTACTACGTTCAGTCACTGCGGAAGGTGAAATCCTTGGTTACCGACATACCGTTCGGCGCATCCTGGATGGTGGCTTTGATCGTATGACCGTGCACAAAATTCGGAGGTGGCTTTCCGTTCAACACGCCGGAGGCTGCAACTGAGACCGTGAGACTCCGACTCGGGGCACAGCCACATGTCCACTTACGTCTACGTTGAGGAAGGTGGTTCATGATTGGCGAGTCCTCCTCTGGGTACCTTGGTGGTGGGCCTCCCCCATTAGACTTGTTTTTCGGCCAATCTGACCCAATAACAACCCCTTTCTTAGGCTCATCTTTTCCGCGTTGTAGCGCTGAGCGAGGCGGGATCCTAATCTTCCGCGGCGGACTTGCGGGGCGGATACCGAGCGGGTTGTCAACGGGACCAGAAGTCAGGTTGACAAGTGTCCTGAGTTCTGGGCGAGAAGGGGCCTTCGAGCTTTCGCCTTGATCAGATACCCCTCGTCCGTTTGGTCGACCGCGAGTACGGTAGCCCTCGAACTCCGGAGGCGCATCATACACAGGTCCACCCCACGAATCTGTAGCGGAGATCGAGGTATTGTTCCACCCGTAATTTCGAGAACTGCCATCTTCGAACATGCCTCTGTACTGCATATTGTTAGGTGCTGTAACAGGAGGACGCTGCGCCCTGTCCTGGTGTTTGCCACGTGGGGGGAAGGACTCCCGGTGCGGTCGACTCGAAGGTTCTGGGCGGTCCCAAGAGAGCGGTTCATGTTGTTTTGTGCTGGGGGAACGGGAGTGTTCGGAAGAAACGCCCTGGGATGGGAGACGGGGTGCTGGTTCCTCCTGTTTGGTGTCCCGTGATGGTGTACGTTGTGTATCACGCGAGGGTATCGGTGATGAAGGTAGAACCGGAGTGGCGGCTTCGTTCTTCGTCGACTCTGGCTCGTTGGTAATGGTTACCTCGGAGGTACTGGTTGGCGGTAGTGGGATCGCTTCCATTAGTCCTGGTATCGGTTCAGGAGAGGCGTTTCCTCGGGACGAAGCTGTTGATGATATAGGGGATTTAGGCCGAGATGCGTTAGTCTTTTCCCAAGATGCATTCTCCCACCCCAGTGCAGGTGTTCCCCATGTCGGATGAGGGCTATCGGTGGTGTGACTCGGACGAGGTGGAGAGCTAAGCGGTGTATTCACCTGCTTCGGCTCAGGCTGTAAATCGTGTGAAGGTGGTGGGGTCGGTAATGCAGACTGCTTGGTGGACATATGCGCCGGACTGGATGGCGTGGAACTCATCTCCATGGGTGAGAGGCTTCGTTGCCGAGACTATGAAATTTCCGTCAGAAAGAACAAAGCGAGTCGGTGAAAGAAGGCTACCTCGGTCGTGCTAGGCCCTGGTTCCACGGGTGCTACCGTGGGGGGTTCGGGTGAAGGCGATTTGAGTGCTTCCACGACGGTAGTCTGTTGAATGATCGTAGGTTGGGGTGGGGATGAAGCAAGCGACATAGGTTCGGGTTCAGGTGTGGTCCCGATGTTAGTGTGAGAGTATTCTAGCACCGGAGAACCGACTCCGGTGGATGTATATTGAGGTGGAATGGTGCCAACGCCCGTAGAGGTATACTCCAACTCAGTCTGGATGGCCATCTCTCGTGTCTCAGGTTTGGGAGCTGGTGGAGTCATTCAGCAATGTGTGGGCAAGCCAAGCAAGTGGAAACGTACGTTCAACAGGCTGCCTGCTCTGTACTGACTTCATCCACGCCTTGCGTAACTTGGGTGGGAGGTTGGGGGTGGCCTCCCTCACCGGGATCGGGGACGCGGTCCGACTGGGTTTTGTCGGTCCCGCCTTCGTAGTCACCTCTTCTACGGTCGTGGTGGATGGAGAAGCCTTCATTGGTTCGTGTCCTGACAAGGGAACGTCGCCGCAAATGAGTATGGGGCGGTCACCAAATTTGCCCTCGAGAGCCAGCAAGATCTCCTTCCCCGGTTTCACCTCTATTCTCTTCTGCGCAAACAAACTGTAGTACGCAACGCCACGCGTGCTCGAGGGTCCATCAAGAGGTCGTTTCTCGTCGGATTGCTTCAAGAGGAGGTGTGCCTTTTGGGTGGAACCGTGGAGACGAAAACGGATGGGGCCAGATAAACCGAGGATAGAGGCTACTGTGGGTTCTGGGGATAGGTCAGAATCATCGTGAGTGCGGTCCGGGTCCATTTCGCGTAGATGGGGAGGCTTGAATCGACTTCCAAAGTGGTGGAAAGTCGAAGAGGGTCGGATGTCTGTGACTTGTGGTGGTGATACCGGAAAACGCGGGCCACGTGAGTGACGCGCGGTTTTCCCTCAACAGCGACGACGACAGCGACTCCCCTCCCGAATGTCTTCCCTCTCTGTACACCACTCCCCTGCTAGCCCACCCCTCAGGAATTCACGATAATCACGAGATCCTGCAGTCCTGGTTCGATACTCTCGCCAGATGATAGGCCCCTCCTCTCTATCTCCGGAAAACACCCTCTATTTTACCCAGAAGCTCTATATACTCTCTATCATGCACGGACCGTGAAGTTGGATGATGTTTGAAAGGGCGGGATAAGGCCACCATGTATCTCTCAGCAGCCCCCAGTTGTGAGTGATCTCGTGCTACCTCGTGGCCGGCCTTGTTCCGCGTCTATGGACTGCCCTCAGTCGTTTGTAAAACAATTGAACCGAAGGACTTCGATTTAATCTCTCGGGACTGACCACCGAGGCTGCAACGAATACCATCTCAGCTTCACCCTCTTCCGCCTCATTCTTGCCCACAATATCCTGCGGTCTTCGTGAGCCCCGGATGAAAGGTTGGATGGTCAACCTTGGTCGATTTTTCCAACTCCACTTCTCCCCTTCCCCGGATCTTGGTTTCGTCTCTACCAATGCGCGTTTCTCGGGCACCAAGCTACAAAGATGAATGTTTCACCTTAGGGAATGAATGAAGCGAACCCCGAATCTCTTCGTTGAGTCCGAGGCAGAAGGTCTCTATGCTTAAGTATGCGAAATGTCATCCCGAAGCACGCTGATAGTAATCAGCCGTCAGATCATCTTCTATGTTTGAACCCGCATACACAACGAACACACCCGCACGTATTTCCTTCTGCACGAGGAACGTGGCCTGACCCCGAAGGGGATAGCAGCTGACCGGATCCACTGTATCCCCGGGCTCATAGCTTCAGTAATCGATGACATCATCCTTCCACTCTTCCCCACTCCGTCAAACGCAAGAAAGTGACAGAGGATGGCCGCGTCCATCCGCAACCTTTTTACTCGATACAAGTCCACTACTGCCAAAATACCTTCCCCAGATGTTGCCGACCGTCTTTTCCCTGCACCGACGAGGTTTCCACCCTCAGTTTTGAGCCCCCATGCAATCTCGGGGACAACCCCTGAGGCTGAGCAAGCCTTGCTCGAGATCTTGAAACATAACCATCAGAACAACCACATCTTTTTCAACGACAAGAGGTACCACAAGTGAGTTGTGCCCATCGCCCTGTTTTGGTTGGGTAGAAACGGTTCCTGACGTAAGGGGTCAACCCTAGCCACGCCGCTCACCATATGCTCGCCGTTTATGCTATGGGAGCGAACGAAAAACTGCTCCGTGAGGGGTACAAGAACGACGCGGATTATCAGCGCCCGATTGGAAAGTCTCCGGGGTCAATCTCAGATGGCAACTTCGCTGATCATCTCGGGGATGCGAGGTACTACCAAGCGTACCTTGAATTCTTTTCCAACAAATTAGTTGCCAATGGAGTTGATAAGACGTTGGAAGATTATCTCTATTCGAAAAATGCCAACTTCAATGATCGAGCAGATGTGGATGGATCTCGACAGCCGGAGATGTTTAGTCGATTCATGTCCGGTTTGATGCATCCACTCATACATGTAGGCTACGGTCTGGAGTTTGACCTGCTTGGTATCCTCGCGGAAGGTACGTCTCTCCTGAGTCAACCCAAGAACATGCAAAATGAGGAATCACCTTAGGTCTCGCTCAGTCGGCAGTTCACCAACCAACCGTGTCTACCCTCGTCCCGGGACCGTATTTTGACGAGACTTTTTATTCCAACGCAGTCGCTGCGGTCGTGAGCGGAGTATCCACCTTGCTCCACAATACGGCCCCCAAGACGTTCCGTTCGGTGGCGCCGCAGTCCCGGGACGCAGAGGTATCAGCTTTTGATGTTTTGGCTCTTGTGCTCCAAGATGAGAGCCTAGACCCCACCTCGACCGGCGCTTTGGCGTCGGAGTCGCCTCTTGCCTTAGTTTTGAAAACACAGGGAGACACTCTTCGAAAGTAATCCGGATCTGTCCTTTGTGTCCCACTCTGCTGATATCACGATTTCAGGTATTCCGAAATGTGGTCTTTGGACATTGTTGGGAGTCCCAACCCAGATCAAGAAGTAAACCGAAAGATCGAGGAACTTGCTTGGGTCGTTTCTACAATCTATGGGGTCAGCGGCTGGCATGAAGGGCCCCCTTTCAAGGCTGACTTCGTGCTGTGCGTGTCCAGACTATACGACGCCCTCACGTCCAAGCAACTGAGTTTCTGTTCGTAGGATGCACCTCGTAACTTCGTCCCTTTTCCTCCCTTCTATCTGCGCATATTTCCCACCTCACGTCATCCAACTATTCCTGAGGTCCTACTTCTCGGTCTGTCTCGCAACCTGGGTCGGTCATGGTCGGCCGTCGGTCGAAATCACTCCGGAATTCATTTCGACTACGGATGCATTTCCTCAGGAACCTATCGGAGATCGGGTAATAAAACCAGCCGAGGGCACACTGACTCCGGAGACGGTCACCCCTAACCCCTGGCTGGCAATCACGCAGTCAGCGCTGGAACACCAAGACAACCACGTCTGCAAAATTCAGCGTTCTCTCGGTCACTGGAGTCGGTTGTTTGGTGCGCGACCCCAGGGGTATTGGGCCAAGTCCTCTCCGAAAGAGGGCACAGTCCAACTGAAAGGTGTCGAACTTCTTGACGGAACCCTATTCGTCAGAGTCGCCGGTATGACGATGGCAGCGAAGGGTTGGATGAGGGAAGGTCAAGAACGAAAGGAGTGGTCTCTTGATTGATCACGTTGAATACAAAATACGAATTGATGGGGTTAAGGGATACAAACGATTGTCCATGAATGACGTGCCGTACGTACTTACGGGATGTGTAGTAACTAGCTTGTACAACAACAGGTGGGAGATTAAACGAGAGCTCTAAGAGATGAGTCGGAAGATAGTGTGTGGAACGGAGCGAAACCACAAACACTGCCGAAATTAAATACAAAGTCCCGGGAGTAGAGGAAGAGAAAGGTAAAAGAATAGGAAGTGAACTGGAAGTAAATATCAATCACATCCGGCCGTAGGTGATAGTGGTGGCGGGGAATACGGCGGCGGGAGTTGAGGAGTAACGTCACTTCGGACACACAGACCCATGTCAGATAGCGTTACAGAGATGGAAGCATTGGGGTCCGTCTCGGAGTAGACAGGAGGCGGAGGGTAGTGCCTGCGGGAACGCCTTCGTCGAGGTCGGACAGCATTCTGAGGAAAGCGATGATTGTATGCGAATACGCTGTAATCGGACGAAGAGGTGGGAGTAGCATATAGGGAGTGGATGATGGACTCTTGGGATGGCAAAGAGGGGGGTTCGCAGTGGACATTACGAACTGCTGTATGTGAACGAGGCGTAGGCTCGAGGGAGACTCGGTTCTGAATGCGACGCGAATGGGTCGCCATCTCGCTCAGTATATTGGACAGCGAGTGACTACGCTGGAGCGACTCGTCTTGACCAGGAGAATCGAAGGCTTGAACCTTTGCGAGCTAAGACGATCATGATGTCAGCACGGAAAATATTTCTTGGGGGGCGTAGTGTGGGTCCATCCACTTACCAATTCATCGACTCGCTTTCCGAGCGGTGTATGGAGAATCCTGGCAGCGATATACTCGAACATGGCAAAGAAGGGAAGGGGGGCTAAGGAGAACGAGTTTAAGGGGTTTCAGACGCCTCAGTATATTACTGAGGGAAAAACATCCGCAGATCTCGTTGCGCAAGCGACGCCCCTATGGCGGGCGCGGGGAACCCGTCGGTAGCAGGTTGCCGCTTCGTGCCTTGGTACACGGCCGTGCTGTGACGTGCATCGCCCCCTCTGTACCGCAAAGAGTAGCCGCGGCGACGGGATCGGCACAGGGGTGGCGGGCGTGAAGGAAGGAGCGGGTCAACTCCGGGCGCGGCGGCCCCGGGTCCTGTGTCGGCGTTACGGTTCCGCCCATTGAACTTGAGCCAACAACATCTACAATGGAAATCTCGTACGGGCAAACTTCGCATCCCCAAGGCGTTTTCGCGGCTCACCGGCTCTAGATCTGTTCTGCAAGGAGGGTACCAGCACCCACTCTCTCAGTCATGGCAGCAGAACAAGACGTTGACAAAGTCGATGCTCATGTACCCCATCTTCATCACCGACGACCCGGAAGCAAGTGTGGTCATCCAATCTCTTCCGGGTCAACGGAGGTGGGGCGTGAACCGATTGCAAGAGTTCATTGGGCCTTTGGTCAACAAAGGGCTGAAAAGCGTGATCTTATTTGGCGTCCCGTTCAACTGTGTAAAGGTATGCCCGGATTTGCATTTCATCTCAGGCTTAGCTCACACACTTCCGTCGCCGTTCCGAAGGATCCAGTCGGGACACCCGCAGATGACCAACAAGGCCCCGTAATTCTTGCTATAAAAAAGCTGAAGCAATTATACCCGTCCCTCTATATCGCATGTGACGTTTGCCTTTGCGAGTATACCTCTCACGGCCATTGTGGCCTCCTCAACGAGGATGGAACAATCAACACCCTTCCTTCGGTCGAACGTCTAGCTGATGTGGCCCTTGCCTACGCCAGAGCTGGCGCGGATTGCGTTGCTCCCAGCGACATGATGGACGGAAGGATCCTCGCCATAAAAAGGAAACTGATTGACGCAGGATACGGAAATAAGTGTACACTCATGAGTTATTCCGCCAAGTTCGCCAGTAGTCTGTATGGTCCATTCCGGTATGTCTTCTCCCATTGTGGTTTGGGTTGGGGGATTGACGCGTCTTTACAGCGAAGCCGCTGGGAGTGCCCCTGCGTTCGGCAACAGGAAGTGCTACCAGCTTCCACCTGGTGGGAAGGGACTTGCCCGTCGAGCCATTGTGGGCCTATTCAGTCGTATCACATTTTATGGTGCCTAACTTCCATCACAGCGACGGGACGTCAACGAAGGTGCCGACATCATCATGGTCAAACCTGGCATGCCATACCTCGACGTAATTGCTGATGCGGCCCAAATCGCTCCTGATCACCCTTTGGCGGTCTACCAAGTCAGCGGGGAGTTTGCCATGATCGTCGCTGGGGCCGAGGCCGGCGTGTATGACCTCAAGACGATGGCGTTCGAGTCTACCCAGGCCTTCTTGAGAGCAGGTTGGTACCTTGTTACCCAAGTCCTGATTTAATTTGATCAATCCGGACCCACAGGGTGCACATTGATCCTGACGTACTTCACGCCGAAGTTCTTGGACTGGTTGGACGAGCAATAGGAAGGAGAAAATACAACAAAAGGCTATACAAAACAAATGGCACAGTATCTGTGTATTATTAGAGTTGGTACGGGCTACGAGGACTACCGCGTTGTTGTATTCTGGACAAATGCTAATGTTGACCACGTCTCGAGACTCGCCGGATTCAGTTTCACTGCTTTTTGCGCCAGCTTGAGTGGTTCACTTTCCTCACTCGGACCCAACGATTCGGCAACCGCACGCAGGCTGAGTTGTTTGACGTATTCAGCGGGTGTTCCCTCCATCTTCCCGCCGACGGAAGCCAACAGAGCGAGGGCCTGGACGCTACGATCGTTTTGTAGAGACAGCGACGCGGCTTGGATTTTCAGCTCCTTCGAGGTGGGTTGCGCGAAGATCCCCCCCTGGGCTTCCGAAAACGCTCCCGAGATGTTACCCTAGAGGGGGGAGTCAGTCGCAAGACCAAGGCAAAAGGGTGGATATACTTACTTGACCAAGGTGGTGTTTGACCAGCAAGCGGTTAACGTCGTGGTGTGGATCCATCGCCGCACGCTGATCTAGAGGGAGGGACAACATCTCGGAGAGAGCGGCGTCCACAAGCCCATCGTCGTCGGTCAGGATCCCCATTCCCGCCAGCAGAGTTATAGCCTCCAGGTTTTCAGGATCCGAGTTGATGCTGGAACACGGTGTTAATCAAGGGTGACATCATATAGCGACGTCATATATCGTCCACTTGCCATTGCAACAGCTGAGATTTCGCAGATTCTTGGGCTTCGTCCCCTCCAAAAGACCACAGGGTCTGGGCCAATAGTACCGAAATGTGTCCTCCCATCGTGAGGTCCTCTCCTGCGGAGTCCAAAGCCAATTGGAACGACTCCATAGCTCCGTTCAGGTCACCACACTTGAACTTGGACAGACCCGTCACAAAATAGCTCTGGGTGCGGAGCACACGGGATTCTGCGCTGTCGTCGTCCCCGATAAGACCCAGTGCGGTCTCTAGAGGCTCTAAAGCTCCTTCAAAGTCCCCGTTCGCAACGCGGAGGCGGCCGAGATTCGTGTTGGCGACGGTAAATTGTTTCTCAATTGCCGGGTCTTCGCTTTCCTCGTACTTGGCTTCCAAAATTGAGATCGCCTTCGTGATCAACTCCACAGCGAGGTCATAATGTCCGACGCGCTCGCAGACTAGACTGAAGAGATGTAAAGCCGACTCGTCGTTTGGTCGTTCCTGGCAATACCGATCCAAGACAAAGAATGCAGGCACCAAGGACTCCCTAACAACCCCGGGATCCTGGGACCCCTTGACTATCCGGGAGAAGAGCCTCAGGGCGTACGACAGATCTGCTTCAGCCTAGAGAATTATGAGAAATTTGTTTGAGAGCCGAACAAGTGCTGGGAAACGTACTATCGTCGTCTCTAGTCCTACGATGTGCTCGAAAATGTGTTCCGCATCTAGTTCATGCCCATGAGCACTCGCCACTAAGCCCTGTCCTAACCACGCGAGAGGGTAATTGGGGTCCAAGACTTGGGCGCGTAAGAACGCCTGGTTTGCAAGCTCAAGATCTTGGTGGTGTAAGTAGAGTAAACCAAGGTTGGTCCAGGTAGCCACGTTCTACCAGGTGACCTCAGTATATATTGGAGTGCGGAGGAATCAGCCTTACTTTCGAATTCAACTCCAGCGACTTAATATAGGCATGCTGGGCGCTCTTCGCGTTTTTGAGAAAATAGGCATTTCCCAGAGCGATCCAATGCAATTCTTCGTCAGGCTCTGCCGAGACTGCTTCCTTCAAGCAACGAATGACCTGATCCTGACTGATAGTTGCGTGGGACCCAATATTTCGGCTACGTAAGGTCTGTAGCGCGATGCCAAGGTCATACCACGCGCCTGCTTTCGCCCTGTCATCATGAAATCCGAACGTGATGCGGTATTCGTACGTTGCGAGAGCAAATTCGAGAGTGCTGAGGGCAGATACCACTTCCGGCGAAAACGAGTCAACCAAGGGCTTCGAGATCGGGATGGATGGTGCGGCTTCCAGGATGTCCTTCAGCGTGATCAGAGCATCCGAAAGTCTCTGCGTCTCCCTCGGTAGCTGGATACCGGAATATCTGAACAGAGAGTCCCCAATGATCTTCCACGCGATCCTGCTAAACCCGGGGTTCGTTTCCATCGCCTTTAAAGCGACCTCGACTGCGGTCAAAAACGAGACTTCAGCCCTGGCGAAGAAACCTAAAGACATTTGTTGGGCTCCGTTATTTAGGTGAGCGGTTGAAAGGGCGATCAGGACACCAAGTTCGGAAGGGTGCTCGTCAAGGATGGATTGTAGGGACGTTATAGCCTCCGTGAATTGTCCGGTCTGGGACTGAACATCAGCGATGAGGTATGAACAGATCCAGTCATCAGGTCGTAGGGTCCTCGCGTGTTCTAGCGCCTTTATCGCCGCCGCGTGTCGGCCAGCCCGGGTGTACGCTTCGCCCAGTCTAACCCAACCAACCTGGTCACCTGGTTCTCCACGGAGAGAGGTTTGGAGTGATTGGATCGCGGCGGGGTAGTTTTTGCGGCTCTGCGTGAGACAGATCAAAAAGAACCGGAACCCCGTCTGGAGAGGAATTTACCAGTTCCACTACTCCAAGGGCTTTCCAGGCCCAAGAATTGACCGGTAGGTGTTTTGAAGCAGCTTGTTCGTTTCCACCTTCACCCTTGATCGTCCGTCGCGCAACGACCTCCACAAGGTCCCATTCGCGCTCCCCCGCAAAGCTTTCGGCGAGTCTTCTTGCAGCATCCGCCTGGGTGGCATCAAGTTCAAAGGCCTTCTGAAAGCATTTTGAGGCACGGTTCGGGTCTGGAGGATCTGCCACCTCCAAATAATACACCCCAAGGTCAGAAAACGCGGGAGCAAACGAAGGAGAACGTTTCAGAGCCACGACGAAACATTGGTATGCCTTATCGTACCCTGCGGAGCTACGTGAACGTGTGGAACGAAGAAGCTGGGGAGTACAAACCATTTGTCCGCCAGGCACACTTGCCCATTCTCCACCAACACCGAGCCTGGTCCACCTCGCGGCCTTCCAAATTATCCAGAACCTCCGAGATCGATTTCAACTCATTCGCAGCCACGTCCCCATTACCCTGCTGAAGCATGCACCATGCATGTTCCTCCTGTGCCCGCACACCTTCGTTGACGTCATCCGGCAGCAAGGCATTGACTTGTAGGAACAGATCCGCAGCTGCACCCCAGTCCCCGGATCCCTGGAGTATATACGCGCGACCCATTAGACTTGGTACATTGACACCATCATCCGATAAGACATCATCTAGGATGCGAAG
>Ga0307513_10006329_pt1 | contig 15501 bp, 14 predicted proteins | sample 15_EM_MG_FD_202174 | JGI IMG/M metagenome (GOLD analysis project Ga0307513, IMG submission 202174) | Populus trichocarpa ectomycorrhiza microbial communities from riparian zone in the Pacific Northwest, United States - 15_EM | ecosystem: Host-associated > Plants > Roots > Unclassified | place... | reverse complement strand
CGCGCATGAGCTTGGCCGGCGGGCAGTCGGAGAGATCGGGCAGGTGACCTTCGCGGGTGTGGATGATCGGCAGTCCGGCCGCGCGCCACTTCGCCATGAAGGCGGCCAGCGGGGCGATGGTCCGGCGCAGCTGCGAGACGTCGTTGCCGAGACTCTCGCCGAAGCCACCCGGCTCCAGGAAGTCCCGCTGCATGTCTATGACGACCAGCGCAACGCTGTCGGTTTCGAAGGAGAAAGGTGAGGGGATCGCGTCAACAGTGATCATCTCAGGACCGCCTTTAGTCCGCTTGTGGGCGGTGGGTGGGGTGGTTGGATGGCTCCGTGGCGGCGATGACGTCCTCGGACGTCGAGACGCAGCCGAAGACGCCGCCCTGCATGGTGACCATGTGCAGCGCGGCGGTGTGGTTGGACGGATCGGTTGCCCCCGTGCAGTCGGAAAGGATCAGGCACTCGTATCCGCGATCGTTGGCCTCCCGCATGGTGGTGTGGACGCAGACGTCCGTGGTGATTCCGGTCAAGATCAAATGCGTGATCCCATGCGTACGCAGCACCAGATCGAGATTCGTGGCGTAGAACGCGCCCTTGCCGGGTTTGTCGACGAGCACCTCGCCGGGCACCGGGGCGACCTCGGGGACGATCTCCCAGCCCGGCTCGCCCTTGATCAGGATCCGTCCGCACGGCCCGTCGGAGCCGATCTCCGCGCCGATCTGCGCCGACCGCCAGCGCTTGTTGGGTGGCAGGTCGGACAGGTCCCGGTCGTGGCCCTCGCGGGTGTGGATCACCAGCATGCCCAGGTCGCGGGCGTGCTGCAGGAGCCGGGCGGTGGCCGGCAGCCCGGCCCGGGTGAGCCCGATGTCGTAGCCCATCGAGTCGACATAGCCGCCCTTGCCGCAGAAGTCGGTCTGCCAGTCGATGCAGATCAGCGCCACGTTCGTGACGCCGACCGAGCCGTCGTACGGCCAGAGGTAGGGGTTGGCCTTCACCGGTCCGATGCGTGCGGTCATGGGTTGAGTCCCTTCGAGCGGTAGTTGCGCCAGCCACCACTGGCGGTGATGTCCTCGGCGCCCGTCGCGGCGTACGCCTCGCAGAGGAAGCCGGTGACCTCGCGGCCGTCGGCGAGCAGCACCCGGCCGAGGCCGAGCGGCGCCCGTACGCCGGCCAGCAGGCTGCCGATCGTCGCCGCGCTCAGCTGCCAGAGCTCGACGTCGATCGCGCTGCCGGCGTCGCCGCGGACCAGGCCGGGCACGCCGGACGGCAGCCGGTAGAGCCGGTAGCAGGGTGCGGTCCGGGCGGGGCCGACCAGCGTGGCCCCGCGCTCGAGCAGTTCGTTGTTGCGCGGTTCGCCGCTCAGGTGCAGGCCGACGACGGCGAGCGTGACGGTCTCCTCCTGCAGCGACTCCGCCAGCAGCGCCAGGGTGGCGTCGCTGTGCGCCGGCCCGAGCAGGGTCAGGCTGGCGGGCCGGCCGTCGCCGGTGAAGCCGTTCGGCACGGTCACCCCCGCCAGGTCCAGCAGGTTGGCGAACTGGGTGTAGCGGCCGAGGTTGAGGTTCCGGCCGAGCGGATCCGCGGCGATCTCGGCATGCGTGTAGGTGGTCCCGACGGTCGGCACGACCAGCACGTCGATGTCCTCGAAGAGCCGCTCGGTCCAGTCCTTGAGCTCCTGCAACCGGTGCTGGGCCCGGAACGCGTCCACCGCGGTGAACTTCAGCCCGGACTCGAGCACGGCCCGGGTGACCGGCAGCACCGAGTCGGGGTGCTCGTGCAGGAAGTCGCCCAGGTCGGCGAGCCGCTCGGCCACCCACGGGCCGCGGTAGAGCAGGTCGCCGGCCTCGTACATCTCGGCGATGCCGACGCTGGTGGTGCTCGGGAAGCGCGCCACCCCCGCCGCGAACGCCTTCTCCTGGCCCGCGTCGCCGAAGAACTCCAGGTCCGCCGCGCGCGGAACCCCGATCCGCGGCGCGGCCAGCACCGGGGTGTCGGCCGGCCGGCTGCGGGCGACCCGCATGACCGACGTGCCCGTGGCGATGTCCGGGGCGAAGATCGAGACACAGTCGAGCGAACGGCAGGCCGGCACCACCCCGACCGTGCTGAGCAGGCCGCGGGTCGGCTTGATCCCGACGATGCCGTTGAGCGCCGCCGGCACCCGCCCCGAGCCCGCCGTGTCCGTGCCCAGCGCGAACGAGACCAGCCCGGCGGCCACCGCCACCGCCGAGCCCGAGCTGGAGCCGCCCGAGATCAAACCCCCACCAAAAACACTTTCCGGTCTTCCGTACGGGGACCGCGCCCCGGTCAGCCCGGTCGCGAACTGATCGAGGTTGGTCTTGCCGACCAGCAGCGCACCGGCGTCGAGCAGCCGCTGCACGACCGGCGCGGTCCGGCTCGGGGTGTACGCGAAGTCGGGACAAGCAGCTGTCGTCGGCATCCCGGCGACGTCTATGTTGTCCTTCACGGCGAACGGGACGCCGCGCAGCGGGAGGTCGGCGGCGGCGTCCAGGTCGGCCGCCCGGTTCAGCAGTTCCTCCGGGCCGACCAGGCTGATCCACAGGCCGTCGTCGCCGCGTTCGTCGAGTCGGGCGAGGATCTCCGCGGCTACCGCTGTGATGGGCTTCACTCTGTCGATTGTCGACCGTTTGATTTCGCCCACAGTCGCCATATGTAACGGGACGATGTCCCAACGCGAACTTTCGCTCTTTTGGTTCAGCGAGGTCGAGAATTCGCCCAGGTGAGGCGGGCTCCGCTCAGCTCAGGTAGGTCCGTGCCCCGTGCGCGGACAACTCGGCGAGCACCTCGTCGGCGTCGCCGCGCTCCACCGCGGCCATCAGCCGCTCGTGCCGGTGCACCCCGTCGGCGGCGTCGGCCGCCTCGGCCTCGCGGCGCAGGTTCACGGCCATGTAGAGCTGGATCCGGACCAGCACGGACGCGTACAAGGCGGAGAGCTGCCGGTTGCCACCCAGCGCGACGACCGCCACGTGGAACTCGCGATGCGCGTCCGCGATCGTCAGCCGGTCTCCGGTCTCGGTCGCCTTGCGCATCACGTCGAGCGCGGCGCGCAGCCCGGACAGGTCGGCGCCGGGCGGCCGGGACCGGACCGCGTGCCGCTCGAGGACGTCGCGCACCTCGTACAGCTCGCGGACGTCCTCGTCCGAGAGGGTCGCGACCCGCACCCCGCGGCGCGGGATGTGCTCGACCAGGCCTTGCTGGGCGAGCAGGCGCAGCGCCTCGCGCAGCGGCGCCCGGCTGATGCCCAGCCGCCGGGTCAGTTGCTCCTCGACGAGGCGCTCACCCGGGTCGGTGCGCCCACTGAGGATCTCCTGGCTGAGCCGGTTGAAGGCAAGCTCGACGAGGCTGTAGCTCTCCAGCTCACCGTCTGTCACACCGATGAGTGTGCCAGGGGTGAGCACGCCCGCTCACAGCGGCGTCGCGAAGTCCTGGGTCCAGAGCAACGTGCCCGTTTTGTCGGCGGTCACCCCGACCCCGATGTTGCGATACGCGCAGTTGACGATGTTCGCCCGATGGCTGGGGCTGCCCAGCCAGCTGGCCATGGCCTCGCGCGGGGTGGGCTGGCCCTTGGTGATGTTCTCGGCCGCGATCGAGAACTTGTAGCCCGCGCCGGTGATCCGCGCGGCGAACTCGGCCCCGTCCGAACCGGTGTGGCCGAGGAAGTCACGCGCGGCCATGTCTGTGGAGTGGCTGCGCGCGGCGGCGGTCAGCCGGGCGTCGACGATCAGGCTCCGGCAGCCGGCCGTGGCCCGTTCGGCGTTGACCAGCGAAACCACCTGGGCCTCCAACGCCACCTTCGCCCGGACATCGCCGACGGCGGCGGGGCTGCTCGGGGCCGGACCAGTTGCCTCAGGGGCAGGCTGGCTAGCCGGCGCGGACGCGGTTGCCGTCACACCCGGCGCGGCCGAGGCCGGCACCGCCGGGGGCGCGGTGGGCGCCGGGCCGTCCGTGGTGATGACGATCTTGTCGATGTCCGGCGCGGGCCCCGCCGGATTGTCGAATTCGATGGTGTTGTCCCCGGCGTCGAGCCCCAGCAGGATGCGCAACGTGCCGGTCCGGCCCACGCCGCGAGTGCTCGGGAAGTCGATGGCCGTCGGCACGCCGCCGTTGACTCTGATCTGCACCACCCGATCCTCGGTGCTCGCGTACGTCACCTGGATCTTCGTGGTGCCGGTCCGGTTGGCCGCCACCCGGGTGATGGCGAGCTTGCCCAGCAGCCCGACCGCCGTGACCCGGCTCCCGCCGGAGCAGCGCTCGCAACTGACGACCTGGGCTCCGCCGGTCAGCCGGTTGCCGGCGGACTCGGCCTCGTAGGTGGTGGTGCCGGCGCTGGCGCTGGCCGCGACGAGGATCCCGGCGAGCATGGTGAACGCGGCGACGCCGCCGATCGCGTACTTCTGCTTGCGCATGAGGGAGGTGGATTCCGGTAGGCGGACGAGGACATTACGGCCGCTGACGATAGGGGAGACTTAGACAACGGTCTATTAGCCGGGGCTTAATTCTGGGCCGGCCGGCGCCGGGTGATGTGGCGGTCCGCCGCGGCGGCCGGCGGTATCATGTTCGCGCGACCATGCCGACAGTGGGGGCGAGGGGACCGTGAGTGAGCCCGCGCCGGGCAGGGCCAGGCCGTCGATGGTGGATGTGGCCCGGCACGCCGGCGTCGCGCCCCAGACGGTCTCGCGCGTGTCGAACGGCCACCGCAACGTCGATCCGGCGACCCGGCAGCGGGTGGTCGAGTCGATGCGGGCGCTGGGCTACCGGCCCAACGGCGCCGCCCGCGCGCTGAAGAGCGGCCGGTTCAACACCATCGGCGTCATCATGTCCACGCTCGAGACGTTCGGAAACATGCGTACGCTCGACGCGATCGCGAAAGAGGCGGCGCTCGCCAACCACGCCGTGACCCTGATCCCGGTCGCGGAGCCGACCCTGGGCCGGCTGTCCGGGGCATACCACCGGCTCAGCGAGGCGGCGGTCGACGGCGCCGTGATCATCTTCGAGGCGCACCTGCTGGACGAGGCGGAGTTCAGCCTGCCGCCCGGTGTCCCGGTGGTGGTGGTCGACTCCAACGCCGGCGCGGGCTTCACGGTCGTGGACACCGATCAGGCCCTGGGCGCCCGCCAGGCAACCGAGCACCTGCTCGCCCTGGGCCACCGGCAGGTGTGGCACATCGCCGGGCCGCCGACCTCGTTCTCGGCAATCCACCGGGTCGACTCGTGGCAGCGCACGCTGCGGGACGCCGGCATCACCCCACCCGAGCCGCGGTACGGGGACTGGACCACGGAGTCCGGCTACCGGCACGGGCTGGCATTGGCCGGCCGGCCGGAGCTGACGGCGATCTTCGCCGGCAACGATCAGATGGCGCTCGGCGCGATGCGGGCCCTGCACGAGCTCGGCCGCCGCATCCCCGCCGACGTCAGCGTGGTGGGCTTCGACGACATGGCGGAGGCCCAGTCGTTCTGGCCGCCGCTAACGACCGTGCGGCAGGACTTCACCGCGGTCGGCCGGCTCAGCGTCCAGAAGCTGCTGCGCAAGGTCGCCGGGGCCGAGCCCGACGCCAATGACAAGACCGCGGTCCCGACCCGGCTGATCATCCGAGCCAGCACCGCGCCGCCCATTGGGAAGCAGAGCCGCTCCGCTTCCCAATAGGCGGCGGCTGGATCAGCTCCTGGTCCAGGCCTGGTTGCTGCCCCCGTTGCAATACCAGACATCCACCGCGGTGCCGTTGCCAGTGCCCCCGCCCGCGGCGTCCAGGCAGAGCGCCGGATTCGCGACGCTGGTCACGCTCAGGTCCGCGTTGAGGTTCCACTGCTGCGCCGCCGCACCGGTGCAGTCGGCGATGATCACCGGATCGCCCGCCGTGGTCCCGGTGCCGCCCACCTGCATGCACTTGTTGCTGTAGACGGTCAGTTCCTGGTTCGCCGTGTAGTTCCAGGACTGGTTGCCGCCGGCGTTGCAGTCCCACAGGTCGAGCTGGGTGCCGTTGTTGGTGCTGAAGCCGGGCACGTCGACGCAGCGGCCGGAGCCCACGCCGCGCAGGACCTCGCCGGGCGGCGCCGGCGGCAGGTCGTTGACCGGCGGGACCGTCCCGAAGCCGTACCCCCAGCGCAGTTGGGCGACCCCGGTGGCGCTGTTGTCGACCAGGTGCCCGTCGGCGGTGAGCGATTCGATCGAGTACGCGTCCCCGGTCCGCAGCCCCGGCCAGTAGACCAGGCCCATCCGGTTGGCCCGGGCGGTGTCCGTCACGGCGGCGAAGTACGAGGTGTAGATGTTGCCGTTGTGCGCGCCGTAGTTCAGCCCGATCGTCATCGGCGCGCCGGCCTCGTCGATGATGGTCCGCCCGGCGTACGGGCCGATCCGGGCACTCAGATCGTGGGCCCACTCGGTTTCCTGGGTGTAGCTCGCCCAGAATCCGTAGAAGTGCAGCGACAGCAGCGTTCCCCGCAACGCGGGCGCCGCGCCGACGCCGGTGACGTTGTCGTTGTAGCCGGTCCCGCTGATCACGACGCGGCCGCGCGGGACGTCCCGGTGCCGGGCCAGCCACCCCGAGGTGACCGAGACCCATTGGTCCAGCGTGTAGCCGTGCGGCTCGTTCATGGGCTCGAAGTAGACCCGGGGATTGTGCCGGTACTCCTTGACCACCGTGTCCCACATCTTGTTCCAGGCGTCGACGTCGTCGACGAACCCGTCCTTGCTGGTGTTCGCCTCCCAGTAGCTGAGGATGACTTTGTCGCCGCTGCTCGTGGCCCCGTCGATCGCGCCCCGGTAGGACTTCCACCAGGCGGTGCCCACGCTCGCCGGGTTGATCGGCAGCCGCAGCGTGTTCGCGCCCAGGTTCTGCCGGAAGCCCTGCACCATGCGCTGCGCGGTGCGATAGACGCTCCGGTAGCTGTCGGTCACCGCGAGCCCGCTGGGCACCACCGCGTCGCTGGCGTAGTTGTCCCGCGGGTCCGCCCAGTTGACGCCGCGGAAGTCGCTGGTGCCGCCGGCCGGCACGTGGTGCGTGTCCGCGCTGGCGGTGGCCGCGGGTCCGAGCAGCAGGACGGCCGCGCCCACTCCGGCGGTGATCGCACGGAGCACGGGCACGCCGGGTCTCATCAGGGTCTTGAGCATGTCGTCTCCGGTGGCGAGTTCGCGAGGGACGGGATGCGGGCCCGCCGCGGGAGCCGGGCCGAATCGGCCCGAACCCCCGCACCACCGGGGGATGGTTGCGCAACCACGGCTCGAGGCTCGCACCTCGGGTCAGCCGACAGCAAGACTCTGTTACCTTTTTGCAACATCTACGACACGAAACTCGCCGAGTCACGAGATAGGCGTCCGGTCAGCCCATCGACAGCACGTCGGCGCGCACCGCGGATGTGGGGCTGGGCCACCCCCGTTAGCACTGGCCCAACTCCTACAACCGAAGTGTGCAGGCAGGCAGGAGGCGCCCTGTTAACGGTTTGTTGTCGGCCGCTGCCGAATAGTGGCCACGCTCCTGAATACGATGGCGGGGTCGACGGGGTCGGCTGGCGGGAGGGCACGTGGAGTTGCGGGTGCTCGGGCCGGTGGAGCTGTACGTCGGTGACCAGGTCTGGGAGGTCGGGCCGCCGCAACGCAGGCACGTCCTGGCCGCGCTCGCGGTCGACGCCGGCCGGCCGGTGACCACGGAGACCCTGATCGACCGGGTCTGGGACGAGGCGCCGGACGGGGCGCGGCGGGCACTCCAGGTCCACCTCAGCAACCTGCGGGGGCTGCTGGAGCGGGTGAGCAGACAAGAAGACGCGCCGGCGGGGCTGGCCCGCCGTTCGGGGGATATCTCCTGGATCTCGACGCGGCCCAGGTGGACCTGCACCGGTTCCGGGAGCTCGTGCTGCGGGCCCGGTCCAGCACCGCCGCCGACGCCGCGCCGGTGACGTTGCTCCGCGAGGCCCGAGCGCTGTGGCGCGGCGAGCCGTTGCCGGCCTGACCGGTGGCTGGATCGAGCACACCCGAAAGACTGGCGCCGATGGTACGTGGACGCCACGGTGGCGTGGGCGCAGGCGGAGTTGGCGGCGGCGAACCCGGGCGAGGTCATCGGTCCGCTCCGCGAGCTGGCCGACGAGTACCCCCTCGCGGAATCCCTCGCCGCAACCTTGCTGCGGGCGCTGCACACCGTGGGCCGGTCCGCCGAGGCGCTGGAGCACTACGCCACCGTCCGCGAGTTCTTCGCCGCCGAACTCGGCACCGACCCCGGCCCCGAGCTGCAAGCGGTGCACCAGGCCATCCTGCGCGGCGAGCCGGAGCCGCCGCCGGTGCCGATGACCCGGCCGGCGATCGAGGTCCCGCCGGTGCCGAGCCAGCTTCCCGCGGACGTGCCGGGCTTCGCCGGACGTGCCGAGCACCTGTCCCGCCTGCACAAGCTCTGCGCCAAGCCGGCCGAGGGCGAACCGATGGCGGTCGTCATCTCCGCGCTGTCCGGCACCGCCGGGGTCGGCAAGCCGAACCAGGGATTCTGACGCACTTTCCCCGGCAGTGCCCGATCAGCATCTACCCGATGACGGCATCCCATCGGACAACGTAACCGCTGGTCAATGCTGTGAGCGAGCGCAACCGGGACGGCCGCGACGATCCCATCGCGGACCCGGCGCCGGCTGCCGACCGGCCCGACCGGCCCGTACCTATGGGTCCCGTGCCGGTCTGTCGAAAAGGTCGTCGAGGGAACGGAAACGGGGTGTCCGGCGGCCGGACGCTCAGCCGATTCGACGGACGCTCGCGGCCGGCTGGTGGGCAGCCGGGTCAGGCGCCGGTCGCAACAATTACCAGATTGGCGCAACGGTCCCGGTCAGGACCGTGCCCGGTCCTTATGCTGCGTGCGCTGACGGTACGGGGGCGCTGCGGCGAAAACTTGAGATCGGAGTGCCCGTGCAGGACTTCTTCCATACCTTCTTCGACTGGTCGGAGATTGCCGGTGTGCTGCCCTCGCTGCTCAGGGAGGGACTTCGGAACACGCTGCTGATCGCGGTCCTGGCGATCATGTTCGGGCTGGTCGTGGGCGTGCTGCTGGCGGTGCCGCTGTTGTCGGACAACCTGCTGGTGCGGCTGCCCGCACGAGTTTATGTTGACGTGTTTCGGGGGTTGCCCGCCATCGTGACGGTGAGCCTCGTCGGGCTGGGGTTGCCCGCGGCGGGGATCCGGCCGTTCGGGCGGAGCCCGCTCGGGTATGCCGTGGTCGCCGTCGGCCTGATCTCCGCCGCGTACTGCGCGGAGATCTTCCGGGCGGGCATCCAGGCGGTGCCGGCCGGGCAGATGCAGGCGGGTCGTAGCCTGGGCATGTCGCACCTCACGACCATGCGGTTAGTGATCGTGCCGCAGGGCATCCGCAACGTGCTGCCGGCCCTCACGGGGCAGTTCATCGTGGACATCAAGGAGAGTTCGCTGGTCTACCTGCTCGGGCTCGGCCTGGGGCAGCGGGAGTTGTATTTCATCGCGCAGGAGCGGCAGGCCACCAGCTACAACGCGTCAGCGCTGGTCGCGGCGGGGCTGTGCTATCTGAGCATCACGATCCCGCTGACGTATCTCGTCAACTGGATGGACCGGCGGATGCGCCACGGGCCGCGGGCGGCGGACGTCGGCGTGGTGGACGTACGGCGGGAGAGCGCGCTCGCGGAGGAGCAGGCATGACGCCGGCGATCAGCGTGCGGGGCCTGCGCAAGGCGTACGGCCGCAACGAGGTCCTGCGGGGCGTCAGCTTCGATGTGGCGCCGAGCGAGGTGCTATGCGTGCTCGGGCCGTCCGGCTCGGGTAAATCAACCCTGCTCAAGTGCCTCAACCTGCTGGAGACCCCGACGAGCGGAAGCGTGGTCGTCGGGGGTGTGACGCTGACCGACCCGAAGGTCGACATCGATGCCGCGAGGGCCCGGATCGGCATGGTGTTCCAGCATTTCAACCTGTTCGGACACCGGACCGTGCTGGACAACATCACTCTCGCGCTCAGGCACGTCAAAAGAATCGACAAAGCGGAGGCCGTCGAGATCGCGCGGACCCAGCTCGCGCGGCTCGGACTCGGCCATCTGGCCGGCTCCCGCCCGGCGAACCTGTCGGGCGGGCAGCAGCAACGCGTCGCCATCGCGCGGAGTCTGGCGATGCGGCCCGAGGTGATGCTGTTCGACGAGGTGACCTCGGCGCTGGACCCCGAACTGGTCAAGGACGTACTGGCGGTCATGCGTGAGCTGGCCGGGTCCGGAATGACCATGGTGGTCGTCACCCACGAGGTCGGCTTCGCCCGCGAGGCGGCCGACCGCGTGATCTTCATGGATCAGGGCGTGGTCGCCGAGGACGGCCGGGCCAAGGACGTCCTCGACGCCCCGACCAGCCCCCGCTTCCGCGAGTTCCTTTCGCAGGTCCTCTAACCACATACCCCTCGAAGGGACCGAAATGATCAAGAAATGGGTTGCCGTGGCCGGCGTGGCCACCGTGCTATCGCTGACCGGCTGCGGGTCGAGCGCCGACTCCTCGGCGAAGAACAACCAGTTCGGCCTGGAAACCCCGGGAACGATCCAGGCGGCTGTCTCTACCGACCAGCCGCCGTTCGCGACCGCCGCCAAGGACGGCACTCCGCAGGGCTACATTGTCGACATCACCAACGAGGTGGCCAAGCGGCTGGGGCTCAAGGTCAACTACAAGGCCACCACAGTCCCGGCGGCCCTGCAGGGGCTGACGTCCGGGCAGTACGACCTAGCCGCCAGCGGGCTCGGCGTCACACCCGAGCGCGAGAAGTCGGTGGCCTTCACCAAGGCGCTCTACTGGAGTACCACCGCCGTCGTCACAGGCACCTCGACCACCGCGACCCAGTTGACCGAATTCAAGGGCAAGAAGGTCGCCGTGGTGACCGGCGCGGTCCAGGTCTCCTTCGTCGAAACCAAGATGACCGGCGCCCAGAAGGTCCAGTTCCCCAACCAGAACGCCGCCGTTTCACAGCTGCTCTCCGGCAACGTGGACGCCTTCGTGGTCGGTGGCCCGGATGCCGAGGCGTACCTCAAGCAGTACAACAAGCTCAAGATCGCGGTGTCGGCCCCGGTGGACCACCCGACCGCCATGGCCGTTCAAAAGAAGAACACCAGCTTCCAGCAGGCCGTGAACGACCAGCTCACCGCGATGGTGAACGACGGGACGTTCCTGCGGCTCTACCGCAAATGGTTCACCGAGCCCCCGCTGGCCGACCTCGTCGCCGCCTGGCCCAGCCTGAAGAACCCGCTGGGCAGCTGAGCCGACGACATGACATCACCGAACACGCAGGGGCCAGCGGAGATACCGCTGCCCGGCGGAGCCTCGGCGTGGCGACGGGTGGTGACGACCCCGCTGCGCGACGGCGTCGAACTGCGGGCCGACCTCTACACCGTCGGCCCGCAGCCGGACAAGAGGCCGGTGCTGCTGGAGCGCACGCCGTACGGCAGAAGGACCCGGCGCGAGTCGGACGGTCTCAGCCAAGACGGCCGCCGGCTCATGCCGGACGAATCCGCGGCGTTCTTCGCCCGACAAGGGTTCAACGTCGTACGCCAGGACTGCCGGGGACGCGGGGACTCCGAGGGCACGTTCGTGAAGTACCTCGACGAGGCCGAGGACGGCTACGACACGGTCGAGTGGATCGCCGCCCAGCCGTGGTGCGACGGCCGGGTGGCGACCACCGGAGTCTCCTACTCCGCGCACACGCAGACCGCCCTCGCGGCCCTGTCGCCGCCCCACCTTGCGGCTATGTTCGTCGACTCGGGTGGCTTCGCCAGCGCATACGAGGCTGGCATCCGGATGGGCGGCGCGTTCGAGCTCAAGCAGGCGACGTGGGCGTACCGGCACGCGCTGAGCAGCCGCTCAGCCCGTCGTGACCCGGTGGTCGCCGCCGCCCTGCGCTCGCAGGACCTGCGCGCCTGGTTCCACGTGATGCCATGGCGGCGTGGCGCTTCTCCCCTGCAAGCGACCCCCGAGTACGAGAACTATCTGCTGGAGCAGTGGGAGCGGGGTGCCTTCGACGAGTTCTGGCAGCAGCTCGGCCTGTACGGCCGTGGCCACTACGACCGGTTCCCGGACGTACCGAGCCTGCACGTGGTGAGCTGGTACGACCCGTACGTCCGCACCGCCGTGGAGAACTTCCAACAGCTCAGCAAGGGTCGATCCAGCCCCGTTTACCTCGTGGTCGGCCCGTGGACCCACGGCGCCCGCAGCGTCACCCACGCCGGCGACGTCGACTTCGGCCCCGAGGCCACCCTGGATGGCAACCTCGCCCCCGACTACTGGCAATTCCGCGCCCACTGGTTCGCCCGCCACCTCGGCATCAGACCCGACCCGACGACACGGCCTGATCAAGCCGCACACGCGGATCACTGGCAGGACGGCGACGAGCCGCCGGTGCGGTACTTCCTGATGGGCGGCGGCAGCGGGCGTCGGACCGCCGAGGGACGGCTGGATCACGGAGGGCGCTGGCACACGGCCCAGGACTGGCCTCCGCCGGAGGCTACGCCCGTGCGGCTGTTCCTGCGGCAGTCCGGAGCGCTCACCGCCGAACCGCCGGTCGCGGGCACGGACGACAGGCTGGATTACGACTTCGACCCGGCGCGGCCGGTGCCGACCATCGGCGGGCAGATCACCTCGGGCGAGCCCGTCATGGTCGGCGGGGCGTTCGACCAGACACCGACGGACGACACCTTCGGGTGCGCGCCGCCCCACCTGCCGCTCGCGAGCCGCCCGGACGTGCTCGTCTTCCAGACCGAGCCGCTGGCCGAGGACGTTTCGCTGGCCGGGTGCGTTCAAGTGCGGCTGTCGGTGTCGTCGAGCGCCCTGGACACCGACTTCACCGTACGGCTGATCGATGTGTGCCCGCCGAACGAGGACTATCCCAACGGGTACGCGATGAACCTCACCGACGGTATCCTGCGCTGCCGCTACCGCGACTCCTACGAGCACCCGTCGCTCATGCGGCCTGGCGATGTCTACGCGATCACGGTGACGGCGCCCGACACCGCCAACCTGTTCGCGGCCGGGCACCGGATCCGGCTGGACGTGTCCTCCAGCAATTTTCCACGCTTCGACGTCAACCCCGGCACCGGTGGCCCAGAGACGACGCGGCGGCGGGTCGTGGCGGTCAACGAAGTACACCTATCGCCGGAGCATCCTTCCTGGCTGTCGGTCTCCGTTCTGGGCAGAACCACCTGGCCGCGGCCCAACTAACATGCAATCGTGGTGATCGCGCTCGACGTCGACGGGGCCGTGCCCGCGCATTTCGCGGCTGGGGCCTCACCGCTGTCCGAGCTGCTGGCCTGCCTGCACACGCTGGCCGAGCCCGAGCACCATCCGGAGTCCCGGCCGTGGTTGGCGGCGGTACGCGAGCATCTCACCGACCCCCTCGTCCAGAAACTGCACTACCACGCGCCCCTCTGGGCCCGCTATCGATGCCGTCTGCTGTTTCCGTTGCGGACTCCGCTGGACCGCGAACTGACGGCTGAACTGGACACCCTGAACCGGCTCGACGAGCGGCTGTTCGTCGAGCTCGCCGCCAGCGGCATCCGTGGTACGTCCTTCGCCGGAGCGGACAACCTTCATGACGAGGCGAACCGGCGGGCGTTCATCAAGGCCAGCGAGCGGCACTCGTTCTCCCGCGGCGAACTGGCCCGCGCCCTCATGGACGACCCGGCCTCCTTCCAGACCGAGCTGATCGCGACGATCGAGCGCTGCGCCGCCGCATTCTTCGACGCGGAGTGGAGCCGCATCGGTCCGCGGCTACGCGACACCGCGGCCAAGGTACGGGCCCAGCTCCGCCGGGAGTCTCCGAGTACCGTGCTGATCTCCGTGGTCCCGACGGCCAGCGTCACCGAGCGCCCGGCCAGGGTCCGCTATGACAAGCTGCAGACGGGCTTCGGCCGGGTCAGCGACAACGGCTGCTTCCTGGTCCCTACCCTGCACGGCTGGCCCCACCTCATCCTCAAGCTCGACCCCGGCCTGCCCATCGTCGTCCACTTCGCGGCGGGCGACTGGGAACAGCGCCCGGCCCTACCGCAATCCCTGATCCGCGACCGGCTCGCCGCCATCGCCGAACCCGGCCGGTTCGAGATGTGCCGCCACCTGCTCGGCGAGCCCATCACCACCTCCGAACTAGCCGAACGGATGGGCATCTCCGAACCCCAGGTCTCACGGCACCTCAAACGCCTGCGCCAGGTAGGGCTCGTCACCTCCCGCCGCGAGGGCCGCATGGTCTACCACCGCTTGCACGCACAACTCCTGCAAACCCTCGGCTCCGACGTACTCACGACGATCATGCGCTGACGCTGACCGCCGGTCAGCCAATGCCAAAGGGTCAACCCTCTCGCAGGTCCTGCCGAAACACGAGCACCAGAACGGGTGATCACGGCTCGCCGCAGCCTCGTCGCGAACGTGCCGAAGTCCACCCCGGGCGGAAGCCGCGGCAAGTCATCAGCGACGGCGACGACGGCCGTCGGCAGATTTACTATCTGACCTCGCAGGACGCGAGCTTCGCGTGTTCTCACCCCACGCTCGCGGTGCATTTCCCGACAGCCTCCAGCTGCACCCGATAAAGGCTGTCCTACCTGTACGAATGTCGGTAGTGGGGCCGCGTCTCGGTACGCGTTTCGGGATCGCGAGGGTGGGCAAGACCACCCTTGCCGTGCACTGGGCGCATCGGGTGGCCGGCCGCTTTCTCGACGGGCAGCTCTATGTCGATCTGCGCGGCTTCGATCCCAGCGGCTCGGTGATGCCACCGTCCGAGGCGATCCGCGGGTTCCTCGAGGGCCCGCAACCGGGGAGCCGGTTCCCGAACGCGAACGGCATCGGCCGGACCCTGCGGGCGCCGGAAATCCCGTCGCGGTCCCGGATCAGGTACTTGACCTGCGTCACGGTTTCGAAGAAGTCGGCGGCGAGGACGGCGTGGGCTTGCGAGCGCAGGAACCTCGCCCAGGTGTCGCTGGTGTGCTGGGGTGCCGGGTCGATCCCGGCTTCCTGGAGGATCTCCCAGACGGTCGAGGCGGCGACCTTGATGCCGAGGACGAGTAGTTCGCCGTGGATCACGGCGAGGTAGGCCAGTCGAAACAGCACAGCGGGTCATCCTCGCCCAACGCTCAACGTAGATCACCGCCGCCTCGGGGACGAAGGACTCGGCACTGTGTCGGCACTCTCATCTCGGTGACCAAAGTGGCTATGACCAGGACGGACGCGGTTTTCGGCACCCGCAACGTCAGAGCACGCCCGCCGGTCGGCGAGGCCTAACACCAGAACGCGACAACAGGACACAATAAGCAACAAAAGGTTTAAACACGAGCTAAAGACGGTGGCGTAGCTAGTGAGCGTGCCGAGCTTGGGTGCCCAGATCCGGGTCGTTTCGCATGTTGGTGCCGATCAGACGCGTGTCGATGCGGACGCCCACACGGCGACGCGGTCGCGGCCCTCGGTGAGGTAGCGGCGGTTGTAGAGCCCGGTCAGCCCGTCGGTCACGGCAAGTCGTTCCTGCTTGCGCAGGGCCTGCCGGAGTTGCTCGGCCAGCGC
>Ga0307513_10006328_pt1 | contig 15505 bp, 13 predicted proteins | sample 15_EM_MG_FD_202174 | JGI IMG/M metagenome (GOLD analysis project Ga0307513, IMG submission 202174) | Populus trichocarpa ectomycorrhiza microbial communities from riparian zone in the Pacific Northwest, United States - 15_EM | ecosystem: Host-associated > Plants > Roots > Unclassified | place... | reverse complement strand
TGTAATCCAAAGTTCAGGGTTCTCACCCTTTCATCGACAATCTCCATTCCTCAAGCCTCCATGTTAGCACTCTTGGTAAGTCCCTCAATTTTGCTACACTTGTGGCATCGGAGGCAGTTCTTCGACCGCTCACAAATCGAACGATTGCCGGTCACTAGGTATACGACTGGCTAATACTCTTTGATCGTGAAGTCGAATATATCTGGCGAGGTGAATGGGGTATCTCCAAGATCCTCTTCATCATAACCCGGTATGGGGGGTTTCTTGATACGCCGATACAGATCGCCAGTGAGTCAAACTCCACCCTTGTGCATTATTGGAGTAAAACAAATGGTCAATCTCGTTGTCCTGTTTCGCAGTGATGGCTCGCCCATATGACGCGATAGATCCTCATGCAAGTGGATATTACACACGGCTATCGCTGACTGACCAAACGAAACACCTCAGACGCGCGGCACCCTCTACAAAATTGCTCTATGTGAGAGAAATGCTTTTCCAAGAACTTGTTCATGTCCGACCATTATTGGCTGGTTACAGGGTCAATCTTCATTGGATTTTCTATCTCAGAGTGTCAGACATGTGAATTGCACATGATGTCCTCGGCACTCATCCTCAGTTTTTTCAGCAATCATCCTGTTAAGAACCATCGCCATATACCACAAGTCGAAGCGCATAACCGTCTTTCTATCAATCGTTTACGCGGTACGTCCAGGGATCAAACTTGAAGGATTATATGGTTCACCATGTGTATAGATGATGACAGTGGGCGGGATCATAGTTACATGGTATCATCTCCACACGGTGATCAGTGAGTGATTTTCAGGCTTAGATGAATGACGTACCTGACTGATGTTATCTGAACAGCTGACGCACCATCCTCCCCCTTGTCCGATGGGTACTACGCCAACCCGGGGGGCGGTGGGAGGGTTGTCCTTCAGTTCTACTATATTACCCTCCTCGGGTTTGAATTTGGTAACAATTTCACCGCCCCTGCTACCACATACCAATCGACCCCAATTGTAGTCGTTGTCATTTTGACCGTCCGGAGAAGGTTCAGTGATTGTACGTCTAGCCACATCCCATTCGATCACGACACTCAACCTTTGTATCAGTTTACTCAGGTACCCCATTGCTGAGGGTGATATACCGAGACAGTGAGCTCCTCATCGACACTCTCTGACCAAGAACCCACCAACGTCATGTCTGTCAGGTTTTGGCTTCTTTCTCGTGTTATTCAGTAAGGAACCCTTCGATTCATAGCTTCGGTGCTGAATGGTGGGACCCAGCTTTGACCCTCTCTGTGTTTTTTTTCCATCTCTTGGCACCGGTAAACAGCATTCCCACAACCTTCCGGTCCGGAATCTAATAACCACTTGTTTCCACACAGTTTCAGTTCTTTGGCCTCTTGGGTGTTTGCGTTCGAGTTATACACAGTACCCTCTGTTGTCGCATCTTACTGAATCTTAAACGAGCTGCGTCGCCGAGGGGTGGTTCGGCAATCACGAGGTCAATCAGCCTCGCGTTCGCGACTGCTCCTGGGTCGGGGACGAACCAGACAGAAACAATTCAGCTCGAGGTGTACGGTGCGCAGAGTGATGACGAGGATTCCAGTTGACAGGCGGAAGGGGATTTCGTTGTAGGATACAGCAGTTAAATTATTTAATCATTCCTCCTGATACCGCCATTATTGGTTCTGTTCAAAAAGTTACCCTTCTTATCTAACGTCGCTACGAAGTTGCTTAATGAGAACAGCCAAGTGATCGCGGTTTGTACAGAACTAGCTGGGTTACCTGAAGCCCAGGGGGTGGCCGGGATAAAGGGGATATGCGAAGGGGCACACCTCAGGTACACACATACCCTACGATATCGATCTTGATTCGAGTGCAAAGAGAGTGGGCCTGCACCCATGGAAATATAATTATAGGAGCTTGGAGGTACGCATCAGTATAATGAGGGGATATCGTAGCGAAATATGTACTTATAGCATTATGCATTAGATCGCAAATTCAGAGTTTCACGCCCGCGCATCCATATCTCCCAAGACAGGAGGCGCGGACGCTGTGGCGCGGGGGGAGTGCGATCCCCTTGCGAATAAGTACCATAATAAGTGCCCGAAGGGGCGAAACGATTGTGGACAGGGCCCCGGCGCAACCGCGATTTTTGCGGTCCCGACACTACTGGTGCGAGGGCAGAGAATCGCGTAGAACGGGCCTGCGTGGGTTCTACCCCCACCCTGGGGTGAGGGTAGCCGAACTCTCCAATGGGACGAAACGAAATGGGCGTTATTTGCCAAGTCACGTTGAGTGTAATCCGAAATAAGAAGAGGATGGGGTCCTCCCTGAAGGGGAGTTGAACGGGAACCCACGAATCGATCGAGGGAAAGTTGGTGTTTTGGGGGCGGTAGTAGGTTCCGACCTCGGGGGATAAGTTCAGCTTGATCGGCGAAGAGAGATTCCTTTAGTTTGGGCAAAGTGGCGCGCGCTGGGTTTGTAGTTGCGTGTTTGTCGAAGATGACGTTTACGCCCTTGTCCGAGATCCTGCCACGAATAGAAAAGAGGTCGAGGATCCTCCCTTCCTGAAGGAGCTGATGTACCCGGAACTCGGGCGGGGCGGCCCTCACTGCTACCCGCACGACGTCTAGGCTCAGGATGCGCAGGTCTTTGAGTCATACAAGCCACGCCATCGGCTAGCCCTGTGGTCTACGTGGGGACTACCTGGGCGTCACCCGTTCGATATGTACCCTAGGAGACCCACAGCCATTGCGAACTTCAATCCATTCCCGCATGGTAATTCGATCAACCGAATGATCGCCCAGGACTACTGCGATCTCCTGGAGGATGGATTTTTTCCATCCTGACGCTTCCCCCGGGCCAGATGTTCCGGGCCGTAGTTGGTATGTGCAGCAAAAATACTGGGAACATGGGCCAGGTGGCGATCCTTAGCTGTCCGGTATCAGGCAGAAGCCTGAGGATGTCTACGCGGAACTGGTATACACTCCCTGATCCGGCTCGATGTAGTCCTTCCGCTCGGGGGTCAGTGATCAAGGGCCCATCGGTTTGGTGCATCGTGTTCCATGTCAAGTAAATCGAACCATGGTGGTATTAGAAGGATCGATTATCGATTAGCTACTGTACCCCACAACGGAACCCCCATGACAGGGATCTTCTTCACCACTCCGCACCTCGAGTCGCGTCGCGTCTGCCTGGTTTGTTTCTGACTCGGGAGCAGTCGCGAAGGCGAGACTGATCGACCTTATGACCGTTGAACCATCCCTCGGCGATGCAGCTCGTCTAAGGTTCAGTAAGATACGACAACTGATGATGCTGTGAACGACTCGAACAGGAGCAGACATGATGTTATAGGACCGAGGCTACGTAGAAGCGAGTGGTTATCAGAATCTATATCAGTAGGTTGTGGGCATACCGCTTACCGGTGCCATTGGCACGCAAACAAGGACCGTAGAAAGAGTCACAGCTGGATCTCGCCGTTTAGCATCGGAACTACAAATCGAAGGGTTCCTTACCGAATAACACAACGAAGAAGACGACGCCTGACAAATTTAATGTTAATGGGTCCTCGGTTGGAGAATGTCGGCGAGGGGCTCACTGTCTCGGTATATTACTTTCAGCAATGGGGTGCCTGAATAAACTAATACAAAGGCTGAGTGTCACGATCAAATGAGGGGTGGCGTAGACGCACAATCGCCAAACATTTTACTGACGGTCAAGATGACAACGGCTGCAACCATAGTCAGTTGGTTATACGGTGGCGCGAACGATGAAATTACTACCAAGTTCAAAAACGAGGAGAATCAAAAAGTTGAACTGAAGGATGATCTTCCCATTTGTCTGATTAAGCGAACATCCACTGAGCCAGGGGACGGGTGGTGCAGCAACTGATTAGATGGTATCGGTCGGGTATATCGATCATGCAAGCCTGAGAGTTACTCACTGAGCGTCATGTGGAGGCAATACCAGGTAATTACGATCCCAGCCACCGTCCCTACCTGTACGCACGGTGAGCCAACACAATCCCACAAGTTTGTACGGGGGCGGACCACGTAAGTGATTGATAGAGGGATGGCAACGCGTTTTGACCGGGAGTATATTGCAATGGTCCTCAGCAGGAGGATGGCTGGAAATGATCAAGGAATGAGTGCTGAGGCCAGCGAGTGCTATTTCCATGCCTGACATTCTGAGATGGAGACTCCGAAGAACGTGCTCCCTGCGGCCAACCGATAATAGTCAGATATGAACAAGTTGTATATGTAGCACTCTCTCTCTCACATGCCATGATTTTGTAGAGGATGTTACACGTCTGGGGTGTTCTGGTTGGTCAGTCCGCGAACAGCCTCATAACATCTACTTACATCAGAATCTGTCGCGCCATACGGAACGGTCATTACTACATAACAGCAGGGTCACAGTTAGCATTCGCTCCATTCCAACGACGCGCAAGGGCGGAGCCCAACCCACCGGTGATAAGGATTGGCATATCAAGAAATGCACCGTACCGGGCTATGATGAAGAGGATCTTGGGGATACTCCATTCCCTTCGCCAGATGTGCTCGACTTCACGATCCAGGAGTATCAGCCAGTCATATACCTAGTGACCGACAATCGTCCGATCATGAGCGGTTGAAGAACTGTCTCCGACGCCGCGAGTGTAGCAGAGTGGAGGGACTTACCAAGAGCGCAAACATAAAGACTTGAGCGGGAGTTGTCAGTGAGAGGATGAGAGCTTTTAACGCTGGATCGCAGGTTGGGTACTGACCAAAACTGTACTGTCGAATTGAGAGAGGCTTTCGTGAGCGTCGCGGGGTAACACTTCTCGACATTGGCGTAGATAACGACGTGGGGGGGACACTCACGGCAACACGTTGGGACCCGGACGCAATCACGATGGCATCAGAAATATCTGTAATACTCTCCATTCGACTCAAATCGTGTCCCAGTTCGCAAGGGGCGGAGGGGAGGGAAGGAGAGGAATGTCCTTATCCAGCCCTGCGCGAACGCTCATAGTTGATATATCGTATGCAGACTTACTAATACTGCGGTGCAAACCTCCTAGGGGTACTACATGTTAGGGTGGATCCCGTCCCAAGTAAACTGGGTGGGAGCTACAAAGTTGATCCAATCGCGGCCAGGCCAGCGGCGTGTCTGATTGGGGGTCCCGAGTAAAATCTGCCCGTTCGATGGTGATCATCGGGGTCACGGAGGAAGCTGAAAGGCCAGTACTGAGCGTTGGGGGGGTTGGGCTTCGGTGTCCGGGTTGCCCGGAGTACCGTACCCCTTCAGCAAGGTACTATGATGGGGAGGCTCGGTGTACTTTGAGTGGAGCTGTCTGATCAAACCGGCCGGTCAATATCAGAAATGAAAAGATCCGCACCGGCCTGGAGGGGAGATCTTACCGCCCAGCGCGTCTTATCTGTCATAGCTATCGAAGGATGGGTATCACTGGTGGCCGCCAGTGCGTGAGCGACTGGCTTTTCTGACATCTGGTCCCCCCGCGAACGACCCACATCAGCAAAATGATCGCGTTGCTGTGACGCTGTTGCGGGCGTTTAATTGTCTCTCGAACGCATGCTGTGACGTTTACTGGGTGTCTGGGATGCTGGGTCACTGCCGTATTCTATTTTTGTCTGCTGGGACGGACCCATTCGGAAGCTGCCGACACCTGAGAAATCGGACTTGGGAAATGTGACGTTCTTTTCGTCTCATCCCACTAAGTCCCCAAGGGCGGGGACCTCAGCTCAACACTGCTCGCGTTCAATGTGAAGGCCTTTGTAGGTGTCGTGTGTGCTCCTCGAACTCTTACTTCGCATATTGTGATGATTCTCCATAGGCTACCTAAAAACCTGCAGAATCAGTGACCGGCCCATGTTCAACACCAATGGTCTGGCGCCCATCTCCAATTCCATGTCTACCACTTCGCCCCACCGACAACGTACGTTACAGGCGCGCCGACCACCCTCAACCTGGTCCTGGGTTCCCCGAACGAGCAACGCGCACCTGCCTCGGTTTCATCGGCGACTCCCCCGGGCTGTTCGCGCTTCCGAGTCCTCGTCCCCGCTCCCCGCTCCTTAACACTAGCAGATATCCTCCCTGTTCTCGGTCAATGGTCACTCCACCAGAACGACAGACCCGGGATTAAAAAGAGACGAGGGACTTGGGTATACGGGACAAAAACAAAACCCATTCTCGTGCTCGCTATCTCCTTTGTACCATACTCTACGAGCAATAAAATTATTTCTTAATTAAATTCTGACCAATTGCGCTCTTTCCAGCATCACAGAGCAACAGTGAGTTGACCTCCTGTGGCACTGTGAACGGACACAGGAGTGCTGTGATCATGCTATAGATGAGGGGGGTATGCCTGTGGTGATCGACCGTCACAGCAACCCAGAACTTCTCACAGCAGCGGAACAGTTTTGCTGATGCACGGTAATTCAACTTCGGCCGAATGATCGCCCAGGACTACTGCGATCTCCTGGAAGATGGCTTCGTTCCGCCCGGACGCTTCTCTCGGACTGGATGTCTCGGGCCGTAGTTGGTACTATGTGCAGCGAAATACTGGAAACATGGGCCGGGTGGCGATCCTCAGTCACCCGGTATCAGGCAGAGGCCTGTGATAATGTTTGCGCGGAACTGTTACATGTTCCCTGACCCGGCTCGATGCAGTCCTTCCGCTCAGGGTCGGCGGTCAAGAAGCCCGTCGGTTTGGTGCTTCGTGTTCCATGTCAAGTGAATCGAACAGTGGTGGTATCAGAAGGAACGATTATCAGTTAGCTATTGTATCCCACGACGGAATCCCCGTGACAGGGATCTTCTTCACCACTCCGCACCTCGAGTCGAATCGTGTCTGCCTGGTTTGTTTCTGGCTCAGGATCAGTCGCGAAGGCGAGATTGATTGACCTTATGACCATTGAACCATCCCTCGGCGATGCAGCTCGTCTAAGGTTCAGTAAAATACGACAACAGACGATACTGTGCACGACTCGAACAGGAGCAGACATGAGGTTATAGGACTGAGGCTACGTGAAAGCGAGTAGTCATCTGAATCTGAATCAGAAGGCTGTGGGCATGCCGCTTACCGGTACCATCACGTGAACAAGGGTCGCAGAAAGAGTCAAAGCTGGATCTTGCCGTTTAGCATCGAAACTACGAATCGAAGGGCTCCTTACCGAATAACACAACGAAGAAGCCGACGCCTGACAGACGTAATGTTAATGGGTCCTCGGTTGGAGAATGTCGGTGAAGGGCTCACTATCTCGGTATATTACCTTCAGCAGTGGGGTACCTGAGTAAACTAATACAAAGGCTGAGTATCACAATCGAATGAGGGGTAGCGTAGACGTACAATCGCCAAACATTCTCCTGACGGTCAAGATGACAACGGCTGCAACCATGGTCAGTTGGTATACGGCAGCACGAACGGTGAAATTACTACCAAGTTCAAAAACGAGGAGAATCAAAAAGTTGACCTGAAAGACGATCTTCCCACTTGTCTGATTGAGGGAACACCCACTGAGCCAGGGGACGGGTGGTGCAGCAACTGATCAGATGGTATCGGTCAGGCATATCAGCCATGCAAGCCTAAAAGTTACTCACTGAGCGTCGTGTGGAGGTAATACCAGGTGATTACAATCCCAGCCACCATTCCTACCTGTACGCACGGTGAGCCACACAGTCCCACAGGTCAGTACGGGGACGGACCACGTAAGTTATTGATAGAGGGATGGCAACGCGTTTCGACCGGGAGTATATCGCAATTGTTCTCAGCAGGAGGATGGCTGGAAACAATCAAGGAATGAGTGTCGAGGACCGCGAGTGCCACTCCCATGCCTGACATTCTGAGATGGAGATTCCGAGGAACGTGCTCCCTGTGTCCAACAAATAATAGTCAGATGTGAACAAGTTCTATATGTAGCATTTTCTCTCACATCCAATGATTTTGTAGAGGATGCCACATGTCTAAGATGTTTTGATTGGTCAGTCCGCGGATAGCCTCATATAACATCTACTTACATCAGAATCTATCGTGCCATATGGAACGATGATTGCTGCACAACACCAGAACCACAGTCAGTATTCGCTCCATTCCAACGACGCGCAAGGGCGGAGCCCGACCCACCGGTGATAAGGATTGGCATATCAATAAACGGTCCGTACCGGGCTACAATGAAGAGGATCTTGGGAATACTCCATTTGCTTCGCCAGACATGCTCGACTTCACGATCGAGGAGTATCACCCAGTCGTATACCTAGCTACCGACAATCGTCCGATCATGAGTGGTTGAAGAACTGCATCCGACGCTGCGAGTGTAGCAGATCGGGGGGACTTACCAAGAGCGCAAACATGGAGACTTGAGGAATGGGAGTTGTTGGCAAGAGGGTGAGAGTTTTGAGCACTGGATCGCAGGTTGTGGACTCACCATAACTGCACTGTAGAATTGAGAGAGGCTTTCGTGAGCGTCGCAGGGTAATACTCCTCGACATTGGCGTAGATAACGACGTGGGGGGAACACACACGATGATGGTTTGGGACGCGAACGCAATCATGATGGCGTCAGAAATATCTGTAATACTCTCCATCAGACTCAAATCGGGTCCAGTTGCAAGGGACGGAGGGGAGGGAAGGAGGGAGAGGAATGACCTTATCCCGTTCGGTGCGAACGCTCAGAGTTGATATACCATATACAGGCTTACTAATACTGCGGTGCAAACCTCCTGGGAGTACTACGCGTCAGGGTGGATCCCATCCCAAGGAGGCCTGGTGGGAGCTACAAAGTTGATCCAATCGCGGCCAGGCCAGCGGCGTGTCTGATTGGGGGTCCCGAGTAGAATCTGCCCGTTCGATAGTGATCATCGGGGTCACGGAGGAAGCTGAAAGGCCGGTACTGAGCGTTGGGGGGGGGGGTCGAGTTTCGGTGACCGGGCGGGAGTCGGGGCACCGTACCCATTCAGCAAGGTGCTATGATGATGGAGGGTCTCGGTGTATTTTGAGTGGATAGGTTTAGGTAAAAGTAGGGGAAGGCGACCCGCCTCGAACTGGAGCTGCCTGATCAAACCGGCCGGTCAATATCAGAAATGAAAATATCCGCACCGGCCTGGATGAGATTTACCGCCCAGTGCGTCTAGAAACCTCGGAAAAGCGCGTCTTTTTTCCCATAGCAATTGAAGGATGGGTGCCACTAGTGACCGCCGGTGCGTGAGCGACTGGCTTTTCTGACACCTGGTCCCCCGCGAACGACTCACGGGCTAGGCTTGCAACGATAGTCGAGTCCTTCGTGACGGCCCTATCGAATACCAGAGCCTTCGGAGTCCAATGGGATGACCTGGTTCCAGAAATTGATATCAGTGTTCTGTGGGCAGACGCGCTTCAGACGTTCGGTGGATGAAGGTGGGTGGGCCACGCTTAGCTTGAGGCGCGAAGAGGGGATGATCGGAGCAAAGAGATAATGCATAGAATCGGTTTGCGCCAGTCGGCTCCCGCAGTCGCCCCATCATACGAAAGACGTTCCCAACATCAAAAATCTATCTACTTAGGACCCGGCTCCAATGGGTGGGGGCGGGCCAAAACAAAGAACCGGGGCGATCAACTGCTGCACCCCACAACAAAATACTCGTCCGCCTGTTGACAGGAATTCTCCTCATCGTTCCGCGCCCCATGCGTCTCGAACCGAATCGTTTCGGCCTGGTTCATTTCCTCCCCAGGAGCAGTCGCGGACGTGGGATTGATTGACCCCAGGATCATCGAAGGTCTCGGCGACGCAGCTCGCCTGAGGTTCGGCAAGATTCGACAACAGACGGTACTGCCAATGCAAGGGAAAACGCTACCCCAAGAACTTGCTCATGTTCAGCATTATTGGCTAGTTATAGGGTCATCGTTTATCGCGTTTTGTACCTCAGAAAGTCGGACATGAGAACCGCACTCAATATCCTCGGTACTGACCCTCAATCGTTTCCAGTCATCCTCCCGCTGAGAACCTCCGTGATGTATTTCGGGTCAAAACGCGTTATCATCCCTCTGTCAATTGCTTACGCGGTCCGTCCCTAGCACAAACGTATGGGGTTGTATGGCTTACCCTATGTACAGGTAGTGTCAGTGGCCGGGTTCGTAATTACCTGGCGTTCTCTCCACGCAACACCTCGTAAGTAATTTTCGGGCTTGGAATGTCGTAGCATGCCTGGCTGATGCTATTTGATGGCTTAATTCCGAGTGTAGACGGCGCCTTCGGGCCCAACGGGTGCTTCGCGGGTAGGGGTATGACCCCCTTCCTCCCCGATGTTTTGATGCTCCTCGTTTTTGAGCTTGGTAATAGTTTCGCTGTTCGTGTCGCCAGACACCGACTGATCCTGATTGCTAGTAGCCATCCTCGCTTTGACCATCAGGAGTTGGTTCCGTAATTGTGCGTCTACCCCGCCCCCCGTCCGGTCGCTGTACACAACCCCTGCACCAGGGTAATATACCGAGATAGTGAGTCACTCACCAACGCTCCCACCAAGAACGCGTTAACAATACATTCGTCAGGCATCGACTTCTTTCTTGCGTTATTCAGTAAGGAATTCGTCAATTTCTCGTTTCAACACTAAGCGGTTCAGCTCGAGACATAGTGCGCAAAATGATGAGAATTCCCGTCAGCTGGCGGACGGAGATTTCGTTGAGGGGCACAGTTGATTGTTTTACTTCTTTTTTTGTCGTGTTTCTTCGTTGGGGCCATACCATCGGGTAGATATCACAGTCCAAGGTCTGTGCGTCCACGGGACCACGAAATTCGTTCCTGGAGACGTGTCTACTACTACTACTACTCTCTGGTCTTTCGCGTGAACCTGGCTCGAGTTTCCGTTGATTCATCGAACTTCAAGTACAGCCCTCTGCGGACGCGAGCAAGGATCTGCGTTTATAACCACCACTCTTTGTCGAGACGCGTCCTACGCGACGAAGATGTGTAAGTACATTCGATACAGCAAGAGAGAGCATTTACTTTGACGTGGGGGTATTCAACCTCTCTGTTGACCGGAGAAAATCCGTTCTAGGGAAAACAGGTGGACGCGTGCCATATGTGAACCTCTTGTTCGGTCTGAGAGACCTGTAAAGAATCCGGTTTGGCCGACGGTCGCGATTTGCGCACACTGCGGTCCCATCCTTTGCCAAAGTTTCTGAGTGATCAGCCGATCGCGTTGTGACTTGGCCGCGGATGCCACAATTCGCCTCACCAAATGGGCCCGTCTGCACGAGGCGTGCCGTGACAGAATGGCCGCCCGTCCCTATTAGAGTTCGGGTTCTTCCTCACAGCCTACACGTCACACCTCTCCCTCACGACCACCTCGCATTGCGACAATGACAACCGAATCCCAACAACCCAAGAGGCGGGAGGGAGCTCTCTCTTCGTTAAATGCGGCTATCGACATCGTGAACCTTGCGAAGGAGGTCTCGGACGTTACACCAGCTAAGGCTGCTTTTGGTACCGTCAGCATCCTTCTCACAATGATCCGAGTACGTCTCTTCTGCGATGGGATGTTCCAAGCTCACACGTAGTCAGGACTCGATGCTTAACGAGCTGGGTTATGTTGATATTGGATTGTTCTGTGCCGATATTTGTAGAGCCCTAGAGCGGGGGATGGGCGGAAAGAGCTTGGACGACCTCAGTCGATCCGTGTGCGACGCGATAAATCAATTGACAGTGTGAGTGGAGCCGGCAATATACTTCTCGAATCCCTCCACCCACCATGCTCTCGATCGCAGGACTGTCGCGGAAATACGGGGGAAGATCATAAAACAGAGCAGGCGTAATCCAGCCTCTCGATTCTTTCATGCGAGAAATGACAAGGACACGATTGCCTCTTGGTGGTCGGAGCTCAACAGAATCCTTATTGTCTTCAACGTACGTGCAATCTGCCCCGGGTTGGCCGTCGCTAATTGACCCTTCTTCAGACCGAGCTGGCCATAAATACTCATACCATAGTCGCAGACATGCAACAGAACGGGTTGAAAACTCGTGAGGATACCGACGGACAAAATCGGGTGGTAAGTGACACGTATTCTATGGGATTACCGAATAAACGCTCACCACCTCCTAGACTCAAAACAGGTCAGCAGCTTGACTACTGGGGGATTCAGTGCCTTATATTTGCGTCTAGTGCATCCGGGGAATCACCACCTCTGCCACCGAGGGCCTTCTTTGGACGTGACGAATTGATGGAAAAGATCGTCGGTTTTGCGGGAAACCTCACTCCGACCGTTCTAATAGGTGTTGGCGGGATCGGCAAGACATCCATCGCTCTGACGGTCCTCCACGACAATCGGATCAAACAACGGTTTGGCGACGACCGTCGGTTTATTCGTTGCGACAAGTTCCCCGCCTCGCTCACTCATTTCCTCCGTCGACTCTCCAACGCCATCGGCGCGGGCATCGAAAATCCTGATGATCTGTCCCTTCTACGACCATTCCTATCCTCCAAGGAAATGTTCATAGTCCTCGACAATGCAGAATCCATACTCGATTCTCGGGGAATGAACGCGCAAGAGATATACGATGTGGTGGAGGAGCTCAGTCAGCTCAACAACATCTGCCTCTGTATCACATCACGAATCTCCACTGTCCCTCCCGACTGCGAGTGGATCGACGTCCCGACGCTTACGATGGAAGCGGCACGTGACACCTTCTATCGCATCTACAAGCACGACAAACGGTCAGATCCAATCAACAACATCCTGGAGCAACTCGAGTTCCATCCATTGTCGATCACCCTCCTTGCCACGGTTGCGCATCAAAACAGGTGGGACGCTGGTCAGTTAGTCAGCGAGTGGGACGAGCGCCGGACAGATATGCTGCAGACGGAACACAACAAGAGCCTTTCCGTCGCCATTGAGCTCTCGCTCTCCTCTGCAATGTTTCGGGAACTCGGACCTGAGGCCCGGGACCTCCTTGGAGTTGTCGCCTTCTTCCCTCGAGGGGTCGATGAGAAGAACCTGGATTGGTTGTTCCCCACAATCCCAGGCAGGAAGAAGATCTTCAACAAGTTCCATGTCCTTTCTCTGACATATCGGAGCAAGGGATTCATCACAATGCTGGCGCCGCTCCGGGACCACCTTCGACCCAAAGATCCAAAGTCATCTCCACTCCTGTGCATGACCAAGGACCATTACTTTGGTCGATTGTCGGTTCAGATTGATCCTAACGGACCTGATTTTGGAGAAACACGCTGGATTGTGTCGGAGGATGTGAATGCCGAGTATCTGCTCGACGTCTTCACAACCATTGACGCGAGCTCACGTAATGTCTGGGACGCTTGCTCGTTTTTAATTAATCACCTCTATTGGCACAAACCGCGGCTCACAGTGTTGGGACCAAGGATCGAGGAGCTTCCAGATGACCACCCCTGCAAGCCATCATGCTTACACAGGCTCTCGCTGTTATTTGGAGAGATTGGAAATAACATGGGGTGCAAGCGGGTCCTCACCCACACTTTACAGCTTTGGAGAGGGCAGGGGGATGATCATCGGGTTGCTGAAGTATTAAGGGACTTATCCGATGTGAACCGGTTGCTAGGCCTTCGCAAGGAAGGGATAGAATGCGCGGAAGAAGCGTTGAAGATTTGCGAACGGCTCGGTGACACAACGAGACAAGCCCGGTGTTTGGACAAGCTTGCTTGGCTGTTCTATGACGACAAACAACTGGACGCCGCGGAAGAAGCCGCATCCCGCGCTCTCGATCTCTTCCCGGAGAAAGGTGATGAATCTCAGGTCTCCAGTTGCCACGGTGCTCTTGGCAATACATATCGATCCAAGGGCGAGATAGGGGTGGCCATTCACCATTTCGAGACAGCCCTCGAAATGGCATCCTCTTTCGGCTGGGACGATCACCTCTTTTGGACTCATTACGACCTGGCAGAGTTGGAAAACAGCCAAGACAAGTTCGACGACGCAAACGCTCACGTTGAACGCGCCAAGTCATATTCGGGCAGTAGTGCATACTACCTAGCTGCCGCAATGGACCTGCAGGCTAAGGTTTGGTACAAACAAGATAGGTTCGAAGAGGCGAAATCCGAGGTATTGCGCGCCATCGATGGGTTTGAGAAGCTCGGGGCCACACAGGATGTAAACGATACAAAGGATTTCCTCCGACAGATTGAAGCGGCAATGAACAATGGTAAGTCCCAGAAATGGCGCTGCTTCTGATGCGTATTGACTTTCCATCCTCAGCTCAGGGAACCGGGTGAGAGCATCGGCGGTTGTCACGGTTTCCTCAGATGAAGGATCCTTCCACTCGCCAACACCCCGTCCCATCCCCCGCCATGTTTCTCAATCTCACTCTTTTTCATCCTCTTCAAGAAGGTTCTCGCTTGTATCTATCTCTATATCTGTTGTCCCCCCACTCGTCGCTGCCTTACATCCTGTGATGTGTCTCCCTGTCTCTCGTGTTCAAATTATTTTACACACGTGTGCCTCGTAGATCGTAACGACCCTATGCTGAGCCTCGTTTCAAGTTCAGACCGTGAATACAATTCTCTTTACCAAATGGGTCTGTTTGCGCGGGCGTGCGATGACAAGATAGACGCCCATCACTAGTAGCACTAGGGTTTTCACTCAATCTGAGCTTGCCAGACGATGCCACCCGACGTTATACTCAGGGCCGTCCAACGTCGCCCAGGAGGCGGTAATTTCGGTTCGTCTCCCGAGGCTCCGGCCAATGGGGACGCCGGACATCTGGGGCGGCCAGGAGTGACGAAGCGGGGAAGTTTCTGGTGGTGCGCACGGGATAGATGGCGATGGTGGAAGTGCCGATATATATGCCGTTCGAAGTGCACAGAAGACAACTTATTATATCGGACGTACGTGAATCGCGTCGCGCGTTCACTCGAAATCACACGCTGTACGTATCTCTCGCTCACCCCAAGGGTATCCAGGCTGAGCCGGAGGTGGGAAGTCTGTACTGCCGGTTTTTGCGCTATTTAGAGGTAGTTTCGAGGTAGCATCTCTACCTCTCGGTTAGACGGAAGGGCCGCAGTATTATCCGAGGTCCGTGGTCCGATTGGCACGCCCCTCAGTTTCCGCACCCGCACCTGCCAGCCATAAAGGTGGTAGCCTACCGATGGGCAAAGGCCTTGCAGTCGCGGAGGCTCGCCGGGGTAGCGGGTCTCAAAGGGGATGCCAAACTTTGTGAACGCTCCGGACTTCTGCCAGAAGTCCGACACCTAGTAACTCTTTGCTCCGATCGTTCCTCTCAATATGTGGGAACACTCATTGGGTCCGGGGTCGTTGGCACCATAGGCCCGGCGAATCACGTGGGGAGCGATCCACCACAACCGGAGGAATGTTTGCGGGACCCTGTCCCAACGATCAGTGGCGAATCATTACTCGGCACGCGACGTTTTCCTAGGATGCGCAGGCCTTTGAGTCACCCAAGTCACGTCATCGACCAGTTCCGTGGTTTGCGTGGGGTCTACTTGGGCGTCACCCGTTTGATATGTGTCCTAGGAGCCCCACAGTCATTGCGAAC
>Ga0307513_10006327_pt1 | contig 15506 bp, 12 predicted proteins | sample 15_EM_MG_FD_202174 | JGI IMG/M metagenome (GOLD analysis project Ga0307513, IMG submission 202174) | Populus trichocarpa ectomycorrhiza microbial communities from riparian zone in the Pacific Northwest, United States - 15_EM | ecosystem: Host-associated > Plants > Roots > Unclassified | place... | reverse complement strand
CAGTGATCGGATTTTTTCAGGTCTGAAAAGCCTTATTTTACACCTCTCCCAGGTCTCGCTACCCACCTGGGTGTCCAAGACTTTTAGGTTAACAGAAAATAACCTGTTTTCCTGCCACCTAGGTCTCATTGCGCAAACTCTCTAATCCCCTGACCGCCGAACCCTTTCACTTTCAGAAAATTTAATATCTTAGCCGTAGTATTGCTATTTTACCTCATTAGCCATTTTTGAGAAATATTATACCACGCTATGATATTTCCAAAAATTAATGGCAACATACATCCCCGAACAGGGCATAAATTTCTTCCCCCATTTCCCTTTTTTTCTGAAGGGGGAGATTAGATGGTTTATCACGTGATTTGGTGGCGCATTTTAAGCTTGGCTTTGGGATAAGCTGCGCCGGAGGCTGGCGGCTGAAAGCCACTTGTGGCGAGTTGGAAACCCCCTTGGGGCGTGTGGAGTCGGTGGGGCTACGGAGGTACTTGTCCCAGGCAAGAAGTATCCGGAAACAGGGGGGAACCATGTCCTAGGCTACCGGGAGTGTGGAACAGGGGAGGGGGTCTGTGTACACCCGGGTACATAGAGAAAAAGGGATGCAGCCCCCCTAATCAAGCACTATAGAGATAATCGCCCAAGTCAGAAAGTTCATCCATTCACAAAATTCCAAGAGTTGATATCGAGAAAAAGAGGAAGAAAAAAAAAAGAGAAACCTTCAAGGGAGAATACTAAGAGTGTGAGAGACATATCAGGTAAGTTGAAAGGTGGCCATAAGTACTCAAGTTAATGATAACAATGTATATAGAATATGCCACCGGTTAAAGGAAAAGAAACCACCTATAAACAAAGGTGCTTTATCCATGCCCTACGGTTTGAAGCAGGGTGGAGCTATGAGAGGATAGCTGAGAGTCAGGATATTCCCAAAAGTACAGTATGGGATATCTGCCAGGCCCCGGCAACCCCCAAGAAGCGAAGCGGAAGGCCTTTCTCGGTCGATACCCCGACTCGAAGGCGGCTTGTCGGTACAGCAACAAGAGATGCGGAACATCGCCGAATGCCATACACAGATATCGCATATCTCTGTGGTGTTGGAGCTTCTGAGAGGACTCTACGAAAAGCCTTTGCCTTGGAGGGCTACCACCGCCGAAAGGCTCGCAAGAAGCCTCTTCTAAAGCCCCCCCAGAAGGAGAAACGACTTCGGTTTGCGCTCGCCCACCAAGGGTGGACACGGGAGGACTGGCGGCATGTCCTCTGGACAGATGAGTGTTATGTGTGGTTGTCAGGCACACGTGGCACCGTTTGGGTAACTCGGTGCACCGGGGAGGAGTATGAGGAGGCATGTATCTCCCCCACATTCAAGCAGCGGGATGCTATCATGATATGGGGGGGGATACTGGGCTCAACCAAGGCTCCTCTAGTCCTCTGGGAGAGGGATAATTCGGGCACAATAACTGCAGCGAGTTATTGTGCCCATGTTCTGACCCCGGTACTTTGGCCTTTCTGGGGTCAGCAAAGCGCGCAAGCCCAGCAGCGGATCTGGCTGATGGAGGACGGGGCCTCAGCACATCGGGCTGGATATACCCGCACTCTGCAGCAGGAATATGCCATGCCCAAGCTTGAGTGGCCCCCTGCCTCACCGGATCTTAATCCAATAGAGAATGTGTGGAACATTCTTAAAGACCAACTTGATGCCCGGCGGCCCCGCATACGTGGTAAAGCAGAAATGGCCGCTGCTATTCAAGAAGAATGGGCCCGCATTCCAGAGTCTGAGCTACTGTATTATATTGATACAATGCCAGACCGGATCCAGGCTGTCATCAATGCCAACGGTGGGCATACTCGGTGGTAGTATGGTTTTATTCTTAATATTTAATGTTTTTTATTAAATTTTTATATTCAATCTATATTTAATATTTAATGTTTAATGTTTAATTTAATATTTAATGTTTAATTCCTCGTGTTGAACAACTTTGGTTTATTATTTAATATTTAATGCTTCATTTTTAAGTATCTTTTTCATATATAGATCTTTGAACTTGATTAAATACTATGTAATTTTATTTTTTTATCATCTATCTACGCTATTTTTACTCATCCGTGTTATTGTTCCACAGGCATCTTGGCTTATTTTACCCTCCCTGTAGCCCTCAACAGGGTTCCCCCCTGTTTCCGGATACTTCTTGCCTGGGACAAGTACTGTACAGGGCATAAGTTTTGTAGGTTACACAGGGGGTGAGGGCAGCAAACTTCGCTTGTGGAACCTACAAAACTTATGCCCTGTACCTCCGTAAGGTGTGGTTGTTCGGTGTTATGTAAGCCAATGGCTGGGGCGTACTGTACGACTACAAGCGTAGGAACCTATTAACCGGAAAAAGCATGGATGACCTTGAATAACTTTTCCATAACTTCTTACCAGGCCCTGGTTTTGGCGACTTCGGGGTTGGGGAGTTGGAGTGGCAGGTGGAAGGGGGGATGCAGACACTCACAACATTTGCGGACACACGGCACCAGTAAACCATTGGATGAAAAAAGCTATGCATAATATCATTATCTTCTCTGACTGCTACACCGGATGGTTAAAAAAAGATGAAAGAACCGGAAAATATCATACTAGCCAACAAACAGACAAGCAAACGATTAACCTATCACCCCCCCCCCCACCCATCGCCCCTCACTACTACTACAACTAACAGCAATAATCCCAACCCTATCTACACGCACCCCCCACAAACCCAACCGACCAAGCAAGCAAGCAGTAATCTACCACCCCACCCCGCAAGTAGAGCAAATTAAGCAAGCAATTCCAATCATCCATTCGATTAATACAGAGAAAGAAATTGCGAGAGAGAAAAGAAAAAAGAGTAAGAAGTAAGAGCACAAATAGAAAACACCGGGCATGCACGGAGAAGGCTTTTTTGGCCGTTTTCTTTTGCTTTATCCTGTTTCGCAGGAGGCGCTGATGGATGGGACGTGCTAGGTATAGGGAGGGAGGGGTAGGATGATGGGAGAAGAGTAGGATTTTGAGGTAGGAAGAAAAAAAGCAAAAAGAAAAGGCACTGGAACCCTGGACAGGATAAAAGAAAAGTGGGATGAAATTGACGGTGAAAGCAAAGAGGGAAACTTGGGGGTAGGAAGAGGGAGGGAAGGAATTAGGAGCTTTACTTTTTTTATCATTATCATGTTTTATTTTTTCAAAGCCGGGGGAGTGATCATAGTAAGTTGTAACATGGGAAGCATGCGAAGAGGTGAAGTTACATAAATGAAGAATGGGGAGGAGGGGGGTATGGGAAGGAGATGATATTATTCGTCGTCGACATCGGGCATTTCTTCGTCCTCGTCTCCGTCAGGGGGTACTTCAGCCTCGGGATCTGGTTCCGACTCATCTGACGATTCGGCTTCTTTCTCCAGGTCTTCCGGCTCCTCCGGCTCATGTTCTTCTGCTTCTTCTGCTTCTTCTCCCTCTTCTCCTCCTTCTCCTGGTTCCTCGCCCTCACCTTCATCCTCCGCATCTTCAATAACAGGTCTAGAAGGTGCAGCCTTAGGTCTAGGGGTAGCCTCCACATCCTCATCACCGCCCTCGCCAACGACCGCATCACTGAGCTCCCCCTTCCGCCCCCTCAGTTTTCTAACGACCGGTGCGACCTTAGGCTTCTCTTCAAACTCCAAGTGATTAACGATTTCCCGGAAGTTTGGCCCCAACCGACCCTTATTCCTGACAAGCCTCTTCTTGAAAACCCTTTCGTCGATTGCCCGCGACAGAACAGCAAGTACAAGTTTCCCTGTAAAGTCGCAAAGACGCTGCTCGTGCAGGAGAACGTTGCTCTCGCTGCGGTCCTCCGACGGAGGTTGTTGTTCGTTATCCTCTACGGGTTCATCACTCCCGCCGGGCTCAAGGGCCTTAAGGGCTACGTTTGCGAACGATTTTTCCAGCGTTTCAAAGATTTTAAGGAGATCGGCTTGTACGGATCTGTCCAGTTTCATACCAAGTGCTGATATCCGCACTGCTAGTTCGGGGGGTTCGGGGGTGTCGGTTTCGTCATCGTTGGCGGCGCCATTGCGGTCGGGTTTACTAGTGCTGGTGCGGGCTCCTGTGCCGATGAAGAGTGTTGCCAGACCCAAGAGTGCCGCACCGGAGGTGATTTTCATAGCATCAATGTTTTTCCGCGTCTTTGTAATTGTGATGACCCTTTCCATTACCGTTTCGCCTCTCGTCGCGAGCTGGTCGGCGTCAGTGTCCTCCTGGTCTGCAAGGGTGCTGATTTTCCACATGAAATAGAACTCCAGCGTTTTCATTGTGCGGATGATAAGCTCTTCTTCGAGTTCGTCTGACGTGCCGCCGCGCCTGAGGAGTTCTATCAGTGCTTCAACCGGTTTGAGTCTATCCTTGGGCCCCGAAGAAGCAACTGGGGGCTCCTCCATTATCTCCACACAGTTTGTTATCGACGCAATGTACTCTAGTCTGCGAACAGTGTTTATCAGCTCTGTTAGACTTGCATCGCTGAATTTGCCTTTTCCAAGATTTTTTCCTCGAACGGCGTTTACAAGCATAGTGACGGTTTCATCCTTGAGCTGACTGAGTTTTTGTTCTGTAACTTCGTCGAGCTCTTCAAATGATTTGGCGTGAAGAATTGCTGCGCTAGCTTCTTTGAGAACGGACTCATCGGCGTGAGTAAGGAATTGCCGATTTATCTCCTCAAGTAAGGATGCGTAGGCGGTCGATTGACGGAGTTCCTGAAACACATCGAGCTTCATCAATTGCTCAAGACGGAGAACAGAAGCTGCCGCATCCGGATCCGGGCCGAACTTCTTGAGCAGAGGAGGAATGTACTTGGTCAGTCTCCTAGAAACTGCTTCGTAATGCTTCTCAATTTCCTTGCCGGTACGCTGCGATCGAATCAGTACAAGAACTATCGGGAAAGAGTGGTGATGCACATACCTTGGTTGTACCTTTCTTCCTTGCACCTAATTCACCACCTTCATCAATACTCGCGGCAACACTGGCGTTTAATATATGCAGCAATATGGCCTCCTCTCTAGGATCTAAAGCGATAGCACTCTTAATGCGCTTCTCCACATCCTCTTCCTCGGCGCCTGGATCAAGACGGTTGGCCGAGTGATCGTAAAGTAGATACCTAGCAATAATCTCCCAATCGTGAATCTCTTCAACCTCCTCCCAAAGCGAACCTCCGGCAAGAGAGAACCGACTCTCTATATGATCGCCAAGCTTTGTAACAGCACCGTTACTCCTCTCGGCAACCTGAGACTGGCCATCTGGATCGTCCCCTGCATCCTGCGAATCATAGGAAGCTAGCGCCTCCACAAGACATTTTAATCTGATCCAGCCGAGGGTAGGTCCTTCGTAGTTCTCATCTTCGGTATCATCCCCTAGCGCCTCTTCAACGGCCTCTTCCCCGCCAAGGTCGCCTAACCTCTCCTGGAGAACATCCTTGAGGTTCGCAACAAAGAATCCAACGACCGCGCGACGAACCTTAGGCTCGGAATCAAACAGCAGTCTACCGACGGTATCGATATCGGAAGGCTCAAGATAACCCGCCTCCCTAACAGCGTCTAGCAAGTCCGCGGCCGCGGCTCTGACGTTGGTATCCGCGTCTCGAGCTGCCATCTCAACCATTCTCGGTCGGAAGCGCTCGGTAAAGTGCCTAAGGTTTGATATCGACTCTTTCTTCTTGAAAAGCTTAGTAAGTGCCTTCACGACCTCGAGACGAGTCTGTGGTGTTGTATCCGAGAGAACCCAGCCAAGGTATCGAAGGTAAGATCCATCGAAGAAGAGGTCCGGGAGAGTTAGGATCCATGAACCAAGCTCACGAACACAATCAGAGCGAATCTTAGCATCAATGTCACGATACCGATGGACGAAGACGCTAGACAAATAACACCCGTTAGAAAACTTTCTCAAACCACAACCTCCAGAAAATTGAACGTACATATTGAAAATATCCTTAATCACGGTCTCTATCGCCTCTCTTCTCTCCTCCCCAACCTTTAATTTCTGATCGAGCGCTCTGATCCGGCCCTCATTGCGACTGGACTTTTTCTTTTCGGCCTCAAGTTGTCTGTTTGTCGTGCTGTTGGCTTTCCTCGCTTCCGCCGCGATTTGAGCAAGACAACTCACAAACTCGAGCGCGACAATAGTGGAGGTATGTCGGAACTGCCTCAGCGTCGAAGAGGACATAGCAGTTATCCATACTTCAATCCCTTCCATAAGCCCGGGATCGGAGTACAGAAGCTCTCGAGCGGCGAATATAGTGATTAGAGAATGGAGGAAAGATGCAAGAACCGGGCGAAATCGTCTGAATTCGGGCTTCTTGGAGGCAAGAGGATACTCGGTGTTTTTTTGCTAGAGGAAATTATGGTCAGCAGGCAGCTCCCATTATGCTAAATTATATGGGGTATTAACTCGTTGGAAGGCCTCTTGGATTTGTGAGAGGGTAGTATTTGCGGTATCTTGATCTTCAATGTCATAGTCGGTGACAAATTTATGGCAGCCGCAGCACTGTCGTGGTGGTTAGGTTAGTTTCCATCGCATAGAACAAGTTAAATAGGAACCGTGGGATAGCATACTTTAAGGATAAAATTGACCAATTCCTTCATAGCCTCTCGACTATCCTCCTCATACTTGATCGTCCACGCCTGCGCGACATCATCGTCATCATCCCCTTCAAACACCAATTCTGCGCTACAGTAAGCCCATAATCTTCAACGCGTCAACGCTGGGGTAAACCAAGCCTTCCGGAAAGAAAAGGAAAAATTCCTACCGTAGAGATCATTATGCGCAGATTCAGATTCTTCTTCCTCATTATCGTCATCTCCATTCGTAACCTTTGGCGGCGGCTTTGCTACGGCCTTGCCCTTTGCCCGCTTAGACTGCTCGGTGGTGGTTTTCTTAGCGGGGGGAGCGGCACTGGTGACAACTGATGTTCGCGGTTTCTTGGTAGGCGGCTTCTTGACAGGAGCACCACTATCCGCCCGTTCCCCAGCGCCCCTAGTCGCAGCGTTCCTTCTCCTCCGATCTTTTTTTTCCTCTTCATCAGGTTCACCCTCATCCTCATCTTCCTCGGAAGATTCCTCAGTCTCTGCTTCGCTATCCTCCTCTCCTTCATCATCATCATTCTCACTCTCACCACTCCCACTTTCGTCTTCCTCGTTTTCACCCCCACTTCCCTTTTCACCTCCATCTTCCTGCTCCTGCTCCTCTTCTTCCACCACAGGCCGCTTCCGCTTCCCTCGTGAAGACTTGGGTGGAGATGGCTCTGACGAGTAAGGTAAAGCCGGCTTCTTAACAACCCTGGTGGAGCGACGGCGATTACCGGTTTCTGCGCCGTTCTGCGTATCGTCATTATCTCCTGTTGGTAGTACTGCTGCTCCGGCAGTCGTAGACGCGTTCTCATCTGCAGTCTCGGCGGCGCCAACGGCATTGTCGTCGCTTGTGTCCATTGCGTCAGGCGGAGTGGACGCGATGCGGGAGGGCATCTATGTGTTTGTTAGAGGGGCAGTAAGAACCCGAGGTGAATTGTTTGTGGCCAGGTGCGCGTGTGTTTATTTATTTTTCGGTGTCCAGAGAGGGGGGAGGGAAGGGTGTTTGTTGGAGGCAACGGTGGTGGGGTTTTATGAATTGGGTAGGTCGCGTGGGAGAAAGGGAGGAAAACAAAAAAAAATGGGAAACGGATTGTCGGATCTGGTTTTGGTGGTGGGAACACCGTAGCCCGTAGCACGGGTAATGATGATGGGAGGCTGGTGGACGTGTAGAACGATCTTGACTTGACTCAACCGGTCGCGGGGGGGGGGGTTGTTGGAGACGACAAGAAAGGGCGATGAGCTCGAGCCGCCTTGCTCACTCTCACAAAAAATTGAAAAAAGGGATAGAGATGAGAAGATGAAAAAATGATTTGTGGTTGAAGATGAGATGCTCGAGATTTGCTCGGGCTCGATCTTTTCAAAGCATACCCCGTAGCAATAATTTCCGTCAAGACTCAAAAGGCTCTCGATAACAAGGTGCAATCAAATTTTGTTTTGAAATTCCCTTCACTTCTGGCAGAGGAGCGGGTAGGGTTAGGGTACAACTAAAATTCTAAACTGCGAGTCACAGTCGCTCACTCACAATTACCATTTTCTCTTTTTCTTATCTATATCACATGACTCCCGATAAGAAGCCCCTCATCCAACCAATTCCCGTTCATCTCATCTCATCTTCTCATCCCCCCCATCAGCCACCACTACCAATGTCAAAACCACCACCAGCCCCGCCGCCACTTATACCCTCAAAACCAACTCCTCTACCCGGCCACGGCTCAATCTACGCTCGCCTCCTCCCCCCCTCACAGATTTCCCTGCCTCACCTACACTTCACCTACCCCCTAAAACTGATCTCCACCCCGTCCCTGCCCTCAACGAGGAATACTTACCAGACCATCTTCCAACTAACCTACGGCGGAGGCCTCGTCTCCAACGACCAGATTCATCTACGCATTGTATTGGAACCAAGCTCGAAGCTATGTCTGCTAACACAGGGCAGTACCAAGATATTTAAGCAAAAGGTCGACGGAGATGTGACGCGACAAGCGCTTGACGTGAGGTTATGTCGGGGAGCGAGGTTGCTATTGCTACCGGACCCGCTACAACCATTCGAAGGGTCGGTGTTTTCACAGATTCAGAGGTTTTGGTTGGAGGAGGATGAGGAAGAAGGAGAAGGGGGAGGAGGAATGGTGGTGTTGGATTGGGTTACTGAAGGACGAGCAGCAGGAGAAGAGAGATGGGGGTTGGAGAGGTTCGAGAGTCGGAATGAAGTTTATTCCGTTGGCTCTACGAGGTTGTTACTTAGGGATGCACTCGTGCTAAACTCCCCACCCTCCGCCAACAATCGGGAAGAAAGCCTATGCAGTAGGATGGACGGGCTTGTAGCCTTTGCGACGTTGATAATTCGAGGCCCCGCGTTTGAGAGGTTGGCTGCTTTTGCAAAAAATAAATTTGCGAAGGAGCCGAGGATTGGGGGGAGGAGTTTTGGCGCCTGTGATGATGATGATGATGGAAAGGTGCGGGGTGATAATGGGAGGAATAGGAGGGATGTGCTGTGGACGGTATCGGAGGTGAGGGGGTTCGTTCTTGTGAAGGTTTCGGGCTGGGTTCTTGAGGAGGTTAGGGGTTTTTTGAGGGAGATTTTGACAGATGGTGGGGATGTGGTTGGGGAGTTTGGGGAGGATTGTCTGTTATGTTTACGGTAGCAGTATTAACGAGTTATGGTGGGTTGTGATGGGTTATTGGGGGCCGGAGGAGAGTGTATATAGCCTTGGGATGGAGAAGGGATGCCCACTCCGGAGCGTACATGCCCCAATTGATAGTAGTGTAGTATAGTAGATACCCTGGCTGGTGGTGGAGTAGGTTATTCGTAGTTCTAGTGGTTTCTTCAGTGCCTGAGGGTTTCCATTGTTAAAATATCATAGCATTCCGTGCGCCGCGCGTACCGGGGACCGTCGACCACAAACGCGCACCGTAAATTCCAGCAATTTGCATGATCGCTAACGCCCCAAGAACCTGCTTTCTCCCTGAGACTAACCGGGCTCAAGCGGGATGCTGCTTGTATCAGCACAGCACGGAATCTCAACTTCCTATACCATGCGGCAAGGCAAATGACAGCTCCAGGGTACCACCCAGCACAACACCGGCGAGCAACCGTAGGCGCCATCTCCCAGCAAGACCCCCGATTCCAGGTGCGTCAAACATTGCACGACATAACTCCGAGATTCAAGGCCGGCCTTATTCTGCTCGCAGCATAACCCCTGTGAACAGGCCCCAATCGGAGCGATTAGACAGAGCCCCCCACAGCCCGGCAATCTTATCGCGACAACCGTCCCGCCTACCGATATTCCTGCTTGTTACTATAGCTCCGACACGCTTCTGTCACCCTAGAAAAAAGTGTATAGCAACAATCCCTTATGGTCGGGTGGAGAGAAGGGCGTCCTTTCTTGGTGGCTAAGGGACGAGAGGTCGGCAAACGGAGAGTAGGGTACTCGAGGAGGGGGGTTGGAGGCGCCACGAGCGCTTTTCAACGCCCCTCGCCACAGTGTGGCGGTAAGCCTCATTCAGGCTTGGCATGCATCTCAAGTATGATATCTATCCTGTTATTGAACGGGGACTTGGCATTGGAATTGTGATATACGAGTGATGTCGGGTGATGCGGATATCGTGGTTGGCCAACTAGGTTGGGGTGAGAGCACGATTATAGGGCCTAAAGTGTAGGAGCATGGATACTAGCACATGGGGGTAGAAAAACAAATTCGGCGAGTATGGAGTATGGAGGTTCTGTTGGGGTTGCGTGGTTTTAAGAAATTATGTCTGCCGTCTTGGAGGCGGGTTGAGGCGAGATTCTATCATAATATTATTATTATTGTTTACTAGTGAGCGAGGCTTGGGTTGCCTAATCGAAGGCTAGGGTAGCGGGGTTACTCCTCAAATTGAAGAATTTGGAGGTATGATATCACATGATATGGTATCGAGTCTCTTCAAGGGCAGTAGAATACGGTAGTAGCCTGCGGGAGTGGTTTAGGCGACGGCGTCGGTAAGGATGCGGGGGGCATGAGCCCTGATTGTGCAAGCTCAGTCAGAGATTTGGGCCCTCTTTGCTATCTCAAATCATGATTTAGGTGCAAATAGTGATTTGAAATCTTCACGATGTTTGGCTGGGCGACATTTTCTAACAGTGATTTGGGAAAAATTGTATAATGGGTGTGGATATTTAGGGCTACAAGAGTGCCGGTATGATACCCTTAAGTATTTTGTTAGTAAATGCTGGTGAGCCTTCAGGTCTTTCTCATAGAGTGAGCCTCAAGTTGTGATAATTATTATTATGGAAAGTTGAAAATTGTAGTCACATTTAGCGGAGGGCTGTTTTGCCAATCGTGATTTCAAATTATGATTTGGGATCACGGCAATCTCGAATCGCGGTGTGCCAAAGAGGGCCTTTGTTCCTACAGTATCTTTGCAATCGAAGGGACAAGCATTCCGTATGGCTTGGTGACGAGAGTGCTTTAGGCTAATGTTGGCGGCAGTCTACCGTATTCGTTTGAGGTATTAAAAGTTTCTGCCGAGAGTGTCCATCCCCCACCCGCTATGCTAGGGGTGGTTGGATGCTCGTGGACACAGTGCAGTTTGTGCGTACTTGTTTAGAACGCGGAACCAGGGTTAGGAGGTTGTACTCGAGTATGGGCGCTCGGATATTATGAGAGCGGATTTTTTTTCCATACCTGCATATTTTGCGAACCTTCTTTCCCTACTACCGTAAAGTACTACTCGTGCCAAGGTTGTAGCTCGGCTACAACCCCCGGATGTTGGCACGCTCACAACCGGGGGTACTCTAAAGAGTGCCTGACAGCTCAACATGAATTTACAGCTCAACGCAAGTTTGTGGCTTAGCATGGGTTTGTGGCTCAATACAACATGATCTCAGGGCTAGGGTTTAGTATAACAGAGTTAATTAAATGCTATGCCTGTCCGATAGTCATCCACGCTCCGCGCCCTCTATTTTCCTGCCCCTACTTTTCACAACACCTTGTCGTATAGTACATGATCCTGTCCTCCCCCTCATTCTCGCACCTCGCTTAGGCTTTGCGTCCCTGAGCACCCCCACCATGGCCCAGCCTGGTTCGTCCCACTCGTTTACTCCAATGGAGGACCTCCCCTCTGCGACTCCTTCTGTGGCGGACTGTCAACCAGAAGACCGTCACCTTCATCACTTCCTCCTAAAGACGAGACAGCTCAGTGGCCTCACCGCCGAGGAGCTCCCCATACCCTCCCTCAGCGAGATAGGAGACGTCTCCCTCGTGGATAGCACAATCCTTCCCCTCCGCTGTTCCCTCGTCCATGCCATGTTCGCAATGGGCAAGGAAATGGAGGAGCTCCGTCTCCAGACAAGCGACCTCGAGTCTCGCGTTGCCAATTCCTCCCCTGAAGGTGTGGACCACTCCACACAACTAAACCAAATCCAGTCTAGCCTACGTGACCTGTCACATAGGGTGGCACACCTCCCACCCACACAGGTCTCTGCACCACCACCAGCCCAAACATCTCGTCCTCGCCCCTCGGCTGTCCCAGCCCCACCAGGTTTCTCCGCCAGGGCTCCTCCCGAACGTCCACCCAAGGAATCCACGCAGTCATATGCAGCAATCGTTGGTGGTACCAGCGAGTTCGATAAAGCGGCCTGTGAAGTACTAGCCGCCAAGAACAATAACAACAGCAACACCACCAGAGGGAAGAAGAACTCCGCTACCAGCACCTCGGCAACAAAGGTCGCGGCAGCCGCCAGGGAAGCCTCTCCCCCAAGAGCTCCCCTCCCACTTGCCAGTGCTGCCAGGAGGTTCTTTGCCCCTCGCTCTTCCCCTGCTCCTCACCCTGACGCCGCTGACATAAAGGCACACCTGCCCGACCTGGCCGCTTCTGTGCTTCGTGAAGCAAACTGCTCCCTTCAGCGCTCTCTCAAAGCCATTATTAATAACAGAGGCTCCGTCACTCTCATTGTAGTAGACACGTCGGTCCCTGCTGCGTCCTATGCCCCATACTTCGAGGCCCTAACCACAAAACTCAACCAATCGTTCCCCGTTGGGCCAAACCCCTGGCTTCCCTTCAGACTCGCTCCTACTTCCGTCCAGCTTGCTATCCATTCGCTACTGGTGGACTACATGCCCCTTCAGGATGAGCACTTGTTCAACTACCTCTCCGACTCAATACTTAACTCAAAGGATGTCACCATCTTTGCGGCCCACTTCCTCAACCCGAACCGTCAGTCCCGTATGGAAAAATGAGCCTATTCGGTGGTTGTCAACCTCGAGCCTGATTCCGTCCAAACTAGGCTCCCGTCCATCTACCTATTTGGCAACTCCAGGACTGTCGAAAAAGCCTACTCGTCTTCTCCCCTCACCCAGTGCCAGAAGTGCTGGAAGTATGGTCACGTCAAACCACTGTGTAAAGTGGAGACTCATACATGCCCGCTGTGCTCCCTCCAACACACCAAGGCCGAGCATCGCTGCCCCAACCTGTCATGCCCCAGCGGGGGAAACCTTAAAGCCATCCTCGGATGCTGCCTCGCCTCCCCAGCCAGATGCTTCAACTGTGGGGAAGCGCACTCGGCCAGGAGCCGGGACTGCCCCGAACGACCCCCCCCCCCAGCCCTACGAGCTGCCCCGCCATTGAAGAAAACCAAGCTGTTATAGACTCCGACCAGATGGACGTCCACCAAGATGCCCCACAAGCCGATCCCAACCGCCCTGCAGCCCGGGGACCCAACACCCCTCCCAAAACCTCCTCCCACCATTCCAGGAAGAAACCCCAAGAGCCACTCGTACCACAATAGCAGCCCTCCCAGCCATGATAAGATCAGCCTCCAAGGGCGGCCCCCCCCTGCGGGAGAGGCTAGCCCCTCACCTGCCACGCGCCACTCAGCAGGCTCAGCCTGGTAAGATGTCATACACCAGCGAATCTTTGCCGCCAGAACTGGGCCCTGGACACACTCTCTCCCTTGTACAACACAACTGTCTCGGCAGCTGGGATGTGTTTCTTTCCTTATTTAATTCATTTGCTTCAGCAAAAAACCCTCCTATAATTGTTTGCCTACAAGACCCTCCGGTCTGGAGGAACCGACTGCCGTCTCATTCAGGCTTTACTTCTTTTGCCCCATCAGCGACCGGGCGCCGCCGTCAGGTGGCTTTTTACGTTTGCAGGTCACTCATCGATATGACTACCATCACCCCTATTTTTACGGGCAGATCAGATATAGCTACCCTCGAAATTACCGCTCCTTCCCTCTTCGGCACGACAATGGAGAGGTTTTATATCATTAACTGCTACAGTGTGTGGGGAAAGTCCATTACGGAAAGAACAATCGCACCCACGCTGGCCCTTCCTTTCTCCTCCTTCCCTACACTAGTAGTAGGGGATTTCAACATTCACCACCCGTCCGCTGACCCCCTTAGAAAACACAACTCCTCTGAACTCATGGCTTCCCACCCGTACTTCTCAAGGGCTGCCGAGTATGGATATACTCTTCTAAACATCCCGGGGGTACATACACGCTTCCCGCTTCAAGGATCCTCCAGGTCCTCAGTCCTAGACCTCGCATTCGCGTCCCCTGCTCTGGTGCCTTTCTTCCAAGAGTGGGCAACTGACCTCCCCTCCACTGGGTCTGACCATGTTCCTATCTCGATAAGGCTGGCGCATCCGATTACCTCCCCGCCGCCGCCGGCCCCTAACTGGGTCAGGACGGACTGGGCCAACCTCGAACCTCAGCTTAAAGAAACCAAAATTCCCCCGCCTCCACCCCTCCCCACTAAGAACGCCTTCGAAGAGTGGTTTGATTTCCATCTAGGAACGCTAATCGAACTCCTCAAAACACACACCCCCTCCTGCTGCCCGTCAATCAGAGCCAAACCGTGGTGGTCCCCGCTACTGTCGACCCTGCGGAAAGAGTTCCATTCATCCTCTCAGAAGGCCCGCACCTCGGACAACCCTCAAGACAGGGTAATAGCCAAGCTCTCCAAACAAGGTTACTTCAAGGCAATAAAGGCTGCGAAGGCCCATCATTGGAAATCCTTCCTGGCGGATGCCACGCCACGTACCATATGGACTGCGAAGAAGTGCGCTGTGGGGAGGGTCGCTCCTAGGTTCCCTAACCTGCCTGACGCTACCTCCCTGGAAGAGGTCAACCAAGCCCTGCTCCGTCACTTCTTTCCTCCGAAACTACTCCCTATTGTCCCATCCATCCTAAGACCCTATAAAGGTTGCAACCCCCTGCTTCCTGGGGAGATAACGGCCGCCCTTAGAAAGTGCTCCTCCTCCTCCGCACCTGGGCCAGACACGATCCCCTATTCCGTCTGGAAAAGAGTCCACCTCAAAGCCCCTCGGCTACTCGCGGAGCTCTTAGGTCCCCTCCTGAAGTTCTGCTATCACCAGGTCTCGATGAAGAAGGCCAATGGTATAGTGCTGGACAAACCTGGCAAACCCTCCTATGACTCACCTGCTTAGTTTAGAGTCATCGTCCTACTACAGATAGTGTTCGTTACGGGGCGGGGCAGGGCGGGTTTTCACTTTGTGACCCCACCGTTACTCCGGCCCGGGGTCAACTCTTTGCTGTTCCTCCCCGCCCCGTATGACATGGGGCCCTGGCCGGGCTGTGGGGCGGGGCGGGTATTTTACTTTCCCCGCTGATTGCCTAGATGGCCCCCGTCTTCTTGTCTCCCACTCTTGCCCCTGTGCGGGGCCCTACTTATTCCTACGAGTGATAATCTCTGACTAAACAAATGGCAGGTTGAAATCTAAGGGGTGTTTGGCCTCTCAATTCTGATCTGAAATCACAATTTGAGATCAGAATTGGCTGGCAAAACACCCCCTAATTACTTCGTATGTCTAGTATGATGACTCCACTATTTGGATATTCCATATAGCAATCCGGCAACTATCTCAAAAGATAGGATTTGAATATAGTGCTCACATTATCATTATGATTT